>JAEEGH010010492.1_pt1 | contig 21246 bp, 13 predicted proteins | sample 9134181 | NCBI WGS metagenome assembly JAEEGH01 (sample SAMN16246544, study PRJNA631951) | gut metagenome | biome: gut microbiome; feature: rumen; material: DP-attached | host: Bos | place: Iran: Karaj | collected 2018-10
CTTGCGGATTTTCGCATCCGTGACATTGAAGCATTTGCAGACGATGCGCCCTTCATGGTCGTCGTCCGACTCGGCCATTTCATAAGCCTCGCCATGCCGCTTCTTGTAGTCGGCGATGGCGGCCTGCAACGCCTCCATGCCCATGACGGAACAATGCATCTTCTCCTCTGGCAGCGAGCCAAGAAGCGCCACGATGTCTTTGTTCGTGACCTTCGCGGCCTCTTCCAACGTTTTACCTTTAATAAGTTCCGTGAGAGCGGACGACGACGCAATCGCACTGGCGCAGCCGAAAGTGCGGAACTTCGCGTCTGCAATCCGCCCTTCTGAATCCAGTTTCAGATACAGTTTGAGCGCGTCACCGCAGGTGATGTTGCCGACTTCGGCAACAGCGTCCGCATCCTCTATCTCCCCGACGTTCCGGGGGTTCAGAAAATGTTCCATGACATTCGGCGTATAGTTCCACATTATCTGACTCCTTCACAAGAAGACCATTTTTCACTACCAAATCAATTTTCTTTTTTTCACCATATTAATATACACATTTTTAGGAAAAACTCCAATTTTACACTATTAAATCGGTTGTGTCTTTTCAGAATACGGGCATGCCGCCGTCCCATCAAATATGTCTTTTCAATCAAATATTTTTAATTTACAAAATTGATTCCAATAAGCATGGTCATTATTTGTCTAGCAGAAAGTACTTTCCCAGATTGATCCATTGAAGAATATTAATATCATGAAAATAAGCAAATATGGTATGTAAAATCCAAAGCGATTTATTGAAAATCACCATTGAAATATTAAATTAGACAGCTTTTTCAAGTCATGACAACATGATTCAACCGCGTCTTCGGTCCGCAACGAACCGTTTTCGCGAAAAAAATGAACACACAATCCCACAAGACCACCCCCATGAAAGCAAAACATTTTCTCCTCGTCTCCGCCATGCTTCTTCTTCTGGTCGGCTGCTCCCGCAAAGAAGGGGAAGAAGTCATCGAACTCAGCTACGCGAACTTCCCGCCGCCGGAAACCTTCCCCTGCGTCCAGATGGAACGCTGGAAAGAGGAAGTGGAACGCCGCACGAACGGCCGTGTCCGCATCAAGACCTATCCGGGCGGAACATTGCTTGGCGCGAAAGCCATCTACGACGGCGTCGCGGACGGCACCGCCGCCATCGGCAATTTCGCCATGAGCTACCAGCCCGGCCGTTTCCCTGTCTCCGAAGCGACGGATCTGCCGCATTTCTTCCCGGACTCCAAGACCGCCAGCCATCGTCTCGCGGCTCTTCTCAAGCAGGAAAATCCTGCGGAATTCGCTGAGACAAAAATTCTTACCGCTTTCACCTGCCCTCCCGGCGTCATCATGAGCAGCACGCCCATCGAAAGCGTCACGAATCTCAAGAACGCCACGCTCCGCAGCTCCGGAACGAGTCTTGAAGCGCTCAAACTGCTTGGCGCGGCCCCCGTCGCCATGCCGCAGTCCGATGTTCCGGACGCGCTCCACAAAGGCGTCATCAGCGGCATCGTCTCCTCCGGCGAAGTCATGAAGGACATGAACTACGCCGTTTATTGCAAACATGTTGTGGAAGCTCGCCTTCCCGTCATCAGCTTCGCCGTCGTCATGAACAAGAAGAAATGGGAAGCCCTGCCGGACGATGTGAAAAAGGTCTTCGACGACCTCTATTTCGAGCAGGCCGACTGGACTGGCGAATATGTCGACAAGCATGTGGAAGACGCGTTGGCCTGGTCAAAGGAAAACCACGGCGTCACCGTCACCCGTGTGGATGACGCGCAGCTCGCCGAAATCAAGGCGAAACTCGCCCCCATGATGGACGCCTACGTCAAACGCGTCGCGCAGAACGGCATCGACGGACAGAAGCTCATCGACTTCCTGCAGAAAGACGAAGGAAACAATAAATGAACAAGCTTGTCCGTCTGGAGCGCTATCTCTGCCTTGCGGGGCTGTGGATCGCCGCCGTGCTCCTCTGCGCGCTCGTGCTGCTCTCCGGCCTGAATGTCTTTGGCCGCATCTTCGGCCATCCCATCGGCGGCAGCTATGAACTGTCAGGCTTTCTGGGGGCGCTCATCGCGGCATTGGCGTTGGCGGACACGCAGCGCAAACGCGGCCATGTCGAACTGGACATGTTCACCAAGCAGTACAAGCCGATTGTGAAGCGTCTTGTCGGCGCCTTCAACATGCTCTTCGGCTTCCTGCTGCTGCTTGTTCTCGCCATCCAGCAAGTCAATCGCGCCAAACGACTTCTGGCGGCAGGGGAGCTTTCCGAAACGCTTCGTCTCCCCTATCCATGGTTGATGTACATTTGCGCAGGAGGGCTTCTTCTGCTCGCCTGCGCATATCTGACGGACTGCGTCTATCTGCTCACACGAAAGGATCCGGACACGGAAGCGCTCACCAGCGGAGAACGCAACGGCGTCGTCACCTCCATCCGCAATGATGTTGTACTGCCAAATGAAAAAGATGACAAGAAGGCATCAGAAGCCATTGAATCAAAGGAGGATGCGAAATGAACGCGGAAATGGTCTTCGGTCTTTGCGGCATCCTCGTGATGCTGCTTCTCATCCTCTTCACAGGCATGTCGCCTGGCCTCGCCATGCTGCTTGTCGGCACCATCGGCTGCATCTCGCTCATGCCGGAAATCACGATGCACACGATATTTGCGGGAACGACCGGCATGGAAGTCTGGGGCGTCTTCTCCAACTACGGCTTCACCGTCATCCCGTTGTTCGTGCTACTGGGCGAAGCGATGTTCCACGCGGGCTACAGCGAACGGCTTTTCACAGCCGCGAAAACATGGTTCGGTGAAAAACGCGGCGGTCTGGCGGTCACGACACTTCTCGCCTCCGCAGGCTTCTCCGCCATCTGCGGCTCCAACACCGCGACGGCCGCCACCATGGGCTGCGTGGCGTTGCCGCCCATGACGGAAGCGGGCTACCGCAAAGAACTCAAAACCGGCAGCATCGCCGTCGGTTCCACGTTGGGCGTGGTCATTCCGCCGTCCATCGTGCTCGTCGTGTATGGACTCTATACAGGCGTGAGCATCTCCAAATTGTTCGCAGGCAGCATCTTGCCTGGCGGACTGCTGGTATTTGCGTTCATCATGACCGTACTCATACTCTGTGCCGTCCATAAGGATTGGGCGCCCGGCGGAGAGGCCCACACCATCGGCGAACGCATCCGCTGCCTTGGCGGCGTCATCGAAGTCGCCGTTCTTTTCGTCATCATCATGGGCGCCATGTTCACAGGCATCGTGACGCCGACGGAAGCCGCCGGATTCGGCACGTTCTGCGGCATCGGCTGGTGTCTCCTCCGCAGGCATCTCGATTGGCGCGGCCTCGTGCAGTCGTTGACGGAAACACTGCACATCTCCGGCATGGTCTTTCTGATTCTGGCGGGCGCCACCATCTTCGGCAAGTTCCTGGTCATGACTCGTTTACCATTCCTGCTGGCGGACGTCGTCTCACGCTCCAACCTCCCGCCGACATTGATTCTGGCGGCCATCGCCATCTGCTATCTGATCGGCGGCTGCCTGATGGATTCACTGGCCTTTTTGATGATCTCGCTTCCGCTCTTCCAACCGCTTATCACGCATCTTGGATACGATCCCGTGTGGTTCGGACAAGTCGTCTGCCTTGTCACGACGCTTGGCGCGGTGACACCGCCTGTCGGCGTTTCCTGCTTCATCGTCGCGGGCATCAGCAAAGACTCCAGCGCGGCGCAAGTCTTCAAAGGCTGCATGCTCTTCCTGCCCGCCTACATCTTCTGCTTCCTCATGCTCGTGCTCTTCCCGCACGGCATGGTCACATGGCTTGCAGGATTGGTGAAATAATTTTTGGCAAGCGAAAAAAACACGACACGGCAACCGGATATCTTTTCGATTGCCGTGTTTTTTCATTCGTGCTATGCATCCAAATGACAACGTAAATGCTGATGATTGTGGTTCTTCTGCCTTGCCCTCTTTTTGCAAACCACCTTCCATGAAGTATATTGTGAAAATGGTTACGGCATGAACGACACGGAATCAGGAGAATCATCATGCGACGTTGTATGAGCATAATATTCATCTTGGGAATCATGGCAATAGCGACAGGTTGCGTACGTCTCGGCATGGAATTCGACCGTGGTACCCCCCATCATGCTTACCATCATCCGCGGCTTGCCAGCAATCATTTTTATGCAGGAACAAGAGGAATAGCGAAACATATTAACATCCAACCTGGTCTTTTTATGGTCTTGGATATTTGCATTACGTCATTCAGTCTTGTAGATATGCCTTTTGAGATAGTGGCGGACACGCTTCTTCTGCCAGTGGATATCTGGAAATATTCCAAATATCTGACATGCCCTATGTTGGGGGATCTTGTGAAAAACCATCGGATTGATGAACTCCGCAGTTGGCTTGAGAAAGGGGCTTTTCCAGATGCCTATGCTGTTGATCGGGCACTTGAACTGCATGATGACCAGGCATTTGCATTGCTTGCCGAATATGGCGCGGACATTCCGGAGACTGTCTATAATACAATCAATCTTCAAAACAAGAATATCATCAAAAGCGCCCTTTTGCATGACAAGAATGTATCCGAAAAATATGCGGAAAGCTATATTCTTTTGAAGTGGCTGGAGTTGCTGGACACACAGTTTGACATGACTCCTGCAAGGGAAAACGACTTCCTTGAAATAATCGACATGCTGGCCCGTCATGGTTTTGGAATCAACTTTTACCGTGATTTAGTCAATTATTTACGTCAGACACCATTGGACATCGCACTTGGGAACAAAGTCCTTTCAGAGAAAAGTCGGACGCAACTGATTTCCGTGCTGAAATCCAATGGCGCAATGACCTACAGGGAACTGGCGTTGAAAAAGAACCTGCCTCATATCAACACGGAAGGCCTTGAAATCCATCCCATGTTCAGTCCCCTGCTTGACTTGCTCGAATCGCTTCCTAAAGCGGAAATGATAAGATTGTCCACACATTATCAGGGGATTGATGCGCCTGTTCTCGTCGCGGATTATCCGAAAGAAAGGAAAACCGTCAAAATGCACCGCCGTAAAACAGATGGCGTTTGGGACCAGGACACGGAAGATTTTGAAATTCCCACAGGTGTCCGTTTTATTTTCACACCACCCGACGTGCACGTCCCGACACGCCTTCAGCCTGACATGCCGCTATACCTCTTGCAAGAAAGACGCTTTTCATTCAGAGACTATGAACTTCTTATGGAAGAACCGGGAGGAATTGCCAGAGAACTGAACTGGCCCTTAGGTTGGGATTCGCCTGAATATTCCAGAGGAATCAGGCAACTTCCCAGCAATCCTGACGGAAAATACGCACATGATGGGATATTTGGTAATAGAGGGAGCCATATAATCATGGCCTTCTTCTTGGAATCGACTGAATATACGAAAGCGCTGACATACAAGAACAAAAAATGGCTGGAAAAGGCAAACCGCCTGACGGCGGCGGCAGGGCTGGCCGGACACTGGCGCCCAGTCCAAAGGACACAATACGGAAAAACGTCGTTTGCGGGCTTCGTCTTCACCAATCACGAACGCTTCCCGGAAAAAATGCTGCCGGGCGACGTCCCCGCACCCTATCCCGACGAAATCATCTGCATGCTCTTCCCTGACGATTACGAGCCGTCCGCCGACACCATCATCTCATACGACGGCAAGGAGGGAAGAACCTACTGGAACTACTGCAACACCATGCATGTGAATATCCTGTTTGGCGATGAAGTCAGCACGGAGACACTGGATTTGCTGAAATCGACGATCATGGACATCATGGGAAAATAATCCGTTCATCTGGATGGAGATCGTCATGAAAAAGAAAACAAGAAACATTTTTACTGCAGTCATTTGCATATTTTGCCTGACAGGGTGCATACGTCTGGAGGAAGAATCTGGATTACTCACTAGAAAGCGCGGCCATGTACCACCTCCATACCATTTCTACATGGGTTCCAAGTCTTGTGTCGGTATGTCATTCTACTTTTGGCCGTATGCCCCGATTATACTGCTTGATCTTCCTCTTGAATTGGTTGCCGACACGCTTTTCCTTCCGCATGACGCTTGGCTGTATTACGACTACAAGAACAATCCTCCGCTCGCTCTTCTTGTCAAGGAAAAGAGATACGATGAATTGGAAAAACGGCTAAAGGAAGGAGAAGAGCTAAAAAAATACGACTGGCGCATGATCAATGACACGGGCCCTGTGGCGCAGGCATTGCATGACCAGGATGTCAAAGCATATAAGTTGCTTCTGGAATATGGAGCTGTGCCAGACAAGACAACATTCATCCATAATATCAGCCTAACAAATGCAAAAAAAGAAATCATCCGACTGGCTTTGGAAAGATGCCCTGAAAAATATGACGTCATTCGCTTATGGTGTGAAAATTATCTTAGAAGCACACATGAATTAAGCGTTTCCGAACAGCAGGTGTTGATCGACATCATCGAAATGATGGCCAATCATGGCTTTCCCGTGCAATCTTCCGCCGCCTCGCGATATCAGCGGAAAACAGCTTTGGACATGGCCTATGATGACAAGACGGCACTCTCCCCGGAAAACCGTCAAAAGCTAATCGACATATTGAAGGCGCACAGTGGAAAAACATACGTGGAAATGACACGAGCAGACAAAAGCCTTCCGCATCTCCACACGGAAAACCTTCAAATAGATCCGATGTTCAACCAGATAATCGAGCGGCTGGAAAAATCATGGCAATCTGACCAATATCGGCTTTCAACGCATTATGACGGAATCGACGGCCCCGTGTTGGTCGTTGATCTGCCCATGCCACCCCTGAATGGCCCCCGGAAGCCATTGGAGTCACGGATGACCGCCTATATCCATCGTCGCCTCAACGCCACGAAATGGAACCAGAAGGGTGAACCTTTCGACGTTCCGACGGGATGGCGCATGATTGCGACTCCCAAAGGACGGAAGATGCCTTCACGGCTCTCGCCGGACATGCCGCGCCTTTTTCTTCATGAAGAATGGACGACATTGCCCGAATGCGAGGTGTATCTGGAAAGACCAGGATTGCTTTTTGTCAATAATTCGATCTCCATCCATGAGATATTGAAGCTTGATAAAACAACCGATCTTGCCACGAAACTGCCCGAACATCATGACGTCTGGGCTGAATCCTATTTCCTGTCGAAAGGCTATTGGAAAACATGGACGTCACGGTTGACCAATATCGATGAAAAATGGCTTTCGTCGTTGAATGAGGCAACAGCCTCCGTGGGCTTGCCAGGCCAATGGAACCGATGCTTTATGGACATGGAGGGAATGGACAATGTGAATCCCGTTTATGTCTATGACATGAACGGAAAATTCAGCCAGATAACGCCCGAACATCCGGAAATCATCCCTACCCCCGACGAAATCATCTGCCTGTTTTTCACTGCAAGAAGCAGCACAGACAAATTAGATCGGAACAGAACAGTGATGAACAGTAGGGACGGCAAATCCTACTGGAACTACCGTTGGATCTACATATCAGGCATTCAAACCTATATTTTCTTCGGCGACGAAGTATCCATGGATCAACTGAACCAGATGCAGACCGTAATCGAAAACGTCATAAAGAATCAATGACAAAACGACAAACCCGCCTCGTCCGTATGTCATGATTCAACGATTCCTTTATCGGTGATTTTCGTATTGGCTTTTTTCAAACGAGAAGTTCTCTCCAATGAAAAGCTTCTCACCGTCTATATGGATGTCTCCAAATATTTGCCGGGCAGTTGTCAAATCCGAAGCCGTGCCAATCTTGCCACAGTCATGATAATATCCCGAATCAAGCCCTCCGATAAGGATTCTTGCAAAAACCTCCACTTCTCTATTATGCTCCTGGCCAATCACTTCCACACAGTAAAACGCCTCGCCGTATTTACCGTCGATATATTTCACGGCAATCAATTTTGACTGATAGGATTTTCTTCCCCAATGGAAACCAATCATCAGCAGTAAAATTGCACATAGTATCATTCCAAGCCATTTTAACCACGACTTCTTATGACTTTTGCTTTGTGGTTTATCTTCCATTTTACAATATGACCATTTTACAAATATATTTTATCGAATGTATCATTTCAACAAGCGATAGAACAAAATGGCGGCGCTTCGTGGATGTTCCAAACGGATAGATAAAATCCGCATGGCCGCGCCGGAAATCTGTCGTTTCTCGCCAGTCAAAGCATTTTCCAATTCATAGACGCCGTTCAATTGAATGTCATGCGCCATGACCGTCAGTTCTTTTTGACGCGTTTCGGGCCGCCGGCAGGCGACAATCACGCCGTGCTTTTCATCATTGAACTGCACGGCGATCATGTTCGACATGATTTCAGGCGATTCCGTCAGCAGATGGAAATCCTTCAGACAGCACTCCCTGATTCGACGGCTCAATGCGGCCCGTTGTTTGACATCTTTCAACAACTTCCGCGTCGGCGCGTCATCCTGTTCTGGACGGAACCAGTTGCGGTCGCAGTTGTTGAAAATCGTCGTCGGCACGCAGGCGCTGGCATAATCATAGGCTGTGGCGGGTTTCAGCATGTGGCCGCTCGCATGGAACGGCAGCCATCTCGAAAGATACGCCACGGCGATTTGGTTCGCCTCCGCGTTGTGGGGAGACACTTGGCAGGAGAAATCGGAACGCCACATCGGGATGGAAAGCGAAATCGTCATCCAGTCGATGCGACGGCCGCCTGACGCGCAGTTGTCGATGAGCAGATTCGGGAAGTTTTTCCGCAACGTCCGCCAGAAGCGGTAGAATCCATTGATGAAGCGAATTTCCGCTAAGCCTTTCGTGTGCATGGCTTTATCCTGTTCGTTCCAGAACGGGATCGTGTCAAAATTGAAATCCTCCCGATAACAGTCGATATGTTCATTTTTGAGCAGACCGCTGATGGTTTCGATGGCATAGTCGCAGGCTTCTTTCTTGCCAAGATCCAGCATGCAATTATCTCCGCCGGCCTCGATAAACCACTCCGGATGCTCTTGCACGACGGGTGATTTCTTCACAGCGCGTTCCATTTCAACCCATAGCAGCATCTTCATGCCAGCCTTGTGGACGGCATCCGCGACAGGCTTCAGGCCGCCTGGATGAATCACTTGATTGACGCGCCAATTACCGGCGTTAGGATACCAGTCGCTTTCATGAAGCTCCCATGCAACAGGGCGATCCGGCCCATACCATCCCGCATCCAGCCAGAAGACTTCCAACGGAATGCCGCTTTCACGGAAACGCTTCGCATAGGCTTGCAAAGCGTCCGTCGGAACGGTTCCGCTGAACATCATTGGAATCGGCGGCAGGATGATCCGGCCATGCGCATCCCGTGGAACTTGATATTCTAACGTGTAGCGGCGGAACATGTTCTGGATTTTGTCCAAGTCCTCCCCTTCGGCAAACTGCACCGCCACTGTCGGCAATTCGTATGACTCACTGGCCTGTAGAGTAAATTCCGTCTCCTTGAGGCCCACATCAAATGACATGACGCCTTTCGCCGTTTTGACAACGGCTTTCCAGGCTCCCGACCAGCCGACGGCCACGTTTAAATGAATCGTATGACCGACATCGATGCCGAAAAATGGCAGCCAATCGTTCGAACTGCGCCCCTGCATCTGCTCCATGACACACGTATCATGATGCGGGACAGGCGCTAACGTTACATCATCCGGAACAAAATCAAGTAGCGAACATTGTGAGCCATATTGACGGCGGACACGAACATATGCCAACTGCCGTTGGAACGTAATCAAGCGGTCGATTTCTTTGTTATAGCCGACATAGCGAAAAAACAATGATTTGAAATCCCGTATGACGCCAGTAGTGCCTTTTTTGATCAGACTTTTCAGAACAGGCGTATATTCCACAAAGCCATATTTTGGAGTGATTTTCAACGACAGTTCCAACGCAATTTTCTTGTCCAGCGAAACAAATGTGACTTTCAAACGGTCCTGTCCACGCTTCAATGACGGAAGCGTTTCAACTTCTTTTCGCCATGTTTCAGCGGAAAAATTATTTCCATCATATGAAAATGACGGAACCGCACAATCGCTTTCACCGTCAACAGTGTTCAACCATTTCAAGACTATATTTTGATCCCAAACGTTCATATCATTTCATCCTGGATTTCATCCTGTCATAACGTTTCTTTAAAAAGTAAAGCATGATTCCACAGAATGGTCGTTTTTGTCCGTTTACAACAGTTTCATATCGTTTGATTTCATTGTTTATAACACCCTTAAAATCTTTTTTGAAAGCATTTTTTCTGATAAAATGTTTCATTGCATTATATATATTTATTCTTTCCTTTTTCAGATAGTCTTGATTCAAATTCAATACATCATTCAGCTGTCTATCCAATTCTGCATTGGCGACTGATTTGATAATCCCTGTCTTGGGTTCATATTGAATAAATTTTTCAATATCTGATAAATCAAAAGTAAAATCTTTATTTCCTTTAAAATCATCACAATATTGCTTTACTTGTTCTTGTCCTTCAGAACAAGAGCATGCTCCTGCCATATTATTATAATCCAATGCCCTATCTGGATAATTATCTTGGCTCAATTTATGCTCAACACTAGCACTTTTCATAGATATTTGTTGCTGACAATAGCAACATAAACCATACTGTTCAGCGATCAAAAAGGCTAATATCTCACTTTTCATCTCCTTCGGGCCATTGTCATATGTTGCTCCTGGCATGGAAGTCCTATGCTTATGTAAAAGTGGTGGTTCATGAGGATTCTTTTTTATATTAATCATATTACCACCTCTTTTTATTTATCGTCACGACTTAGATTTAGATATTCTTCCGCTTCTTTTAATTCTGAACTTTTATTAGGATTAACTTTGCTCAATTCATTAATCAATTCATCAGCATTTTCCCAATCACCATTTTCAATCGCTTCATACAGCTTGTTATATTGATCTTGTATTTGCTGATCCTGATATCTAGTGCCCATTACAGAAGATAAGATTTCATTGGCTGTCAAGCCTTTTGAATATCTAGGATGGGCAACTTGTACTTTTCCTTCCTGATTAATACTTAACTGGAATATCTGGGAAGATGGTAAAGAACCAACTACTAAAGGAGAATGAGTCGTTACGATAAATTGACAATTTGGAAATATGTCATGCAATCGTTTCATGATAACATTTTCCCATTGCGGATGTAGATGGAGGTCAATTTCATCTATCAAGACAATTCCTTCTCCCTTTAATGGTTCCGAACTGCCTGGATTCGCAATAGCAAGGCGTCGAGCAATATCACCTACCATAGCTAGCATACATTTCTCCCCGTCAGACAATTGCGTGATATCAAGTTCTAATGTCTTGATATCAGTAATTTTTTTGGTTACTAACATACGAGAAGGTTTTCCACGCTTTACCTTAAGTCCAGAAAAACCAGGTAACATGGATTCGATCGCATTTCTAACCGCATTCAATTGCGAATCGCGATAATCGCCACCACATTCCCTCAATTTTTCGTTTTCCAAATCTTCACGATTTCGATACCACTCAAAAAAATGACGGAAATCATTATAATTCTTTTTATTAAATGCTCCGTCAAAAGTTGTAATCTGCTTAAATATTTCTTCACTGACAGATTCCAATGGCACATCCAAAGCATTCCGATTAGTATTATAATATACAGTAACTGGGATAGCAAACTCCTCTGTTTTTTCTAAGGCTTCTTTGATTGCGTCAGCTATTTTTTGTAGCAAATCACTTTTGGTTAAGAATTGAACATTATCTCCAATTTTTTTACTTACACTCCAATTTAATAATTTTCTTTTTGTCTCTTCTCCAGAGTCTGGCTCCATTTCCAAAGCCATTTCAACTCCTATAACTGCCTGATTAGCACCTTGGTATATTAAGTCATCTGTAAGAAATAAACCATTCTTTTCTAACGACTTGATACGTCCAAAGAAACGTGATAATGCCAAGGCAAGAGCAAAGAGAATGCTACTTTTACCACTTCCATTTTCCCCAATGATGACATTAATATTTTTATCAAAGTCAATCTTCAAAGATTCTATACCTTTGAAATTCTTTAAAGTCATTTTCGTTATGACATATTCAAGTAGATACATGATTCAGTCTCCTTCTTCGATTTTTATTCTTTTTCTTTATAAATAAATTTTTAATTTATTCATAAAATAAGTAATATAATGTACTATCCTAAACTTACTTTTCAAGAACTAGACTTGTCAACTTCAGAAAGCTTCGCATATTCACGCGTCAAGTTCTTCACCCATTTATACTTGCGGTAATGGTGCATCACCCATGGGATTTTGCCAACTTCGTCCAGGCATGTGCAGGAATACACAATCAGCACATGCCAGTGGAGACAGAAGGCGCTGATCAACGCGCATGGTATCGCCAAGCCCCACATGCAGACGGCAAGGCTGTAGAAGTCGAACATCGTGTCGCCGCCTGCGGAAAAGATTCCGTTGATGATGATTGTATTTACACAACGACCGATCATATAGATACTTAGAATGACAAACATGCCAACCAGATAGCCCTGCGCCTTGTCCGTTAGTTTCATGTAATGCTTGACGACCGGAATGACTGCCAGAATAACAAACGTGCAGAAGAAACCAATAATATACGACAGAATGGCGAGGCGGTCGCCATATTTTCGGCCCTGCTCCAGCCGTCCCGCGCCGAGTTCGTTGCCGATGAGAATGCCGCCCGCCGTGCACAAGCCATTGCAAAGACAGCACATCAGATCGCGCACACCAGCGGCGATGGCGTTGGATGCCGCCGCGTCCGGCCCAAGCTGGCCGATGATGGCGGTATAGGACGTAAAGCCCACGCCCCAAAAGAGATAGGCCCCCAACAACGGCAAAGCACAGCGCCAATAGTCCTTCGCCAAAAGGCGCTCGAAACTGAACAAATTGTGCAATTCGAGGCGAATGAAGCTGTTCTGATACGACGATATGACGCACCATAAGACTTCGATGACACGGGCGATCAACGTCGCGATGGCCGCACCTTCCGCGCCGTAGGCGGGAACGCCAAACAGGCCGAAGATGAAGACGGAATTCAAAATAATGTTGATGATGACGGTGACAGAACTAATCCATGCCGTCCGCGACACGTGATCGCTGACCTTCATGATCGCCATATAGCATTGCGAGGCACCCGTTAGCAAATATGACCAGCCCGCGATTTTCAGATATTTGACGCCGATGGCGATGAGCGTCTCGTCATTCGCGAAACATCTCATCAAATAACGTGGAAAAAAGACACATCCGATGAAAAACGCAACAGAAATTACGACGCAATGGCGGATGCCCATGCCGAATAGCTTGCCCAACACGACCTTATCACCCTTCCCCCAGTACTGCGCGCCAAGAATGCCGATCACAGAGACGACAACGCCGAGTATCATGTTCTGCACGAACTGGATCTGCGTCGCCAACGAGACGGCCGCCATGGCGTTCTGATCGACACGACCGAGCATGACGGTGTCCGCCGCCGCCACCATCGCCAGCATGAGATTCTGCAAGGCGATGGGAGCCATTATGGCGACCAGCTTCCGGTAGAACGGTCTGTCGTCGAACAATCCTTTCAGCATGGAATCATCCTACTATGCATCTACTTATCGTGATGTCACTTATCGTCCTTCTTGACGGCATCGACCTCTTCCAGCTGCGCCTTGTCCGCCAACGACATGCTGCCTTCGACGCGGCCATCGTCCAGATAGTTGGCCGTGCGTTTCTCCAAATCACGGAACAGACGGAACAGATCGACGATACCGCCGATGCCGAACCAGAAGGTCGTGATGAAGGCGATGCAGCCCGGAACGAGCAGGTTGACGACGAAGAAGTAGCGGCTCCAGTAGGCGATCGGCCACGGCGAGAACGTGTTCCACAGAACCGTGCCCAAGAAGCAGAAGACGAACCCATAGACGAAGGAATGGCCGAAGATGCCGTAGGCGATGAGACGGTCGCCCTTCGTGTATTCGGGCGTGATGCCGATGATATTCTTGAAGATGCTCTTCAGATCCCACTTCAGCTTCAGGTCGCGCTTTTCACCAAGATCGTACTTGCCGCGATGGAGCATGCGATCCAGATTGAACGGCTCCTTGCAGGTCAGCTTGGAGACGATGCAGTAAAGCGCAAGCGTCAGCAGGTTGGTGAAGAAGGAGAATTCATACGGATTGACGGGGCATTTGACGGCATCCATCTTCCATGTGATCCATTGGCCGAACGGCGCGGAGAGAACATGCAACAACTTGTCGCAGAAATCGACGAGCTCGGCCTTTGCGAGGAAGGGATAGACATAATCCGCCCAATAGAACTTGACGAACGTGTAGATGACGGAGGCGATCATGCCTGTAAGTAGCGCTGTCCACGCGCCTTTCGTCGTGCCAAAACGGCTGTAGAGACCGAAGACCATGACTGGTGCACAGCCCGTCAGCCACATGGCGCAGGTCAGTGTGACGTACATGTTGATGAAATCCAGCTGCGCCATGAAATGGGAGCCGAACGCGAAGAACACGCCTATGCAAATAGCGACGATGCGGATCATCCAGACATGCCCCTTCGGCGTGAACGGCTTCTTCTTCAGCGGCAGGACGCAGTCCTGCGCGATGGTCAGCGTAGCGGAGTAGATTCGCGTGTCGTCCGTGGAGAGCATGGCCAGGAAGAGCAACAGGCAGAACATGCCGAACATACCGGTCGGTAGCAACTTGCGCATCGTGACGGACAGTGTCAACTGGTTGTAGAGTGTGCGGCACTGCTGGAAGAGATCGTTGGCCTTGCCTTCCGCGTCAATCTGCGCCTTGCGATCTTCCGGAGCGCGGCTACGGGCGTCTTCCTTCAGCGATTCGTGGATCTTGTCCAAGAATGCGCTGTCCAGATTCTTATCCTGCGACAGCGGTTCATCGACGCCGATGTTATGGACGAGCGGCTGGATACCGTCGATGGTCTTCTTCAAGGCATCTCGTGTCGTATCGTCTTTGATGACGTCATCCGCGACACGCGTCGCCAATTCCTTGCGGACTTGGTTGGCCTCCGTCGCGAAGTCCTTGTGGTTCAAGAAGGTAATGAGGGCGATGGAAATCAGCAGATAGAAGACAGCGATGAGCGAATAGCGCCATCCGCCAAGCAGAGATGCCATCTTCTGCTCATGGGGCGAACGCGCCGCGCAGGAATTACCCGCGCCGATCCACGACGCACGGTGCATGACTGTGTTGTACGCCGCCACGATAACCATGGAGAACAAGTTGAAATCGCGTAACTTCTTGATGTCGTATGGATTGATGAAGGATTCACCTGCCGCGCGATCCGCCATGACGGGCATGATTTCGCCTGACCAACTGAATTTATAAAGGATGAACACGACGAAGAAGGCCAACAGCGGATAAAGGAACATGCCTTGAATCGTATCCGTGATGACAAGACAGAGCGTACCGCCCAAACAGATGAGCGTGATGGCCATCACGAGGAACAGGATGATCAAGATATCGAATGTCGGAATGGGCAGTCCGAACACGGAGATGTTCGCGGGCAGATCCAGCATCTGGATGAAGAAACGCGCCGCTACAGCGGGCATGATCATGTTCGCAAGCATTTCGGCAATCGAACGCAGACCAGACGCGAAGATACGGAATTTGCGGCTGTATCGCATTTCGAGGAACTGTCCAAGACTCATGGCCCGCGTCTCACGGAAACGGTAGTTACAGAAGCCAGTCAATCCCAACACAATGCTCAACGGCGCCAACACGTTCCCCCAGAAACCGACGGAGAAGCCAGTCTTGTAATGCGCTTCGATATACGCCACGAGGCCGATGATGGACAATGCGTTCGCCACATCGCCCAAACTCAACACATAACGGCCACAGACGCGGCCCGCCGCTAGATAGTCCGTGATATCGCGAATGTATTTCCGCGAATAAAATCCCATGCCCATGACCACGCACACAGGCAGCACCAAGACCAGCCAGTCAATCCAACTCATGCCCAAAATCCTTTTGCTTTATTATTTTATAGTAATAAGTCTTTTGGGCAAAAAGATAAATTTACGTCCTTTTAGCGGATTATCAATCTTGCCATATCACAAATTATTGGAATGTCAGTGAAAAAGTCTTTGAAACAAACCATTCACCGTCCGCCAGTCAAGGCACGGTAGAGCTTCGGGAAATACCGTTCAAGGACAAAAGCCAATCCGAATGACATGGACAATGGTACCAAGAAACGCAGAAAATATATCAGCCAATCACTGTCGATGATGTGTTTTCTCAAAAAATTGCATCCTTTCAGACAGAACAGGATATTCAATATCGCAAAATGGGAGGCAAAAATGAAAAATGAAAATCTTATGCCATGCCATGATTCCAATTTCTCGCGCAACGGAATATAATCGTAAATGCTCCACAAGGCGATGCAACCTATGATGAATGAAACATGAAGGACGATAAATGCCCAATTGTAAGAGAGTTTCCATGGCAATGCCAACACAATCCAGATAAGGCACAGCAACAAAGAAATCGCGAGTTTAGGCTTCCAAGTTATCGGAAATCTTTCCAAATATATACCAATTAAGAAAGCTAACAGGCCTCTAAATGCAAAGCCTGTATCGAAAATCTGCCGCCATGGTTGCGGTATTGTGAAATGAAACAAATAAAGAACGAAAACAAAGGCAATGACTATCTGTCCAATCGTCTTTTTCTTCATTGCCGATATTAATATCGGAGATAGAAGGACAAGCAAAAACAAATTACGGACATACCACAACGGACCATCTGCAGGAAAACCAGCCAGATCAAAACCGAAGATGCGAAATATCTCCATCCATGGATGCGGCATTGCCAACCATGTATTCTCAGTTAACGTACGGTCTGATAAATGATTGCCTAAAATGGCGAATAGAAGATAAGCCAAAGTATATAAAATGCACCAATAGACGTACGGTTTGCCTAGGGAAATGAGACGCTTCTTCACCAATTGGGAATATGGTACGCCGCCATCATATTGACAAGCGAGTAAAAATCCAGAGACCATGAAGAAAAATGGCACTGCCGCGCCGCAAATGCCCATGGACAGGAATTTTGCAACAAAAAAAGAGCAATGGTTGGATTCCGATAAAAGACTTTCTTCATAAGCGTGCAAAAGCACAATCAAGACGGTGCACAAAAAAGTGGTACCCTTGATTTTGGAACTTAAAATCTTTGATATCGATATTGGCATTTTCTACATGTTATAAAGGCGTTTTTACTTCTTTGACATAAAACAAGATATGAGCCTAGTCGTCTTTTGTCTAACGTCTTCCGCCTTGCCTGCCCGTCTCATGTCTCTCGTCAATTATTTATCCTACGACGGCGGGACACCGTCGCTACCACTCGACGGCGAAACGCCGTCGCTACCATCACCACTTATACTGGTATCTGAACCGTCCGCCGGGGGCGACGTCGCCGCTGATGTAGAAGTCCATGATGTCGCCGGCGAAACGACTGTATTTCCAGCGGCCGTCCGCGCCTTGCTCGCCCGTATCGGATTCATCATGGACATTGTCCGTCCACGTGAATTTCAGCGTTCCGTCGTCCGTCTTCAAGGCCGTCCGCGGAACGGCCATCATCAGCCGTTTCCCTTCCACGCGATAGGCGACATCCGCGACTTTCTCCGTGCCATAGCCTTCGCCTGTAAAGCGTTCCAAGACGGCGCGATTGGCGGACGGGGCGGTCTTGTTGACGACGTAGTCATAACCGTTCCAACCAGTTCCGTCCTCCGTGCAGTCGATGTAGAGCGTCATCCACAACGCATCGGTATGCGGCGTGATGGCGTCCGCGCATTCCACCATGAAATAGACGAACGCGTCGTCCCGCGCGACCTTCGCGCCGACAATGTCGTTGCGACCCGAATGATCCGTGTAATGGCAGGTCTTGTAGCCGTCCGCGTCGCGGTCCCCCGTATTGCCTTGATAGGCGGCGAAATACGGCAGAACATCGTCCCACTGCGCGAAGCTTCCGTTGACGTCGATGGATTTCGGCGCGCTCGGCGTCGGCACGGGGCGGACTCCCTTGTAGCGGCGAACGAAGTTGACGAACTGGTAGTAGTAATGGTCCTTCAAGTCGCCCTTCGACGGCTCCAAATCGCGGCTGAATTCATCGGTAAATTCATCGGGGAAAGCATTTTCGATACGTGTCTTGCGGTTTGGCGGCCACTCCTTCCAACGTCCTGCAAACCATTCGTTCCAGCCGGTCACGAACACGACTTTCGGGTCGATCTTCAACGCATAGTCGAACTGCTCCGCGAAATTATAGCCATATTTCTTCGCGTCCTTTTCACGGTGGTAGCCCTTCGAAGTGTAGGAACGCCCCATGATATCGTTGCCGTTCATAGCGGCCAGATCATGCATCTTGTAGTCGTGGTTGTGGGCGACTCCGACCGTGATCTGCTCCGGTTTGTTCGCCTCCTTGTCCACCGCGTTCGCGTAATACACGGCCTGCGGATAGATGGACAGCCAGCCCCAATGCCCGAGCTGCGGATTGCCATCCACATATTCTGGAAAGTTCGCCCGATAGGAGAAATACTCCGCCAGCCCTTTGTCTGTCGCGTCATTCGGATCCAATCCCTCCGGATGGGCCATCATCATCGGCTTGCCGTCCCAGTAAAACCATAGCGGCTGGGCTTTGCCAAGGCGGTAAATATCGTAATACAACATTCTTAGCTGCGTCCTCGTATACGGGACGGACCAGAACGGCAACATGAACGACACTTTCGGCACGTTCACGCCGTCCTCCAACGCCTTCATCCACGTTCTGTACAGCGGGTCATAGCTGTTTTTCCATGTCGCAATCCCGTTCGTGTTGTCCGTGAAAATCACATCGACGCCCGCATTGGCGAGAAGCTCCGCCTGTCGCCGCAAGACCCATGGATCGGTCGTCAGATAATATCCATAAATCGGCTCGTTCCAGAAGTTTTGGACGGCATTCACCTTCCATGCTGGATGGTTGTAGTCGTTCTTCGCCTCCGGAAACTGCTCCATGACCTTCTGGTTGTTCTGCGGCTCAACCTGCCGACGTATGCTGATATGCCACGTCCAGTAGAACAAGGCCAGCGTTTTGCCGTCGCGCGGCCCTCCAACCTCTTCGTATCCAAGGCTTTTCCGCCCCAGTCCATCAACGAACGCCCACGTGTCCGGCATGACGTCATGCGTTTTCACGCGGCTGTCCGCAGGCGGGATGTATTGCGGCGGCGCGATGCCGATTTCCCCAATAGGTTCTGCGCAGACACCAAACGGCTTTTCAGGTGCCTCGCCCGCAAAGCGAATGGTCAGCTGCAACGTATCCATACAGGGCAAGCCGTCCTTGTACATGTTCCCGCCGCCCGTTCCGGATCTCGCGACCGCCCAGCAACCCAGCCTCCCCTTCGGCTCCGAAATCACAAAGAGATATTCGCCCGCCGGCAACGCAGGAAACTCAACCCAATTACGCGCATTATCGACCAGATTTTCGAACACCTTCTCATGCAATGCCTTGACAGCGACCGTTTTCTCGCAGTCCCCTGCCCAACGGAAAACCGACAGCTTGGCGGAACTGTCTTTCTGGTTGTACGTCGACATGTCGAAAGCGAATCCCGTGAACGGGGCGTTGATGATCATCTGATAGGAAAGGCCCGCGGCTCCTTCGCCCACCATCACGGAGAAATGCGACGGCGTTTCCTTCCAGATCATCACATCCTCCGCCTGGCTTCCTCCCATTCCGGCCATCCCCATCGTCAACAGCAATCCCGTCGATATTTGCATAAACCATTCCTTATCAATTATATGACATGTTCAAAACGATGTTCTTCGGTCACGCAGGAGCGTGCACCTCCCATTACCATTTATATTGGTATCTGAACCGTCCGCCGGGAGCGGCGTCGCCGCTGATGTAGAAGTCCATGATGTCGCCGGAAAAACGACTGTATTTCCAGCGGCCATCCGCGCCTTGCACGCCCGTGTCAGATTCGTCATGGACGTTGTCCGTCCACGTGAATTTCAGCGTTCCGCCTTCCGTCTTCAACGCAGTCCGCGGGACGGCCATCATCAACCGTTTCCCTTCCATGCGATAGGCGATATCTGCGACTTTTTCACTGCCATAGCCATTGCCTGTGAAGCGTTCCAAAACAGCTCGGTTAGCAGACGGAGCCGTCTTGTTGACGACGTAATCATAACCGTTCCAACCAGTTCCGTTCTCCGTGCAGTCGATGTACAACGTCATCCACAAGGCATCGGTATAGGGTGTGATGGCATCCGCGCATTCCACCATGAAATAGACGAATGCGTCATCCCGTGCGACCTTCGCGCCGACGATGTCGTTGCGGCCCGAATGCTCCGTGTAGTGGCATGTCCTGTATCCGGCTGCATCACGATCTTCCGTATTACCTTGATACGCCGCAAAATACGGCAGGACATCGTCCCACTGCGTGAAGCTGCCGTTGATGTCGATGGATTTCGGTGCGCTTGGTGTCGGCACGGGGCGGACGCCTTTGAAACGTCGTGCATAATTGACGAACTGGTAGTAGTAATGGTCTTTCAGATCGCCTTTTGACGGTTCCAGATCGCGGCTGAATTCATCGGAAAATTCGTCAGGGAAGGCATTTGGGACGCTGGTCTTGTGACCTTCCGGCCATTCTTTGTAGCGGCCTGCTATCCATTCGTTCCAGCCAGTCACGAACACGACTTTCGGATCGACTTTTAACGAGTAGTCGAATTGCTCCGCAAAATTGTATCCATATTTCTTGGCGTCTTTTTCGCGATGGTATCCTTTCGACGTATAGGAACGCCCCATGATGTCGCGACCATTCATTGCGGCAAGCCCATGCAGTTTGTAGTCGTGATTGTGGGCGACGCCGACAGTCGTCTGTTCAGGCTTGCCAGCCTCCTTGTCCGCCGCGTTCGCATAATACACGGCCTGCGGATGGATGGACAGCCACCCCCAATTGCCAAGGCCTGGATTGGAATCCACGTACCATGGAATGTTTGGGCGATACGTAAAATACGTTGCAAGAGCACTTTCCATTGCATCATCCTTCAGCAGACACTCTGGATGGGCCATCATCATCGGCTTGCCGTCCCAATAGAACCACAACGGTTGGTATTTGACATAGCGATAGATGTCCGTATAGAGCGATTTGATCTGCTCACGCGTATCCGGGCCTGGCGCAAATGGCAGCATGAACGACACTTTCGGCACGTTCACGCCATC
>JAEEGH010010493.1_pt1 | contig 21245 bp, 13 predicted proteins | sample 9134181 | NCBI WGS metagenome assembly JAEEGH01 (sample SAMN16246544, study PRJNA631951) | gut metagenome | biome: gut microbiome; feature: rumen; material: DP-attached | host: Bos | place: Iran: Karaj | collected 2018-10
CCGTTCTTCGATATGTTGATTTTGCTGTATGGTGTAAAGGTAGCACGCGAGATTCTGGTTCTCTCAGTCTGGGTTCGAATCCTGGTACAGCAACATAGTTCAGACGAAGAGTCTGAGACGATAATAAGGTCGTTATAGCGCAAGGGCTCCACCTCTTACCATTCCGAACAGAGAAGTTAAACCTTGCAACGCCGATGGTACTGCCAACGCGGGAGAGTAGGAAGCGGCCACCTTACGAGAGAGTCAAGTTTTCAACTTGGCTCTCTTTTTAAGTTATCAGTTAATAGTTATCAGTTATTAGTTTTTAGTTAGGGATTCGCTGCTTCCAACGTTGCTCAGACGTTGGAAGGCCACTTTTTAAGAGAGTCAAGTCGAAGACCTGACTCTCTTTTTTGACTCCTTCCCAGCCCAGGAGGGGGAGGCGACTTCCTCACAAGAAAAAAGTTTAGGCCAATAGTGTTTTTGCGTTTGCGATGGCCTGTTCGGTAATCTGTGCGCCGCTCAGCATTCGCGCAATTTCGCGTATGCGCTCGTCCCCCGACAATTCGTAGATGTGGGTGGTGGTGTCTGTCTGGCTGTCCTCCTTGACGACCTTAAAGTGTGCCTTGCCTTTGCCTGCGACTTGTGGCAGGTGGGTAATGGTGATGACTTGAAGGTGTTGGGACATCTGTTTCATTACTTCTCCCATGCGGTCGGCGATGTCGCCAGAGACTCCGGTGTCGATTTCGTCGAAGATGATGGTTGGAAGAGTCTTCGCATTGGCAATCAAAGCCTTGATTGAGAGCATCAGACGAGAAATTTCACCACCTGAGGCTACTTCTCCGGCAGGCTTGAGGGCTTGGTTCTTGTTGGCCGAGAACATAAAGACGATTTCGTCTAGTCCTGTTTCGGAAAAGTCGCGCAGTGGCGACATATGGACTTCGAAACGGACATTGGACATCCCAAGATAGGCAACCTTTTCAATCAGTGCGTTTTCAAACAAGCGTGCGGTTTTTTTGCGTGTGGCGGTGAGTGTGTCTGCTAGTTTTTTGGCCAATGTCCTTTGCTGCTCGAGGCGGTTTTGCAGGGCGGCCATTTCTTCGTCGCTGTTGTCAATGTGCTGGAGTCGCTCGTCGAGTTCGTCGCGCAGGGCAATCAGTTCGTCCACGGAGTTGCGGCCGAACTTTTTCATGAGTGTATAGAGCTGGCTGAGCCGTCCCTCGACATAGTCGAAGCGCTCGGGGTCGAAGGATACCTCGTCGGCCTGCGCGGAAACGTCATTGGCCATATCCTTGAGATCGATGTAGTCGCTTTCGAGTCGTTCGGCAATGTCGCTGACCTGTGGGTAGATACGCCCCAGTGAGCGAGCCTCGTCACTTAGTTTCTTTAATGTCTGGACGATACTGCTGTTCTCGCCATCGAGTTCGTCGGAAATCTGTGTAAGGCTGCCCTTGATTTCCTCGGCGTGGCTCAGAATTTCCTGCTCCTGTTCGAGTTCTTCGAGTTCTCCTGTGCGAAGTTGCGCCTCGTCGAGCTGCGTGAACTGGAAGCGGGTATAGTCGGCCTCCTGAGCACCTTGAGCGGCGGTTTCCTGTAGTTGCTTGAGCTGGCGACGCAGGTCGAGCAGGTCGTGGTAGGCGGTGGCGTAGGCGCTGCGTTCGTCTGTGTTGTTGGCCAATGTGTCAATCACTTCTTGTTGGAATGAGCCTTGGCCGATGAGCAGGTTCTGGTGCTGCGAATGGATGTCAATCAGTCGGTCGCCGAGGCTCTTCAATAGCGTGAGCTGTACGGGAACATCGTTCACGAAGGCGCGGCTCTTGCCCGTGGCCATTATCTCACGGCGGATGATGGTGCTGTGCGCATCGTATTCAAGGTCATTGGCCAGGAAAAAGGGCTCAAGCCGGTAGCCGTCGATATCGAATGTAGCCTCGATGACGCATTTGGCGGCTCCGGTGCGCACGGTCTTTGCATCGGCGCGTTGGCCGAGAATCAGTCCCAATGCGCCCATAATGATACTCTTGCCAGCACCGGTCTCGCCTGTGATGACCGTCAGCCCCTGTGTGGGCCGAAATTCAAGTCGCTCGATGAGTGCGTAATTCTGTATGTTGAGTGTTTGCAGCATGGTTTATTCCTTGTATTCTTCCTTGATTTTGGCCAATTTCCCTGTATATGTCGGGAAAAGGTCTTGGAGAGTCTTGTAGATGGATTGTTTTTCCGCCATCGGCGCCTCGCTGTAGATGTTTACGAGCTCCTCCAGCTTGGCCGAGATGAACAAGCTGAGCAACGGAGTCTGGGCGTTTGCTTTTCGGACATTGGCCAATAGTGGAATCGCCTGTGTGACCTGGGCACGTCCCTTGTCCATTGACTGGTACATCGCGTCGAGCCCTTGCCGGTGGTAATTGTACCAGAGTGTGCGGAAATCGGTCTGTGCCTCGTCGAGCAGTGCGGTAATGATGGCGTGGCGGTTCTTCTTGTCGTCAAATGCCTTCCATCCCTTCGAGTCAGAACTCTGCATCTGGCTGACGATGCTCTCGCACTTGCGTAGGTAGGGTTCGCCGCCCTTGGGCGAGAAACTGTCGAAATCCGCGCCGAGTATCAGATAGATGTAATAGGCCGTGACGGCAATCAGTTCGTTGTCGAGGTTGAATTCGTTGAAGGTGAACGTCTGCCCCTCGGTGTAGGTGAATGCCAGATTGTCGTCCTTCCAGTTCAGCGTTGTCGTCTGGTAGGATGAGTAATAGACAGGCCGGCGTGCCTGGATGGTGAGTGAGGCCTTGTAGTTGTCGGCCGATGGCATTTCGTTGATGGTTATGGCCAATGTGCATTGGACACGCTCCTGGTGGGCGAACTGTGCCGATGTCCACTGTTGTCCATTGATGAACTCCTGCAGGTCCTTCTGGAGCGTGGCGAAGCGGTCACGATAGGAGGCCTCGATCTGCTGGGCGTTGATGGTTACCGTCGCGTCGAGTTCCTGTGCCTTTATCGTAACAAAGGATGTGAATATCAAGGCCGATATCCACATCCTCGCTAATGGATTGCTCATTGTTTTCGCATCATCTGAAGTTTGATTTTCGTGACGAACTGCTTGGTCGTTCTGGCAAATTGGCCGTCCATAATCCAACTGTAATATGACGGGTCGCGTTCGAAGACCTCGACGACCGTCCTGCCCTTGTATTTGCCGAAGTTGAAGCAGGGCTCATGCCTGTCGTTGAAGACGAAGTTGCCTGCAATGTCTGCCATATTGCCGATGCGGCTGAAGTCCTGCAGCCACGCGACGTCGTTCTCCAGATCATCGTAGTGGTCTAACTGAGCCTTCAGGACCTCATAGGTCGCGCGTGTGTCGGCATCGGCGCTGTGAGCGTCCTCCAGGTCCTTGCCGCAATAGAATTTATAGGCGGCGGCGAGGTTGCGAGGCTCCTTCTTGTGATAGATGTGCATCACGTCGATGATGTTGCGCTTGTCGATGTCGAACTCTACGCCTGCGCGGAACATCTCCTCGGCCAGAATCGGGATATCGAAGCGGTTCGAGTTGAATCCCGCGATGTCACATCCTTGCCAGTCCCGGGCGATGGTCTTGGCCAATGCCTTGAATGTCGGCTTGTCGGCCACCATCTCGTCCGTGATGTGGTGTATGGCCGATGTTTCGGCCGGAATGTGGCATTCGGGGTTCACGAGATAGTTGTGTTCCTGCTCTTCGCCATTGGGCATCACCTTGATATAGCTGATCTGTACGATACGGTCGGTGATGAAGTTCAAGCCTGTCGCCTCGATGTCGAAGAATACAATGGGGCGCTTTAGATTCAACTGCATGGCTTAGTTTCCGAAGTCGGCCAACTGCATTGGCATGATCAGCATGAGCAGGTCTTCATTCTCGTTGTTCGTCACCGGCACGATGAGTGCGGCGCGGAAAGCCTCGCCCATACGGAACTCCACTTCGCTCGATGGCATCGTGTTGAGAATTTCAAGCAGGAAGTTGGCGCGGAAGCCAATCTGCATTGGTACGCTGTCGTAGCTGCACGTAATCTTTTCTACACCGCTGATGGAGTAATCGACATCGGCCGCACTGATAGTCAGCTGGTCCTTGTCAAGTTCGAACTTGACCTGATTGGTGGCCTGGCTGGCGAAGACCGAGATGCGTCGCAGGGTGTTGATGCACTCCTGACGGTCGATGATCATGCAGTTGGTGTTGTTCTTCGGAATGACGGCCTCGTAACGTGGATATTTGCCTTCGATGAGGCTGCAGATGACCGTATAGTCGCCGATGTGGACGCGGGCGCTCTTGTTGTCGAACTGGATTTCTGCATCGGCCATGTCCTTGGAAATGATGCTCTTCAGAAGGTTGGCCGGCTTCTTCGGCAGGATGAACGATGCGGAGAATCCGGACTTGACACTTGTGTTGATGAGGCGCACCAGCTTCTTTGAGTCGCTGGCCACGAAGATGCAGCTCTCGGGTGTGACGTCGATGTAGATGCCGTTCATGACGGGGCGGAGCTCATCATCGGCCACAGCGAAAATCGTACTTACAATACCGTTGAGCAGGGCCGGTGCCGGCATCGTAAAGGTGTTCGTTTCGGCCGACATGGAGCGCAGCGTGGGATATTCATCGGCGCAGCCTGCGATGAAGTTGTACTTGCCGTTGGCATAGTATACGTAGGTCTCCAGATTGTCTGGGTTGATCTGGAAAGAGAGCATCTGCTGCGGCATCTCCTTGAGCGGGTCAAGCAGGGTCTTGGCCGGGACGACAAATCGGCCGTCACCATCGACCTCGCTGATTGCTATGGTTGTAATCATGGTCGTGTCACCATCCGAGGCCGTTACTTTCAGCTGGTTGTCGCTGAATTCAAACAGGAAGTTTTCGAGGATGGGCATCGAGTTCTTGCTCACCAGCACGCGGCTGATGGCAGACAAGTGGCTCATAAGGTCTGAGCTTAAAACCTGGAATTTCATTTCGCGCGAATTGTTTTAAAAGGATAAAAACAGGGACAAATATAAGCACTTTTTTCCGCGCGTGCAAATATTTGTCCCGAAAACTTGTTTTTCGCCCTGAAAAAATTGTGGTTTTTATGGCCGATGGGCATTGGCCGACACAATTCAGATGCGGCTGAGCGCCTCCTTCAGATAGCCGTAGAAACTGGCAACCGATGGGATGTTCAGACGCTCCTCGGGCGAGTGGACGGCCTCCATCGTCGGACCGACCGAAATCATGTCCATGTCGGGATATTTGGTCAGGAACAGACCGGTTTCGAGACCGGCGTGGATGGCCAAAACCTCAGGGTCCTTATTGTACAAATCACGATAAGCCTGCGTGAACACTTTCAGTACGGGCGAGTCGAGGTTCGGTTTCCAGCCGGGATAGCCTTGACCCTGAGTGACTTCTGCTCCAGCCAGCTCGAATACGGTGCGTACGGTCTGGGCAATGTCCTCCTTTTCGCTTTCGACGCTGCTGCGCTGGCTTGTCTCGATACGGATGATGCCCAGTTCCGGCATCTTGACCGAGGCCAGGTTCGTCGAGGTCTCGACCAGGTTCTCCATACTGCGGCTCATGCCCTGGACGCCATGGGGACAGGCTTGCAGTGCGGCCAACAGTTTGTCGGCCACGCCTGGCTCGATGATATGCTCGGGACGCTCGACGCTCTCGATTTCCATTTTGAAGCCCTTCTCGATGTCGCCCACTTCGCCCTCGATCGTGGCAATGAAGTGGTTCAAGTCGGCCACCAGCTGGTGCTTGCGGCTTTCGGGCAGGCCGATGACCGCTTCGGCCTCGCGGGCGATGGCGTTGCGCAGGTTGCCGCCCTTGATGCTGGCCAGGACGATGTCCGGCTGGCTGCGCAGGAACCGCACCAGTACCTTGTTGGCGTTGGCGTGGCCCAGGTGTATGTCTCCGCCCGAGTGTCCACCCATCAGACCAGAGACCTTGATGCGGGCGTAGAAGCGGTCAGGAGCCGGAATGGGGGCATAGCGGAATGTGGCGCAGGTGTCCTTGCCGCCAGCACAGCCGATGAAAATCTGACCCTCGGTCTCCGAGTCGAGGTTGACCAGGATCTTGCCTGTCATGAAGTTCTCCTCCAGGTTGTTCGCGCCAGTCAGACCGGTCTCCTCGTCGTAGGTGATGAGCGCCTCCAGTGGGCCGTGCTTGGCCTCTTTATCGGTCATTATGGCCAATGCCAATGCCACGCCGATGCCGTCGTCTGCGCCCAGTGTAGTGCCATTGGCCGTCACCCAATCACCGTCGATATAGACGTCGAGCGGGTCTTTTTCAAAATCGTGTTCGATATTGGAATTCTTCTCGCAGACCATGTCCATGTGGGCCTGCATGACGACGGTGGGACGGCTCTCGAATCCGGGAGTGGCGGGCACACGCATCAGGACGTTGCCCGTCCTGTCGAGGTGGCACTCAACGCCATTGGCCGAAGCCCAGTCAACCAACCACTGTCGAATCTTCTCTTCCTTTTTAGACGGACGTGGCACGCGCGTCATGCCGTCGAAGATGCTCCAAACATTCTGTGGAGTCAGATTTTTGATTTCCATTGTTTCTTGAAATTATAAAAAACGTTAAATGTTTGACAAAAAGTTCTTAAAATCCCTTAAACTCGGCCTCGGCAGTTGGAGAACAACAAAATTTGTTGTACCTTTGCGCCGCATTTCGGCGAAACGGCCTTGGTGAGGTTCCGGTTCGGCGGTGCAAAGATACAAAAAATGTGGCAAACAATCATCATTTCCGTCGGAATAGTTCTGATTTCTTTCGTTTTTTTGGCAATCACAATGCTGATTAAGAAGGAAGGCCGATTCCCGCAGACGCACGTGAGCCAGAACCGGGCCATGCGCGAACGCGGAATCCATTGCGTCCAGACCCAGGACTGGCAGGAACGTCACCGCAAGGGGCTATATGATGATGCCCAGAGACCCGAACACAAGAAATAACACAACAATAACATCAATGAAGAAATTTACTCTTTTTGCTTCCGCCCTTCTGTTGGCAGGAGCAGTCGCTGGAGGATTGACCTCCTGCAACAATGCGTCGCAGGCTTCGGCCGTAGCTCCTATGGCCATGAATGACTCGCTCCGTCTGCCTATCGCTTACGTAAACATCGATTCCCTGCTGATCAACTATCAGTTCGCCAAGGACCTCAACGAGGAGCTCCTCTCGAAGACCGAAGAGGCCCGCGCCAGTCTGAACGGTAAGGCCCAGGCTCTCGAAAAGGAGGTCGCCGAGTTCCAGCGCAAGCTTCAGACCAACGCCTTCCTGAGTGAAGACCGCGCCCAGAGCGAGGCCAACCGTCTCCAGAAGAAGAAGGAGGAACTTGACCAGCTCAACTATAACCTTCAGAACGACCTCGCCCAGCAGCAGGCCCAGATGAATGCCCGTCTGAACGACACCATCCGTAACTTCATGAAGGTCTATAACGAGACAATGCATTTCGAGCTCATCTTCACCAACACGATGAACGATAACCTCCTGCTCGACAATCCGAAATATGACATTACGGCCGATGTCCTCAAGCAGCTCAATGAGCGCTATGTGAAGAAATAAGCCGTCAATGAAGGACCGACACAACGACGCTGCCCCATCGGGTGGCGTCTTTTTTTGTGCCTTTATGGCCAATGTCCCCCGCCTCCTTATTGTGAAAACAGTGCGGAATGTTCCGTGCGGCCGATGGCCCGTACTTCCCATTGGCCGAAACCCTTTTTGTCATGGATTGCACGCGATAAAATTTGTAAAAAATTATGATTGGCGGCCGAAAACGCTAAAATCGGTCAAAAAAACAAAATTTTTGCACGGAATTATTAAAAAATGTTTATCTTTGCGCCGCAAAAGTCTAAATACACCTTATTGTGGGCTCATTATACCATGACTTTTTTGCAACTTTCACGACGAAGTATAACAACTTATTTATAATCATGAAACATAAAAGGAATCGGCATTCCATCAATGCGCTTTTTCTTGACCTGTCGGTAGCGGCAGCCTCGTTGCTGTGTCTCACCGGCTGCCAGGAAGAGTTCGGCGGCTATTTTGACCAGCCAGGTTGGGTAACGTCATCGTCGGAAGATGTGCTGAAATCGCGTGGCGACTGCAATACCTACTTGCAGCTCGTCGGCAAGACCCTGTTCTCCAAGCAGGTCGAGGGTTCTGGCCAATACACCTTCATCGTCCCAACCGATGAGGCTTTCAGCGCCTTCTTTGCCAACAATCCTTACGGCTACCGCAGCGTGGACGACATCCCGGAAGATGTCGCCGCCCGCATGGTTTCGTCATGGATGATGTACAACTCGTATCCGTGTGATACATTGGCCAATGTCCTTCAAGGATTCAACACCTACAGCGTGAACGAAGCCTTCAAGCACCAGACACCGTCATACGACGTGCTGCGTGAGGAGGTGATTGACGGCGTAAAGTGCCAGGTCTACGATTTTGCGTACACAGCCAGCAACTTCTCGTTGAAGGACAACTCGTTGAGCTGGTGCAACTACCGCTATATGCCCATCTTCACGACCCGATTCAACAACAACAACTCCATTTCGTCAAGCGACTGGGCCAAGGTTGTAGGTTCGGAGTTCTCGCCCTACGGAAACTACGTCAGTGCTGGCATCATCGATGCCGGCAGCGGTGCGAATAATCCGGGCGACCTCTTCTGCCAGAACGGCGTCATCCACTTGGTCAACAAGGTGGTCATGCCGCTGGAGAACATGGACGCCCTGATCCGTACCTATGGTGACGGTTCGGCCGTCGATGAGCCGGACGAGGCCAAGTCGGGTGCCTGGTCCCTGTTGCGCAAGCTCCTCTATTTCAAGGAGGGCAATGGCAAGTATCTTTTCCAGGACTTCCAACAGAGCAAGGTGGCCAAGAATTATTTTTCCAAGATCTATCCCGATCTGGACTTCACCAATTTCTATGTGCGTGCCTATACGACGGCCAGTCCGTTCCTGCTCAACTGTGAAAAATATAACACAATGGCGTTGCCGTTGAACGGCTCGGACCTGTTCTATACGGAAAACAACGGCGGCATGACATTCTACGTGCCGCAGAAGGACGTCCTGCTCAATTATATCAACAACCGTCTGTTCCGCTATGTGGGAGTCACATTGAACGAAAACTCCACCCAGGAGGAGTTCAATGCAGCATTCGGCAAGCTGCCATCGGTCGTGCCTGTCTCATTGTGGGCGTCTATGCAGGCCGATGGTATGATTTGGCCGTCGCAGTTCGAGTCATCGGCCGTAAACGCCATCGGTTCGTCCGAGCATATCAACGGCTATGACAACGCCCTCTCGTATGACAATGGCGTGGTTGCTGCGGGTATTGCGTCCAATGGTATGTGGCAGATTACCAATTTCGTGCCCAAGACGGCCGCCTTCGAGGGCGTAGCCGCGCGTCTCCTTTTGGATCCGGCCTACTCGAATGAGCAGGATTTCATCACACGTAATTACGCCTCTACGATTTACCCCAACCTCTTGAAGTCGAAACTCGCGGGCATGGACGACGTGAACCTGAGCCTCATCCTTTGGGGTGATGCCAATGCCCAGTGGTGGGACAACATCCACTACAGCACGCTGCTTTCGGCCTATGCAACTGGCGAACTGGGCAATGAGGAATCGGTCAACGGCTCATATTCGTCCATCATCCGCAATGGTTATATTGAGCGTGAGGCGGTCGATGCACTTGACCTTGAGGTCGATCCATTGAACGGCGCGTATGGCGGCTGGGCCTATACCAATAACTCTTGTGGCGGCGTGATTCGCTACCGCACGAGCGGACGCACCATAAACGGCCAGCCGGAAATCCAGATCCAGACACAATGGACGCTCATGAATGACCCGCAGGAACGTACGCTTTGGACCGGTTCTGGTGTCTATCCATCGGCCACCTTGCAGACCTATGAGCCGACGACCAACTGCTACACTTCCGTCATCAAGGACAATTCGGCCGACTACGTGAACGGTAATGTCTATCTGGCAACGGAACACACCTGGCCGCTCTATTACGGCCGATATTCCAATGAGGGCAACACCTTTGGTGACGGCTATACCATCTATAATTCGACCATGAACACGTTGAATTATCTGATTGCCTATTTGCGTGCGGATTCGGCATCGGCCACTCCCCGACACACCTTGTTCAAGAAGTATTTCGACTATTATGAAGCCAACAAGGCCGAGAAAGGCAACTGTGACTTAATCGCTACGGGCTCGGGCAACTGGACAGTCTTTGTACCGACCGATGAGGCCTTGCAGGCAGCCATCGATTATGCCAAGACAAACGATATCACCCTGTTGCGCGATCCGGACAAGCTGCCGGCTAAGCCGAGGGAGAGTGAAGACGCCAACTGGGTCGATTCGGTCATCTGCATTCTGAGTGCCTATATCACCAAGTCGGGCTGCTTCCCGGACGATGGCTTGAGCGCCATCTATGAAACTTCGGAGGCATGGGATGGCCTGTCGGCCTCCAACCGTCAGGCGCCCAAGCAGTATCTCGTCACGACCATCGACAAGATTACCGATGTGGTCCGCTACATTGACGGGAAGTCCCAGAAACCATGGGCTGGCCTGATTACGGGCGCGATGATGTCCGGTTATGTGGCCAAGACCGGCGACGGTAACAAGCTGCAATATTTCGGCCGTCCCTACACCTCGGGCGCGTTCCAGGTGGTTGATGTCTATAATTCATGCGACATCCTGCCGGACAAGTTCGACAATACGGTGGTGCGTGAGGCTGGCCAGAGCAACATCATGGCATACGATGGAATCATCCATTCGTTGAACGGCTTCATTATTTACAAGATTGCCTCTCACTAAAATAAAGAATTTACACTATATGAAACAAATTAGTAAAATCCTGTTGCTTCTGTTGCTGACCCTCTTGCCAGGGTTGGCCTTGGCGCAGAAGATGCTGGTGCGAGGAACTGTCATGGACGGCACGTTCAACGAGCCGATGGCTGGCGCCAACGTCATTTGGCAGAACAAGGATGGCCGTACCATCACGGGTACGCAGACCGACTTCAACGGCGAGTTCTCGTTCCAGGAGGTCATGCGTGCAGGTGATATGCTCGTCATCTCGTTCACAGGTTATAAGAAGATGGAAATCCAGCTCACCCCGTCGCAGAACGTCTATGAGGTGACGCTGGTCGAAGAGTCGGTTGCGCTGAAGGACGTCGAGATTACCACCGCACGCCGTCAGCAGTCGGGTATGTTGCGCATTTCGGAGCGCGACGTAACGACATCGGCCAAAAGAATCGATATGTCTGAACTTGAGGATTTGGCTGTGGCCGATGCAACTGACGCCCTTCAGGGCCGTGTGGCCGGTGTCGATATTGTTGCCACGTCAGGTGCGCCGGGTGCAGGTATGTCCATCCGTGTGCGTGGTACGACCTCCATCAACGGTTCGTCCGAGCCATTGGTCATCGTCGATGGTTTCCCCTACGAGACCAAGATTGAAGACGATTTCGACTTCTCTACGGCCGATGAGAACGACTACGCCACCATGCTCAACATTTCGCCCGATGACATCAAGGAAATCACCGTGCTGAAGGATGCCGCCGCTACCGCTATCTATGGTTCGAAGGCGGCCAATGGCGTGCTCATGATTACCACCAAGCGCGGTTCGGTGAGCAAGCCGACCATCGCCTATTCCTTCAAGGGCACGATGAGCAAGCGTGGAAAGCCGATGCCGATGCTTAGCGGTGATCAATATACCTCTCTCATTATGGAGGAGATGTATAATGCGGGCATCACGTTCGATCCACGTCGCTACCCTCAGTTGGCCAATGACGCCTACAACCTCTACAACTATTACAACTATGGCCAGAACACCGACTGGTACGATGAATCAACCCAGCGCGGCTACTCGCAGGACCACTCGATTTCCATCTCCGGCGGTTCGCAGAAGGCCCAGTACCGCGTCTCGTTCAACTACTACAACTCCGAGGGTACAACCATCGGTGAGGGTTATGACCGATTCTCCAGCCGTATCAACCTCGACTACAACATTTCATCCAAGTTGAAGTTCTCGGCCTCGATGTCATACACCTATTCGAACACAGATCGAAACTACGTCACCGCACTCAAGTCATCGGTCAACGTCTTGAGCCAGGCCTACAATCGTCCGCCTAACATGTCTGTCTATGAGTATGACGAGCTCGGCAACCTGACCGACAACTACTTCACGCCAGCCAAGATGTTGGATTCAGACTATTGGCGCAACACGTACAATAGCCCGTATAATCCGGTGGCTATGGCCAATGAGGGTTACTACCGGCAGAAGGGCAACCGTGTCATGCCAAACATCCAGTTGCAGTATCTGCCAGTCAATTGGCTGCGCTATTCGCTTGAGATATCGTTCGATGTGAACAATGTCAAGCACAATGCTTTCGTGCCCCAGTCGGCAACGGGCCGTCCATGGACGGAGAACACCATCAATGTCGGCATGGACAAAGATACCGAGTCGTTTGCCTTTACGACCAACAACAAACTTATCTTTACGCCAGACTTGGGTGAAGACCACTCCTTGCAGGTGGCTCTCGTCTTGCGTACCGAGGATTCCCGAAACAAGAATTTCGTCGATGCAGCCACCAATCTGGCCTCCATCTATCTCGATGACCCGTCAAATGGCGGTACTCCAATCACGAATAACTCATTGTTCGGCAGTTCGACTTCCGAGGTCCGCAACATGGGTACTATCTTCCAGATCCAGTACAGCTATCTGGACCGCTACATCTTGGGATTGGCAGGAAACTATGAGGGTTCGTCCAAGTTCGGTGACGGCAACCGTTGGGCATACTATCCCTCTTATTCTGGCCGATGGCGTTTGTCCGGCGAACCTCTATTGGCCGACATCGCTGAAAAAATCCAGATGTCCGAATGGTCAATCCGCGCCTCTTATGGTGAGTCCGGCTCCAGCCGCGCCCTTACGAACTATGCATCCCAGGCTACATACGAGACATTCGCCAACACCTACAATGGCAAAAGTGGTACATACCAGTCTGGTATGCAGTTGTCGCGGTTGAAGTGGGAGCGTACACGCTCGTTGACTGTCGGTACCGATTTGGGCTTCTTCAATGACCGGTTCAATACCCATTTCGAGTGGTATTACAAGAATTCCGACCAGTTGATTGAGAAGAACCGTGCCATCCCGACTTCGACAGGCTATGCATCGGCCAGCTTCATCAACTCAGCGGGCATGAAGAATCAGGGTTGGGAATGGGACGTCGATGTCGTTGCCTACCGCAACAAGGATTGGTTCGTCAAGGTGTCCGGCAACTTGGCCCGTAACGAAAACAAGTTGAAGGATGACTTGGAGTACAGCGGTACATGGGCCAGCAATGCCCTTTCCAAGGAGTCTTACCCGACACTCCAGTTGGCCGGTCAGCCATTGGGCTCCTACTACGGCTATATCTACGAGGGCGTCTATATGAATAGTGACGAGACCGTCGCCCGCGATGCCAACGGCAACAAGATCTATACGTTCGACACCAATGGCAACCGCGTGCCCGTCTATATGCGCTTCAACTATCCTACGACCGATTATCAGTTCGTGGCAGGCGATGCAAAATACAAGGACGTCAACCACGACGGTAACATCAACGAGCAGGATGTTGTCTATCTGGGCAACGGTAACCCGCTCTTGACGGGCGGTTTCGGCTTCAATGTCAAGTGGCGCCAGTGGTCGCTCAACACCTTCTTCAACTTCCGCTATGGCAACGATGTCGTCAACATCGCACGTGCCAGGGCCGAGTCAATGAACTCGTTCAGCAACCAGGCTATCTCGACCCTGCGCCGCTGGACGCACGAATATACGGTCGAGGAGGTGGCCAATGGTACGGCTCCGACCAACCTGCTGCCACGTGCCGTCTATCAGCGTGGCTACAATTCATTGGCCTCAAGCCGCTATATAGAGGACGGTTCGTTCCTGCGATTCAAGACCGCCACACTCAAGTATGATTTCCCGAAGGAGATGCTTTCCCACACGCCGCTTTCGCAGGCAAGCATCTATTTCCAGATGTCCAACCTCTTCTGCTGGACGGACTACACGGGTGCAGATCCAGAGGTCTCGGTTGCAAGTGCCACCAAGCCTGGCTATGATGAGGCCAACACTCCGCGTTCAAAAGACTTTATTCTTGGCCTATCGGTTAAATTCTAATGATTATGAAACGAATGAATAAGATATTGACGTTTGCATTGGCCCTGATGGGTGCTGCAAGTCTCACCTCCTGCGATGACTGGCTCGACCTGCAGCCCGAAAATTCGGTCACGGCCGAGAACTATTGGAAGAGCGAGGCTGATGTGGCATCGGCCATGACCGGCATTTATTGCAAGTGGATGAGTATATCGCCCACCATCTTCCAGCACGCTGAAATGCGCGCCGATATGGTAGCTCCTGGCGGTGTTACTTTGGCCAATTATCTGCGTGTGCGGGAGGGAAACATCACTTCGACCAATGGATTGGCAAACTGGATAAACTACTATGCTGTCATCAACCAGTGCAATCTCTTGCTGGACCGTTCCGAGCTCGCGTTGGAGAATGACCCGTCATACTCCGTGACACAGGACAGCATCTATCATGCCCAGGCTCGTGTCATCCGTGACCTGATGTATTTCTACCTGATCCGTATCTGGAAGGATGTGCCGTACATCACGACGGCCTACTATGATGACACGAAGGAACGTCTGGTGGGGGCAACACCTCAGATGGAAATCCTCGACGCGCTTATCGGAGATCTGGAGGCTGTTCAGGCCGATGGTATCCTGCCGTACAGCTATTCGGCTGTCAGCAGCGACAAGGCGCTGAACAAGGGCCAGGTGACCATGTATATGTTGAAGGCGCTATTGGCCGACATGTATCGCATGAAGGGTTCGTATGCCACCGACCTGGCTGTTTCGCAGGACGCCTACAAGAAGAGCCTCGCGCTCTGTAACTCCATCATCGAGTCGGGCCAGTACTCGCTTGTGCCGTACAAGAAGAGCACTTCGGTTGAGGCCAATCTCGACATGAAGGAACTGACTACCAAGGCCGATTCGTCGTTCTATGTCCTTGATGCCATGCCGGATGTGTGGTTCAACTCGGTCTATGTGGATGGTAACAGTAACGAGAGCATCATGGAACTGCAGGAGGACAGCTACAATTCGTCTGGCATGTATGACGGTGTCGTTGGCCATACATATTATGTCCCGAATATGGACTACCTGCGTAATTCGCTGTTCCCTCCGACTGAGAAGGAGATGGCATTGGGCTATGGCTATCATGACGTCCGACTTTCGATGTGCGGCACCGTCATGGACGGCAGTCTGTATATCACCAAATATGTGGCGACAAGCTATACGACAGGCTCTGCGGCCGAAAAGGATTTCAAGAAGAACGTGCTTGTATATCGCCTGGCTGAAATCTATCTGATGAAGGCCGAGGTCCTGACGCAAATCGCATTGGCCAACAACAATGACCAGGAGATGCTGCTTGAGGCCTATCGTGCTGTCTTCAAGGTGCGTGATCGTGCCTGCGCTGTCGAGACGACCGACCTCCAGCTGGGTTCGGGCGACTATATGCAGGATGCCTATTGGGAGGAGTTGCGCAAGGACCTTCCGATTACGCTGAATCCGGGTGACATCTCGGGCTCGGCACTTGAGAAGCTGATTCTGGACGAGGAGGCACGCGAGCTGGCTTATGAGGGCCGTCGCTGGTTCGACCTCCTGCGTAATGCCGAGCGTAATTCCGAGGGTAAGGGCAACTGCACGGGTGGTAACATCAGCTACCTGCTCAGCATCGCCGGAAGCTGTACGAGCACCGATAAGGTAGCTTATATCATGGGCCAATTGACCAAGCCCGACTTCCGTTATATGCCTTATCCGTATCAAGATGTGTCGCTCAACAAGACGTACAACGGCCCGCTGAAGCAGAAATCCTTCTGGGGCGAAGAATAAGCATTGACCATAAAATCGAAATAAGATATGAAAAAGTCAATATACAAATACACCGCGAGTGTCTTCCTGGGTCTGTCGGCCGCGGCTTTTGTCGCTTGTGACGACTACATGGAGGGCTCAAAGTGGACAGCCAGCAAAGAGTTGCAGATGGATGAGTACATGGCGACGCAGGAGGATCTTTCGCTCTTCCTCGAGGTCGTTGACCGTGCCGATCTGCGTGGCATGATTCATGCCTATGGCACCTACACGATGTTCGTGCCCAACAATGCTGCAGTTGAATCGTATCTGCAACGTCTGAATGTTTCATCGGTGAGCCAGTTGACCGAGGAGCAGGCTGTCGAAATTGTGAAGTACCACATCTTGGGCGATACGCTTCACACCTATGATATGCAGTCGAACACCCGTCTGAATACGGCCAACATGTCGCAGGACTATCTCGTGACTCGTTGGGACAAGTCGGCCGATGTCTATACGTTGAACCGTACATCGCACATCACCAACAGCGACGTGCACAACGGAAACGGCATCATCCACGTGGTCGATGGCGTCCTGTCGCGTCCACGTTTCAGTCTGCTTGATGCCATTTCCGACACGTTGCAGGAACATGGCTATGGCATTATGGCCAATTTGTTGACCACCGTGCTCAACGAGAAGATTTCCGCTGCATCCAAGGCTACGCTGGATTCGCTGTACGGGTTGCAGCCATACAAGACATTCGTCGCACAGCCGGATGAACTTATGCAGAAGGATGAAATCACTTCGGTCGATGCCTTGCTGGAGTTCTTGCAGAAGAGCAACATCAGGGATTACGATGAGGAGAGCCTCCTGGTCAACTGGGTTGGTTACCATTTCCTGCGCGGCCGCTACTACATCAGCGACCTGTTTGGCGCAAGCAGTATCACGACGCTTTCGCCATTGGGCAAAGCCATCGCTGTCTCGGCCTCGTCTTATTCGGACATCCACTTGAACCGATTCGAGGCCTTCAACGACGAGGGTATCGACCTGATTACCGATGGCTATTTCGTCGATTATTCATGTAGTGACGGCGTGATTCAGAGCACCTCGGGCGAGTTGCAGATTATCGAACGTGCCGCCAGCCGTATCAACTGGGATATGTGCGATGTGGCCGAAATCCGCGAACTGCCCAACTTCCGCAAGACTGGTTGCTCGGCAGTATTCACGACGACATCTTCATCGGCCGGCCTGAACGCCGATCATCCCGAGTGGATTGTCGATTCGACGGTTGTTAGTGCCAATGGTACACGTGTCTATTGGTTCGACACGGAACTGAATTCCGTCTATTCATGGTACGGCAGCAATTCACCGAACTTCAACTATTATTGCAACTACGAGACCAGCACCTACACGGGCGTAGATCCGTTCGGCGACAAGCCAATCGAGTGGGTCTATGGCGACTTCCTCCAGTTCCGTCTGGGTACGACCGTCTGCAAGCAGGTCGATATCAAGACCCCGACGTTGGTTGAGGGTACCTACAAGATTTGGGTGCGTCTGCGCCGTGCCGGTAACGAAGGATCGAACGGCTACATGAAGATGACCTTCATCCAGGACGGCGAGGAGGACCAGAGCTTCGCTTCTGTCTGCTTGGCCAACTACGGCATCAAGTCGGGCAGCAACGAGGACGACGAAAAGAACGCCGCCAAGGGTGAGCAGAACCCACAGGCCTATCGTCCGGACCAGACCTACGTCGCCTGCCACCTGCTGGGTACGGTGAGTGTCAAGCACGATGGTGTCCACATCATGCGCTGGACTCCGCTCGACGCCTCGCAGGCATTGGGCCAGTATTTCGACATGATCTACTTCATTCCGGTCGATAACGATCAGGTTCTGCCTCGTGTTATGGCCAATGGCGAAGACGCGCGTATCTATAAGGTATGTTGGGACGAGTCGACCGGCAGTGCCTACTACGACAAGTCGGTCTATTACGACGTGACAGGCTTCAACTCGGCCTATCGTACGCACATCTGGCCGTTCCGCTGTCCGGTTGTCGCCGCGATGGAGGAGGGAACCATTACCGAAGACATGATCGGTTCCTGCACGCAGACATGGTGCCCGAACCACTCTTCGGATGCGCAATAAGGGCATTGGCCAATGTCCCAAACCATGAGTTTCGAAAGAGAATATTAACAACAATGGGGCTCGTCCCCGTATAGTTCAAACTTATGAATTGTTTCAAAAATAAGTTTCTGATGCTGGTCAGCATGGTCGCTCTCTCCGTCGGTCTGGTCTCGTGCCAGGACGAAGGGTATGAGGACGTGTCTGGTACCGCATCCCAGACCCTTTGGGAGGTCATCAGTACCCGTTCCGAACTCTCGAAGTTCGCGCAGGTCCTGAAGCAGAACGGATATGACAAGGTGCTCAGTTCGTCGGGTACATACACCGTATTCGCACCCGACAATGCGCAGATTGCGGCCTTCGAGGGCTCGGATATCAACGAGATTCCCGGAGCGCACATCTCGTTCCTGGGCTACAACAAGGCGACGCTTGACAGCATGACCTATATCTCGATGATCAACAATCGTCTGACCTCGTTGGCCGATCTCAAGCTGAGCGATACCGAAATCGTGTGCCGCAACGGCTATCTGCGTTTTTCTGGAACATCGGCCAGAGCCACCCAGAAGAATATCTACGAGTTGCTCGAAACGTTGAGCGCCGAGAACAAGATGGCGGCCTTCATCACCTCGCTGGGTGACAGCGTGATGGATGTCGAGCGTTCCGTGCAGGTGGGCATTGACCTGAACACGAACCAGCCCATCTATGACACGGTGATGGCCTATTATAATCCGCTCTTTGCCGATGTCCCGCTGAACGACAACGACTCGCTCTCCGTGCTGATGCTGGTGGATAATGACACGTGGGATGCCCTGCGCAGTCGCTATTCTCGTTATATGCGCCAGCACGTCAGCACCGACTCGTATGACAACCTGCCGGATGTGCTGAAGAGTAAGATCGCAGAAAACGAGATGGAGCAGCTGCTTGATCCGACCAAGGATACGAAATTCGGTTTCTTCAACAAGATTGACACGGTCGCCACGGAATACAAGACCTGCGTGGAACTGGTCCGGGACCTCACCTGTTCGTACGAGGGCGCGGTGGCAAAGGCATCGGCCAACAATCCCGAAACCGTCACGAGCGTCTATGTCTCGCGTACGGGCATCGAATTGACATTGGACAACGCCACAATCACCGATACGCTGAATGCGTCCAATGGTCGTATTGAGTTGGCCAATGGATTGAAAATCAAGTTGAAGAACAACAAGATCAAGGACGTCTATATCGAGGCCGAGGATTATTACTACACGAACGAGTCGTATGTCGCCACGCTGGTTGACCCTCGCTTCAGCGGCAGCCGCTACGTCAAGACATACGGCATCGACTCGCTGCGTATGTATCGTCGTTATGTACTCGATTCTTTAGGCCAACACGCCAAGTGCGCTGATGGTACGGACAGCACCGAGGTCGTCTCGACGCAGCTGCGTTATGTCTATAATACGTCGCAGTACTGCAACTCCTTCGGTGGTTCCGTTCTGGGCTACAAGGTGAACCTCTATTCTTGCAACTACAACATCAAGTGGCGCCACGTCGTGCCAGGTTCTCAGGGCTCGAACTACTGCAATCCCGACACGCTCGATGTAAACTACGCCAAGTATGCCGAGAATCCGAATTGGCCTATCGGCGGTGTGATGCGCCACATCCAGAAGATGTATCTTTCGCAGCCCGGTGACTATCCGCTTGAATACAATGGAGACTTGGCCAAGGCCGACTTTGTCAAGCATCCCTATCCGTATGATTCATACGGCGACTTCGGCTGGTATCGTTGTCTGACGGACTACGACCCCGAGGCAACCATTGCATCGAATGCTACCGATGAGGTCGGCTCGAAGGGCCCGATCAACTGGTATCGTATGGGTGTCAATGCCGGTTTCGCATTGGATGACCCGACCTATGAGACTCCGCTCGTGTGGTGCCAGACGGCGATGGATCATGCCAATGGCGTTATCAACGAGGATCCCGATGGCGGCACAAGTACCGACACGAAATATACATCGGGCATCGTGGGCGTAAGTTCGTATGTGGATTGGGTCCCGAAAAATAATATAGGAGTATTGATGGGTACTGTGGCTCCGCGTCGTGTTCCGCGTGATATCTTCATGTGTCTCTACAACGGTGAGGCAACAGTGTTCGTCACCAGCAATCCGTTCGGTACGGACAACGCCCGCGGTACGTCCAACTTGAACTATTGCAAGGGCTCAATCTTCCTCGACTATATTCACTTCATCCCCGTCATCGACGAAGACGATTAAAACCTGTAAAGTAAACTCAAACTATGAAAAAGCGTTATATAGTACTTTTGATGACTTCTGCATTGTTGGCCGCACCCGCATTGGCGCAAGAGACCAACACCGGGGTTCGTCCCGCGCAGGAGCAGAAAAGCAATGAGACCATCGCGGTCGTCACGGGTGTCGTGGTCGATGATGCTACGGGAAATCCCATCGCAGGTGCTCGTTTGCAGGTCGTTGACGCGCCGTATTCGGCTATGACCAACGATGAGGGCCAATTCTCCCTCAAGGTGCCGGTGGATGGCCAAGGCCGTGCCCTGCACGAGATTTTCGTTTCGGGCCCATCCCAGAACTCGATGATGGTCCCCTTGCGCAACCGTCGCGAGCTCACTATCCGTCTGATGGAGGCCGGTTATGCGACCAAGACCGCCCGCGAGATTTACACGCCGCTCGGCATGAAGGAGGAGAGCCACGTGATGTCTTCCATCGGCATTTATGACCGTGATAATTCCATCTCAGTCAAGGGCTCGCCCGAGGCCGCTCTGAACGGCAATGTGGCTGGCTTGCAGACGCAGTTCCGTTCGGGAACGGATTGGAGCGGTGCCAACCTCTACCTGCGTGGTATCAACTCCATCTATGCCAACAACAATCCAATCATCGTGTTGGATGGACTGATTATCGAAAACAGCGAGTTCGGTACCTCGATGATTGAGGGCCAGATTTCGACTCCGTTCGGCTGTATCGATATCAAGGATATTGATCAGATTGTTGTGCTGAAGGACGCCACTTCCATCTATGGAGCGAAGGGTGCCAATGGTGCTATCCTCATCCGTACGAAGCATACCACCGACCAGGCCACCCACATTGACGTGACCGCCTTGATGGGCGTCAACATGCAGCCCAAGAAGATTCCTATGTTGGGTGCGGCCGATAGCAAGCGCCTGCTCACCGAGGTCGCCCAGACCAGTGGTTTGTCGGCCAATGAGGTGGGCCAGCTCGTCTGGGTCAATCCGACGCAGCCACAGATGCAGCCCGATGGCTCGTATCTCTACGGCTCCTACTACA
>JAEEGH010010494.1_pt1 | contig 21243 bp, 43 predicted proteins | sample 9134181 | NCBI WGS metagenome assembly JAEEGH01 (sample SAMN16246544, study PRJNA631951) | gut metagenome | biome: gut microbiome; feature: rumen; material: DP-attached | host: Bos | place: Iran: Karaj | collected 2018-10
CCACGGAATCGTCGAGATGACGCCGGAGACGCTTGAGGTGCTGACCGGCTTGAAGTCCGCAATCCAGGGGGGGGACGTGACCATTGACGAGGCTTTTCCGCCCATCAAGGTGGACAAGTTCGCGGCTGCGGCGGCGGAGGCGGCAAAGGCGGAGGAGCAGCCGAAGGAGTCTTCCAAACGGCAGAAGGCGGAGGAGAAGCCCTCCGCCCCTTCCAACGACCTGAAGCTGGAGGCGATGTAGCCGTGGCGCGGAAGACATACACGACGCTTCAGCGCCGCTGGGCAATCGACCAGGTGCGCAACGGAGCGACCAGGCGAGCGGTCGCCGCCGCGCTGGGGGCCGAGGAAGGCATCGTCCAGTATTGGTGCAAGAAGGCCGGGCTGCCGAAGAAGGCGACCAGGTGGGGGCGTGGGGCGGATGTCAAGGCCGCATCCATTCCGCCAGAACCCGAGGACGACACGCCAAAATCGCGCCGCATATACCTCGCCCGCCTGATGCGTGCGGCGATACCCGCCGCAATCGAGCACGCCAAACGCGAGTTCCGGCGCAAGCTCGAAGACCCATGACAATCAAGCGCGGGGGAAGTCCAGGCGACCCGTTCTGCCGCCTGGACCGTGCGGACTGGTACTCGGCATACCTCCGCACCCCTTTGCCCGGCGGAGCCGGCCTGTTTGCCGGACGCCGTTCCGCGCGCCGGAACACTCTTTTTACTCCTGGGAGAACCGACGCATGGACAACGACGCGCGTTTAAGATTGGTTTTCGCGGCCGCCGGGCTTTTCAACTGCTTTCAACGAAGGGAGTGAACACGATGGACTACATGGAGAGGTTCAGGGAGAGGCATCCGGGCTACTGGACACAATACAACCGCGAGAACAACGAACGGCGCCGCAGGCAGTGGCGCCAGTACTACCTCCGCAAGCGGGAGGAGCTGCTGGTGAAGAAGCGCGAGGCGTACAAGGCAAAGAAGAAGGAGGCCGGGGCACCGGCGACACAGGAATGAGACTTACGACCAAGCAGATAATTCGGGCGAACGAGATGCGCAGGGCGGGAATGAGCCTGCGCGAGGTAGCCGGAGAGTTCGGCGTGGACGAGGGGAGCATACGAGAGGCGGAGAAGCTGGCCGCGAAATGGGCCGCCGCCCGCCACGGTGCGGAGCTTCCCCCGTGCAGGGACCAGTCCGCCGACCGGCTGAACGGCGTGAAGCTGGACTTCGACTGCGCCACCGACTGTCCAAGGGCTTCGAGGTGTTCGAGGCAGGACTGGAGGCGGGGCGGCGAGAAGGCGAGGTGGACGATGGAGGTGCAGCTCCGCGACAAGACGGGGAACGCCTGCGCCTGGTTCGTGGACAGGCTTCTGCCGCGCAAGAGGGAGGACTTCTGATGGACCCACACCTTGAGGTATTCCTGGGGCTTGTCCTGGTGTTCCAGGCGGTCCCGTTCACGGTCGCCCTGGTCTTCACATGGGCGAGAAGAAGATTCGGAAGAAGAAAAAACGACAACGGAGGAAAACACGATGATTGAGAAATGGGATTCGGTCGAGAAGAAGGTCACGCACGAGGAGGAAATCAAGAGGACGCACGGCAACATTTCCCTCTACGAGAGATTCGACGAGAGGCCAGAGCATCGCTTCTTCGCCATGCTTGAGCTTGCCAGCGAGCTAGGCTGCACAGACGAGGCGGCGCTTCGCGGTCTCCGCAAGCTCCTTGAGGACAGCATCAGGTCGCTTGACGAATTGCTGGAGGGCGGAAAATGAACCTCTGGAAGGAAACAATTAAGACGCTTGAGGAGGAAGGCTACACCTGGGACGATGTGGAATCCGTTTTTGGCGAGGATTTCCAAATAACAAAGGAGAACTTCCACGAGGTTGCATACAGAACTGTGTATGCTAACCCGCCGTGTATGTATCAGATGGTGGCAATAGACCTCCAAATCTTGCTAAAGGATGGAAGCTGGATGGAGCGAACTGCATCATGCCATTCAAACATTTGCATAGAGAGGTGGGATATGCATAAGACCCCGACACCTCCCGCAGAAATCAGGGAGGTTAAACACCTGATGACGCAAGACATCGGCTGGGACAGCCTGAAGGAGTGCAACGAGGACAACGAGGAGGAAAACAACGATGACTAAGGAAGAAATCAATGGATTACTTGACCGCTTCAGCAGCTCCGTAGAGGATTTCCAGTCGCTGATATACGACTTTCGGGACTCGCTTGAAGTGGTGGAAGATAAACTGGCTGACTGCACAAGGGCATTCAACGAAGTCCAGAATGAAAAGCTGAACGAAATTCTCAAGCAAGGTTTTATCCCCGGCGTGAGTTTCATGGTTGATGGGAAAACCTACAATTTCTGCGGCTTCACTTGCGGTATGCGCGTGCGTATTACGGTGCCAGATGGCAGCGAATCGAATACCGACATTGCAGTCATCCATAAACTGTTTATGGACAACAAAATCACAATCATAGACACGGAGGACGCAAAATGAGCAACTTTTCAAAATACTTTTCAGACGAGGTGAACGACTGCAACTTTGAGGTCCGCGCTGACAGCAAGAGCGGACTCTACTACATCGTGGACGGCGACGGCACCGGCATCGCCTATAACATCGAGGACTGGAGAATCGCCTACAAGATGGTCAACGCGCAGAGGTTCTTCAATATGCTGGACGAACGGCAGAGGGAGGTCTTCGCCGCGATAATCAAGGCTGAACACGACGAGGAGGGGAAGAAATGATACACAACACGGGAAGCGCGTTCTACCTGCACGGGAATGGTGACCCCGCCGTAGGGACTGAAGTCCGGCTTGACGCCGAGCTGAAAACAAACGCCGAATTTGCCTTCAGATTCACAGTCGGCAACACGATGCTTGACTCGTTATGCATGGACTGGTTTCCGACGGTGCTCTACCCATGCTCCCATTATGCGGTCATCAAGTCTGGCGAATGCGACGCAGAGGAGGTAAGCGATGCGAAACTCTTGCTGCTGGCGTATTTCAGGAAAGACCTGCAAAAGTTCCAGCAGAGCCTTGAGGACTTCGCAAAGGCAAACGAAGAAACAACGGAGGAAAAATGACATTTGAAGAGCTTAAGAAGGAAATCCACTTCCGCACCATCGACGCGCCGTGCTGCGGGAACTGCAAGTGGCTGCGGGTATTCAGCTGCAACTGGCAATTCGAGTGCTGGAAGTCAGAAAACAGATGCGATAACAATTATCGGGCTAAGGTGTACGCCAATGCCGTCTGCGACCGCTTCGAACGGAGGGAGGACAAAAATGCCTAAGCGGAACATCTACATCTACATGGATGACGGGCTGAAGTTTATCACGCATGCGCTCATGAGGGTTGCATCCGTCATTGAAAGTCCAGAACTTACGCAGACAGGGACTGGCAAGCAACGCAAGAGCCTTTTTCACGTCATCTACAAAAACGATGATGGCACAAATACCATAGTCAAGTCGTTTTTCCGCGTCATGCGAAACGGCACGGAGGAGTATATCGCGGAGGTCCTCAATGCCGAGAACAGCGACAAGTTTCTGGAAGACAAGAGAAAGGTCGACGAGATAATGGCTAAATACCGGAAGGAGGACAAATGAGCGAGATTTTTGAAAAGGCATACAGCGATACAGAAGACCACGGGCTCCCCTTGTCCGTTCAGGCGGATGCAGACATAATGCGCGACGGTTTGGATGGCGCGATTGCGATACTGGAAGGGGTAGAAGGATTGAAGCAGTCTGACAATGAAAAACTGGCGCTTGTAACCTTTGCACTCCGCGAGATTGGCTCGTCGCTGGAGAATTTCGTGGACAACTGCAATGAAGTCGTTAGAAAACTAAAGGAGGAAAACCATGACAACTGACGACAAACCTAAATTCACGCCTGGGCCGTGGGAAGTACAAGATACCAGGGAAATCCCATACGAACCATACGACTGGCAGGTAACACATGGCGACCTGATAGTGGCACATATAGGCAACACATACCTTGAGGAAGAAGAATCCAACGCCGCGCTCATCGCCGCCGCACCGGAGATGTACCAAATGCTACAGGCCATCCTCGACATGGTGGATGCCTATGGGCACATCACCCTGCGGGACAACGCCGCGAACGACATTAGAGGACTGCTCGCCAAGGCGCGGGGGGGAGGTGGAAGAGCAATGACCACCCTTGAGCAACTTGTCCCGCCATTCGAGCTGTGCCGGAAGATTCCGGCGGACGCCTTCAACGGCACCGCGCTGGTGTGGTGGTGGTTCAAAGCCCAGAACAGACCTGTCTTATCCCCCCGCAACATTATGAAACATGATGTAGAGGAATTAGTCCCCGCCCCTACCGCCCAGGAGATTCTGAAGGCGATGCGGTGGAACTTCCCAGTAGTCAAATGCGGGATAAGAATCTGTAGCGAGGATAATTGGCCTGAAATAGATTACTTCTACTGCACCGCGAGGATGAAGGAATCGGGAATTTCCACTAATGGACATAATCTCCCAGAGGCACTTCTGAAGTTGTGGCTGGATGTAAGACGAGTAGAACGAGAGGCCAAAAATGCCAAGCATGAAGCGACTTAATGAATACATCGGCAGGTTCATCGCCTGCAAGGAACGGGAGAAGGCCGAATCAAATGACCTGGCGAGAACGGTCCTGATAGAAAACTCGATACAGACGGCCAAACAGATTTACCTCTGGGTGGACTTCGAGGAGAGCATAGCGAAGGAGAACAACAGGAGAAAGAAGAGATGAGATACATGAGTTTCCCTCAAGACGCTAGTCATGAGGACGAAAACGAGCAATGGAAAGACATCGACTGGACGGAGGGACTTTACCAGGTCAGTACACTTGGCAGGGTGGCAAGAGTTCATGCAAAAGGCGGCGGATGTCCTTTGAGGACAATCCTGAAACCAATGCACAGCACGATTAAATACCCGACAGTCCATCTTTCAATCAACACAAGGAGGAAAAGATGCACGATTCACAGGCTTGTCGCAAACGCCTTTCTGCCAAACCCGCTGAATCTCCCGCAGGTGAACCACAAGGATGAAAACCCGGACAACAACAGGGTCGAGAACCTTGAGTGGTGTACGGAAATCTACAACCACAACTACGGGACGTGCATACAACGCTCCCATGAGAAAATTTCCACAAAGGTCGCCATCGAGATAAATGGCGAACTCAGGCATTTTCCGTCAATCAGGGAATGCGCAAGGCAGACTGGAATGGACAGAGGAAAGATTAGGAGGATAAATGAACTACATAAGTTTCTGTAGCGGCGTGGAGGCCGCGACGCTGGCGTGGCACGGGCTTGGATGGCGACCCGTCGCGTTCAGCGAGATAGAGCCGTTCCCGTGCGCCGTCCTAGCATCCCGCTGGCCGGATGTGCCGAACCTGGGGGATTGCACGAAAATCCACTACAAACAAGGAGAACTCTACAATGAACGACGCTCGTTCAAATGCGGAAATATCGACCTCGCAGTTGGCGGATTTCCTTGCCAAAGTTTCAGCGTGGCCGGAAAAAGACTCGGACTCGAAGGAGCCTCCGGACTTGTTCGGGAATACTTCAGACTACTATCAGAGGCAAGACCCAGATGGATGGTTTACGAGAATGTTCCCGGAATGCTGTCCTCAAGCTCTGGGTACGATTTCGCCGTCATCCTCTCCGGCCTCTGCGGATGGGACGTGCCAGTCCCCGGCGGCGGATGGAAGAACAGCGGAATCTGCACCAACGCCCCCGGATGCTTCGGCGTGGCGTGGCGCACTCTGGACTGCCAATACACGCGAGTTCCCGGATTTCCCAGGGCGATTCCCCAGCGGAGGCGCCGGGTGTTCCTCGTCGGATACCGTGGCCAGCCTGACGGAAGTCCTCGTGACTGGGAGCGTGCCGCCGAGGTACTTTTTGACGGCGAGGGCCTGTTCGGGAATCCTCCATCGCGCAGGACGGAGAAACAAACAGCTCCCGCCGATGCTGGAGAGGGCGCTCAAGGCGCAGATAGCGGCGCTGTCGGGGACGGAGACGGACGGGACGGAGGATGCGCCACCGTCCGAATGAGGGAGGGATGCGATGGAGGAGGCAAGGGCCCGCTGGTCTCGGAGGGCAGGAGCCTCGCCCTGGCGACGGCGAACGACCAGGTTCTCTTCCGTCCGCAGACCGGGCGTCCGTGGGATGAGAGCGGGGTCAACCCGACCTTGAACCAGGCGTGCGGGAAGAGCGGCGGAATCGGGGCAAGCGACCAGGAGATTTTCTCCCAGAAGGGGAACGGGCTGGTGCTGGACATGCAGGGCGGCAAGGCGGGGGCGAAGGTCTCAGCGGACGGCTCCTGCCCGACCATCCTGCGGGGACGGGGCGACGCTAACGACATCCACTGCGTGGGCGAGTCCGCCGCCCCCCCCGAAGCTGCGCGAGGATGACGGCGTTCGGAGAGTACTCGATGGACGAATCGGCTTCGACGGTGAAGGCGAGGGACTGCAAGGACGCGACCGACCTGGTTCTAGGGGGGAGGGCGGATGCGACGTGGTGGGACGGCAGGGATGTAGCGGAGACGCAGACGACGACGAGCCACAACCAGCTCGAACCGGACAAGGCGAGGCTTCCCTGCGTAATCATCGGGAAAGACAATGAGAAAGGCGATGGGAATTGACTTCTACAACTTCTCCCTGACGGGGCAGGTCGCGAGGACGATAAGCGCCGCCGGGGGGGCTGGAGGAGCACATCCCCTGCGTGATACTTGAGGAAAATGGAAATCTACGACATAGGCGACCGGCGGCGGGTGCTGCCGAGCGAGGGCGTCTCCCCGACCCTCGTATCGAAGATGGGGACGGGGGGGCAACGTGCCGATAGTGGTTGACGGAGGATTTGATGCAGATGGGAAGGACATGGACTTTCGACCCGACCGTGAGCGTGGCGAACTGCGGCCCCGTCCTGTGGGGGGGGGCGTGCGGCACCCTCGACACCGCCGGGAAGCTCGCGGTGATAACGGAGACTTTGGCAACGGAGGAAACGATGGAAGAAGAGACGAGAATTTTTGAAAACCACGCTCAGGACGCGAGGTACAGGGACGCGGGCGACTGCGCTCCGACCTGCCATTCCCAGATGGGGACGGGAGGCAACAATGTGCCGCTGGTGTACACCAAGACGGCGCATCCGCAGAACGCGGAGGAATCGCAGGGCGTCTGCCACAACGCCACCGTGAGAAGATTGCTCCCCGTCGAATGCGAACGGCTCCAAGGCTTCCAGGACGGCCACACGGTGCCGTGCTTCCGCCCGGAGGACATCACCGACGAACTGGTGGAGCGGTTCGTCGAGATACACTACGAGTGGTCGAAGATAGAAAACGGCGACAAGGCGAAGCGGAAGAGCGCGAAGCAGGTGAGGGAGTGGCTGGCGAAAATCTCCAACCCCGACACCTGCCCGGACGCGCCGCGCTACAAGGCGGTCGGGAACTCGATGGCGGTGAACTGCATGGAGTGGCTTGGCAGGCGGATTCAGATGGTCGAGGAGAGGATTCAGAGGGAGGAGAAGGGATGACTGTAGCAAGAACGGTGTCGGGCGACGTGTGCATCGTCTCAGGCTGTCCGTATCTCGGCGTAATCTGCCCGGTCTCGTTCGAGATGAAGCCCTGCCCGAAACTGGACGGGACGCTGTTCGACAGGCTGAAGAAGAGGCATTCCGAACTGGGAATCACGGACATGGCGGAGTACACGGGGGTGGAGAGCAGACTGGTCAACCCAGACGAGTACCCCCGCTACGAGAACCCGGACGGCACGCACTTCCCGATGAATCCGCGATACAAGGACATCCCCGTGCGTATTCTGCGGAAGAAGACCAGCGGGGAGATGCTCAGGGACATCAAGGAGAAAATGGAGGAAAACTAGAATGAGCGTGTTTAACTCAAAATGCCCGTTCTGCGGGAGTTCCGCGAAACTGGCCTTCCACCACAAAAAGTCTCGCGGGGACCAGTACTTCCGCGAGGTAGGCTACATCGAGTGCCGCCTCTGCGGTGCGCACGGTCCGACCATCTCCTCGCAGAAGCTCGACCCGCGCAACGAGCAGTTATCCGAGGAGGGCTTTGCGGAAATGGAGAAGAAGGCGTGGCTGTTCTTCAACGGATTCGAGCCAGCCGAGCAGGACAAAAGCAATGACGGCGGACAGCCGGAGCTGCCTTTCTAGGCAAAACACAAGGAGGACAAAGACAATGGGGCTTGACACAGAGAAAATGAAATACTCGTGTGCGCAAATACAGGCGAAGAGGGTTTATCAGAAGGTATCATATCTCTGCACATTGATTTCAGCAATGAACGGACGCTGTGCAGATGATGTGCGCATGGCTCTTGCAGACATAGCCGAGTGCTATTCCAGAGAAGTTTTCAAAGAATGCGAAATGAACATGTCGATTTGGAATGGGATAGCCAAACAAGAGGAGTACAACGACAATGGACAATGACAAAATCAATCCGGCGCACTACCGAAACGGCTTCCCGCGAAAGCCCGTAGAGTGCATCGAGGTCGCGGAGCATCTTCCCTTCTGCCTCGGAAACGCCATAAAATACATCTGGCGTGCCGGGAAGAAGGAGGGCGAGGACTGGCGACTGGACTTGGAGAAGGCGAGGTGGTATCTGGAGAGGCAGAGCCTTGCCCGCGAATACCCGCACGGTCTTGAGCAGGCGCTTGAGGTGATGAGGCTGGTCGAGACCGGCGGGATTCTCTCCGTGGTGGAGCTGACGAGGTTCGAGACGCTGACGGCGATGCTTTCCGACCCGTGCGGCGTGGGGGATGCAATCGACACCCTGGTCGCGGTGCTTGAGGAGCGCGACAGAATCAGGCAGAATGAGCAGGACGCCCGTGAGGGCAGGGAGGAACAGACAAATGAAGCCAACTGAATACATCGACGCGGACTGGCTGGAGGAGGAAATCGAGAAGCTGGCGAAGGCGCTCTGCATGAACGCCGCGCTGAAGGTGAACGTGGAGCACAGGAACATGAAGGAGACGATGGTCGAGCTGATGGGCTCGATGGTCGCCCTGGACTGCCTCTGCGACACCGTTGGCAGGAAGCTGGAGAGGCCGTTCACCGTCCCGGTCGAGGCCCCGTTCCTGCGGGGTTTCGAGGCGGTGGTGCTTGGGAAGGACTGGAACGGAAGCGGAGGGATGGACAAATGACTAGCTCGAAAATGACTGAAGAAGAGAAGAGGAAAGCCAGAAATGCATACATGAGGGAGTACATGAGGAGAAGGTACGCTGAGAGCGAGGAGTTTCGCAAGAAGCGGCGGGAATGGAATAAGCCTTCAACTCTGCGCTATATCAAGGCTCATCCGGATAGGGTGAAGGCGAGACAGCGGAGATACCACGAAAGGTTGAAGGCGGGGAAGGCGGCTGAATACCTCAGAATGTTCCAGGAGCTCGACGGCCGGGTCAGATACATCGGATGCAACTTGGAGCTCGACAATGACACGATGGAAGTGACGGGTAAGAGCGTGGCACTGAAAGACTTTACCTTAATGGAAGTCTGGACGAGCGATACATACAGCGCGAGGGTTCCGTGGTTACTGGCGGTGTCGTTCGCCTACAAGCAGTTCAGGAAACTTAGAGGAGTGAAACAACGGAGGATGCAAAATGAGCAGGACGCTTAAACCGGGACAAGAACTCACGTCTGACCAGCGCGAGAAGCACGTGCTTCCCGCGGGGATGATGCTTGGCATTGCCGAGACAATGCGAAAGACAGTGGTCGGCCGCATGTACGACGACGCGCTTGACGAAATGTTGTTCGACCTCAGCTATGTGCTTGACGAGGCGTATAAATGGCTGGACGGGACGCTGCCCAACGAATACGCATGGCGGCTTGAGGTGTTCAAGAAGAGGTGGTTCACGGAGAACCCGAAAGTCTACCACATGTTCGACGATAAGAAACAGCCGGAGGATGACAAATGACCTTTGAAGAATATGAAAAGGCAAGAGAAGAGCGTAAAAAGGCGGTGCATTTCCGCACCATAGGGGTTCCATGCTGCGGGAATTGCAAGTGGTTCAAGTATGGAGACATGACAAGACTCTGCACGCACCCGGACAGTATGATGGAAGAACCTTTTTGGGTTGGCATAATTCGGACGCACTCGCGCCTTTTTACATACGAACACAATGTCTGCGACTGCTTCGCGCCTAAAGAGGAGGGAACGGAAAATGCTTGATTATACGAATCTGGTGCCAGCCCTCAACCTGTGTAAGCACATCCCGCATGGACTGTTCGACAAATCGTTGTTCGTGTGGGAGGACAGGCGCGGACGCATCATGGATGCTCCCTTCAACAGGGAGCCAGTTGTCCGCATGAGGAGACTTGAGGAGGACGTGGACGGGGCGGACGGGGTTTGTCCCGCTCCGACCTACAAGGAGATTCTTGAGAACATAGAAAACCTCAGTGACATAAAAATCACGGATTTGGCTAACGGCAAGAAACTGGTCACATGCAAGTACAACTATGCGTATGGCCTGTCGCCATTTAGTGTCAGGGAGCTTGAGATTTCGCTTGTCAGTTACAAGGCGGAGGACGCCATGCTTCGTATCTGGATGAGTCTTCTGGATAGACTGGATAGCTAGGAGGATGACAAATGACGCGGAAGGAACTGGAAAAACTGTTAAGGGACAACTTCTCGGAGGACGAGGAGGTGGTCTTTGGATACCACGATGGCTTCTATGGTGTTCACTATTCATTCGGATGCCGGATGGAATGCGAAGACGGAGCAAAGACCATCATTCTAAAGGATGGCGGAACGGGATTTGAGGAGGATTCATGATGCCGCCGAAGGACTACGATTTTCTGATGAGGCTCGTCGCCGCCAACCCGCACATCAAACTCTACTGGGATGAAAGCCCGGAAATCAGGGCGGAGGCGGTGTTCGACGGCGAAGGGAGCGAGATAGGAAAGAAATACAGCACAAGCCTGACCTTGAGAGCGACCTGCACGAAGGAGATGTTCGAGGAGTTCAAGACGCAGGAGAGGGTAAAGGCGCTTTTCGGCAACGTCACGCGGATGTACAGGATTCTGCATTCAATCTGCCGCGAGGGAAGATGCGCCTCCTGCCCGAAGGACGGCGGGGAGTGCGTCCACGCCGAGACCTGCGAAATCTCAAGGGTTCTTGACGACATAGACAGAGGGAAAATCAAACGATAGGGAGACACAGCACAATGCCTGAAATCAACTTCCATCTGGGCGACTGCATGGACTTCATGCGGGGCAAGCCCGACAACTACTACGACCTCGCCGTCGTGGACCCGCCGTATGGCGGCGGAGGCGGCAAAGGCGGAGGAGCTCCCTTTTCAGGAGGCGCAAGCCGCTTCGGAGGGAGATTTAACCGATACGGAGCCGGACAATGGCGGCACGCGGAACACGCGGGGGAGATTCGCAAGATACAAATGCACGCGGACGGGAGGAACCTGGGCGAGCAAATACTCGTTCCGGGAACCTGCTCAGGAGCCGGACGGCGGGATGGGCGGCGAAATACAGAACTACCCCCCCCCCTCAAGGACTTACGCATAAACCGCCGCAGAACATCGAGTTCTGGGACTTCGCCCCGCCGCAGGAGTACTTCGACGAGCTTTTCCGCGTGTCGAGGAACCAGATAATCTGGGGCGGCAACTACTTCTCCCTCCCGCCGACGCGGTGCTTCCTGGTGTGGCGCAAGCTCACCATCTCCGAGACCTTCACGATGGCGATGTGCGAATACGCGTGGACGAGCTTCAACGGGAACGCGAAGTTCGTGGAAATCGCTCCGCAGGGGAACGCGAAGCACCAGCGCTTCCACCCCACGGAGAAGCCGGTCAAGCTCTACACCTGGTGCCTCGGGCTTTTCGCCAAGCCGGGCATGAGGCTCCTGGACACGCACGGCGGCTCGATGAGTTCCGGCGTCGCCGCATGGCAGTTGGGGATTGACATGGACATTTGCGAAATCAACGAGTTCTACTACAACGAGGGACGCGCACGCGTCGAACGGGAGATGCGCCAGCCGAATCTGTTTTGACTTCAACGACAACGAGGAGACAAAATGCTAATAATAGACGAAAAGACAGGGGAAATTAAACTCAAGACCGTGATTGATAGCGCTTTGATAGGCACGGAAGACCTTAATTCATTCTTTAAGAAAACTCCGGACATGGCAAAAGGATGGATTTTAGCTGTGAGTTTTCTTAACTTTATTAGTTTAATTCAGGAAAATAAACTTTACGAGGCAAAGGAGATAAGGGATTGGGTTGAGCGAAACTTAGGATTCTTCTTCGAGAAACTTGAGGATGGAGGATACGCGCTTTCTCGCTCCATCAAGACCAACTAGGACAACCCCGGTAGTACCGCCCATCCCTGGCGGCATGGGCGGTGCCAATGACAGAGGAAAAGATGAAGAAGACAATACCTGAACCGAGAAGATACCGCGATGGGATAGCCGATGAAAAGCCATGCCTGAAAGGGGGATGGGACGACAGCCTGCTCCCCAGGATGGCGGCGCTGCTGGAGGAGCTTCGCAACTCCTACCCCGTTGTCTTCTCGGAGTCTAAAAGCCCGGAGATGCGGGAGCTCTGCGCCCGCGTGGATGCCATTCTGGAAAGGCAGGAGCGCCAGACCGATGAGGAGCTGGAGTCCGGAAGATTCACTTAGCGGAATTTTCTTTCACTGTAAAATCTACAGTTGAACTTTCTTCCATCAAGGCTTTTTGACCTAATGCAATCAATTCAATGCAAGCATTTTCTTAAATAGCAGATTTTTTCAATGTCGGATATTAACCATGTAATTTTCACAGGAACTCTTTTCGCCGCCCCGCAGGTGTCTCGGCTCAAGAGCAGGTCCTCCGGCGAGGATTTGGTCGTAGCGAGGTTCCACTTCGCCATCTCCCGCTACTACTCCGACCGGACGACCGGGGACGACTCCATGAACTTCATGCGCGTCCACGCCGTGCTGTGGGGCGATCGCGCCCTGAAGCAGGCAGAGCGTGCGGTGGTTGGCGAGGTGTACCTCGTGCACGCCCGCCTGAACATGGAGATGGACAGCAACGGCCGCCCGGCCCTGGCGCTCACGATGGAGTCGATGGACAGGTTCGACACCCGCCACGCCACGCTCGACGAGATCAACGCGCACCGGAAGCGAACGAGGGCGCGGGAGAAGCCGGGGGGCTACGAAGACCTCAACCTCGGCAAGCCTCCGGAGAAGGGCTGGATACTCCCTGAACCGCCGCCATTCTAGCTGGCGGGCCGCATCCTGGTCTTTCACTTTTCTTTCGCGGCGGCCCAGGGCCGCATACAACAACACCACAACAAGCAATAGGAAACAAGACACAATGGCATCATTTGAAATGAGCGACATGGCGGCGTTCTCGGTCGTCGGGACGGTCCAGAACCAGACCTGGATACAGGGCAAAAACGGCGGCAAGCAGACGCTCGAAATGCACATCCTTTCCGTGCAGTACTCCGCGAACGGGACGGAATACCAGCAGATCATCCCGATCCGCTTCCCCTTCAACGCGGAGGACGCCCTTCGGCACCTTCCGCCCGGAACCCGCGTCTGCATCGTCGGGACCATCTCCGGCAAGGCGTTCCAGCGCAACGACGGGCAGGTGAACATCTACACCTCCTTCACGGCGAGGGCGTACAACATCCTGCCACCGGCCTCACAGCAGCAGCCACAGCAGCAGCTTGGCGGGCAGCCACAGCAAGGATACTACCAGCAGCAGGGACAGCAGAACTACCAGCCTTCCACGCCGCCGCAGCCCGTCCAGGCCAGCTCGGTCGGGCAAAGCCGGGAAATCGTCGTGAAGGACGAGGACGTGCCGTTCTGACAATGGAAGTTGACAATCAGGATAGGCATAGAATAGAAGTAAATGGAACAAACACACGCAACACAACATTGCAAGGGAGGACATAGACATGGACATCAATGAACAAATGATGACGCCACGCGATGTGGCGAAACTGCTTAACGTGTCTCTGCGGATGGTGTATATCTGGCTGGCAAGGAAGGACATTCCCTCCATAAAAATCGGTCGCGTCGTCCGCATCAGGAAATCCGAGCTTGAGGCGTTCCTCGACGGGCATTCAAGATAGTAGCCGCCACAGCAGCAATTGTGGGATGGCAGAAGAACAGACGAGGCTATGGGAGACCACTGGATATTGCCATGAGCCTCGCCTTTTTAGGGAACTAGGCGAGGGACAACAATATGTGCAACAACAACAACGACAGGAACGGATGGGTCAGGCTATACCGTTCGATGGAGGAGTGCGGGAGCGCGAGGCGCGGTCTTGCATACTACGGCGCGATGTGCTGGCTCGCATCGCACGCTGCATACAAGGAGGAGACGGCGGAAGGCTGGGGAACGCTTCAGCCGGGGCAGTGCGTCGTGTCCACTCTCCAGCTTGCGGAAGAATGGTGCTGCGGACGCCAGGTGGTCAGGAATATCCTTGAGAACCTGGTCTCGGACGGATTCATCACCATCCAGCCGCACCACAAGTGGGGTTCTCTCATAACTATCTGCAAATACGGGAAATATCAATGCAATTCAAGCGACGGTGAAAAATTCTCCACGCAAAACAACCAACTAAACAACCAACTAAACAACCAACCAAACAACCAACTAAACAACCAACTAAAAAATGAAACATATCATTCTGAAAATAAAAGAGTTTTAGTTGGTTACGACAACGCTGACAACCAACTAAACAACCAACCAAACAACCAACTAAACAACCAACCAAACAACCAACCTATGTATGCGCGTACGCGTGTCCTTAGTAGTGACTCCAAAGAAGATTTAAAGAATTTAAAAGAAAAGAATACAGTGGTGGAGGTCCGCACGGCGGACGCTCAACCACCGCCTTCGGATGATTTCAAACTGTCGAACGACATTCCCGAAAGCCGCCGGAAGAAGCCCGTCCAGCCAATCACATTCGATTATGATGGCGATATGAATTTCCACGGCGACCAGCTCCCGCATTTCGTGGAGGTCTGGAAGCAGTCGTTCCCCGCGATAGATGTCGTCAAGGAGATTGGCAAGGCGAGGGCGTGGCTATCCGCACTGAGCGTCCCGAAGCGCAAGAAGGACATAAGGGCGTTCCTCTCGCGGTGGCTCGGCAAGGCGCAGGAGCAATACGACAGGCAGATTTCAATGCAGGGCGGCGGAAGGATGTCTCCCGCCGAATACGCCAGGGAGAAGAAGCTGGCGAGGGATCAGGAGGCAGGGCTGGTAGTCAGCAAAGACTACAGCAGTGTCAAGATGCCAGACTGGCTAGTGGCACAGATCAGGGAAGCAAATGACAAGAAAAAGACACAGACAGGAGGAAACAATGATGCAGGGAAGAAATAGGGACGGGTTCACACAGGTCTCCGATTTGGCGACGGACGCGCTTGCATACTTCGACATGGTTGTGGCACAGCTCAAGGCGGAGGGACGGGTGATAGATGTCCCACCCGACGACCCGGAGCAGATGGCAATCAACCTCTTCAGGAAGCGCGGCTATGACCTAGGAGGTAATGGGGCGTACGATTCCCTGGTGCTGTGGCCATCCATCATGGCGAAGATGCGGGCGGACAGGATGGAAAGAATGCAGTGCTGGATGCTGTCGGGCGGATTCGGGACGGGAAAGACGACCTGCGCACGGCTCGCCTCGGAGTTCGCCGGGGTCGAGATGGTGTCGTCCTTCGACCTGATGTTTCAGTTGCGCGATGGAATGTCCAGCCTGTCCGCCTGGAAGGAGGCCACCCGCATCGGCACCGTGACCATCAGCGGAAGGGCGAAGGGCTGCGACCTCATCATCGACGAATTGGGCAGGGAGAACCCCAATGTCAGCGACTACGGCATGGTCAGGAACCTCATGGCGGAGTGCCTTGAGCAGCGGCTCGACCTCTGGCCGCATATCCGCACCTACATAGTCACCAACAAGACGCCGGAGGAGCTGGACGCGATGTACGGGGAGCGCTTCTCCTCGCGCAGGACGCAGGTGTTCTTCCCCTTCATGCTCGTCGGTCCGGACAGGCGCGGAGGCGACATCCAGCCGCTGGAGCCGCCGAAGGAAAACCATTTCTTCTAGCCGGAAAAGGAAAAATACACACAAATAAACACAACAACACACAAGGAGACAAAGACAATGCAAGACATCACGACCAACAACACGGCGTCCGCAATCGTCGCGCCGAAAGACCACCACGAGTTCCCGCCAAGCGCCCTCAACCGCTTCGCCTCGTGCCCCGCATCCTACAAGGTCTGCCTCGGATGGGCAAGCCCGCAGAGCGCGGCATCGGAGCGCGGGACGCTTCTTCACCGGGCGGTCTATGACGACGAGACCTACCTCTCCCTCCCCGAAGCGGACAGGGCGGCAATCAACTTCATCCGCGAGAACCACCTCAAGCCGTACCCGGAGGAGCAGGGCTACATCCACCTGCACGAGCACCGCATGATCCTCAAGGACGAGAACGGCGAGGAAATCAACTTCGGCACCTGCGACATCCTGCTGCTCGACCCCACGAAGACGGTGGCGATGGTGAAGGACTGGAAGTTCGGCAACATCCCCGTCCCTCCCGCCTTCCGCAATTTCCAGCTAATCGACTACGCGCTGTCCGCGATGCAGGAGTTCACGACCGTCAAGACGGTGTTCGTGGAGGTCGTCCAGCCGGCCCTTGAGATGGGAAGCGAAGGGGCGGAGGAGAACCCGGATAAGGCGAACGACAAGGTGGCGGAGTTCCACCGCGAGGACGAGGAGGTGCTCCTTGAGGCGATACGCCTGGTCATCCGCCGATGCCGCGAGGCGAATCTTGACAACCCCGCCGACTACTCCTGCACGCCGGAAAACTGCCGCTTCTGCAACCGCCTCGGCTGCATGGCGCACCGGCAGAAGATGGAGCAGAACTTCTCGCTCTTTATGGTTGACGGGGAGCAGGCGCTCGCCTTCGCGCAGACCGACGAGGGGCGCATGACCGTCGACTACGCCAACTCCGTCCTGCTCGCGAAGAAGGCCATCGAGAACGTCATGGAGGCGAAGGCCGCGTCGGCGCAGGCGGTGATACTCGCGGCGGGGGGCTCCAGCGACTTCAAGGTGGTCGACGGGAGGACGCGCCGGAACGTGGACTGGAAGCGGCTCGCCGAAGACCTCCGCATCCCGCAGGAAACCATCGACGCCTACACCACGACGACCGTCTCCAAGCCGTTCCTGAACCCGGTGGCGCGGCGTGCGAAGCTGCCGCCCGCGGTGGCGGCGAAGCTTCCTCCGAAAAGAGGCTAGGGAAACGACGCGCAAACAAGGAGGCTGAAATTCTCCACACAAAATATCAACTTCCTTGTTTGCAAAGGGATTTTGAGGCGCGATATTAAGCATGAGGACAGACATACTGATGCAAACGACGGACAAGGCGAAGAAAGTCACCTCCTTCCGGCTGCGGAAGGACCAGGCGGAGCGGATCAAGAGGACGGGGCAGCCAAGCGCGGTGGTGTCATACGCCGTGAGGCGGCTGCGCCGGGGGGACTTCGACATCGACCGCGCGGAGGACTCCGTGAAGGGCGCGGAGCTGGTCCTGGTCCCGTTCTACGGCAGACCGGCGATGCTAACCTCCCACGAGGTCAGGCTTGCGCTCGACCGCCACTTCTCCACCCAGGACGCATGGCTGGAGAAGGAGATCGAGAGGGCGAGGAAGGACGCGGAGATGCAGTGGGCGAGGCTCCGTGCGAAAGGTTCGGTCATCATCGAGGAGGCGAAATGAAGGAGGACGGAAAGAAGAACGGATGGCTGGTGCCGATGGCGGACGGCAAGAACTTCAAGCGCCGCGAGGACGTGACCGACGAGGACATCGCCGCGCTTGCGAAGGCGGACTACTTCCATATCGCCGAAAGGGTGACGGACGCGGACCTCGCCGTGCTTGAGGCGCTGGCGGACGAGGCGCGGAGGGACGGAGAGACGTGGAAGCGCAGGCTTGAGGCGTTGCAGGACGAGCAGAAGGAAGGCGAGAGATTCAAGACGCGGATGTGGAAGGCGGTCATCGGCATCGACGTGGCGGAGGCCGCGGAGACGCTGGACACGCTGAGGCTCAAGACCGAGTGCCTGGTCGGGACGCACGACGACGCCAGGACGCTGAAGCGCATCCAGGGAGAGAGCAAGGACATCATCGACCTCTACCGCCGCTTCGTCGCGGAGGCGGACTTCTCGGGCTGGCAGGGCGGCGCGGGGGAGCCGGGGAAATAATGGCAAGGGGCAGGTCGTCAAGGGACATCGACTTCAGCGCCGTCGGAAGCGAGGCTTTCCGGCGCAGGAACCCGCAGCTCTTCGGCGAGATTCCGACGCCAGCGCAGGTGTCCCCGCCCCCCCCGCCCAACGCATCGCGAAGCATCCTGGGCGAGAGGAAGGAGAAGAAGCTCAACAAGACCGAGGAGCGCTGCAAGATGCGCCTCACGCGCTACTACGGCCTCCAGGTCATCTGCCAGCCGACGCGGTTCTTCGCGCTGACTGGAGGCGGGACATACACGCCCGACTTCCTCGCCTTCGACTCGAAACGACCGGAAGACGGGATCGTAGTCGTCGAGACAAAGGGCGGGTACAAGGGAGCCGGAGCCGAGCAGGGGCATGAAAGATTTGCCAGGGCGGCGGCGGAATACGACTCCCCGCTGTTCAGGTTCGTCAAGACCACCTGGAGCGCCAAGACGCGCGACTGGCGCGACGAGTGGTGGGGCGACAACGACTGGCCGATGCACTCGGTCACGCCTTTCTGAGAGAGTTTTGCGGAGTGGAGGAGTGGTCGTCCTCGCTGGCCCCATAAGCCGGAAATCGCAGGTCCGAATCCTGCCTCCGCTACCATCCGTTCCACCGCCAGATATGCCGGACGAAGCGTTCAGACCAATTCCGTTCACGCCAGAAGAGGCGGAGAAGCTGCTTGGAAGGCAGTACTCCGTCCGGCAGGTCGAGGGGATGCCCGACATCGTGCGGATACAGACCCCGTTCCGCGACTTCGAGGGAAAGCCCGTCTTCCTCTTCGCGGGAAGGGACGAGGAGGCTGGGGACGGATTCATCGTGGACGACGGCGGGGTGGTTATCGCCGACATGGCGGAGCGCGGGATGAGCCTCACCGGCTCCGGGATGCGCAGGATTCGGCGCTCGCTGTGGAAGGACGGCGTGCGCAACGACATCAGGCTCATGCGCGACCTCGACAACCGCGAGTGGCTGCAAAGGCACGTCGATTCCCTCTCGGGCGCGGCATTCTACGATTTTCTGATGGTCCTGGTCATCTTGGCCAACGCCGAGAGGGACTGGGCGACGCAAAGGGACAGACCGGCGAAGACCGGGCTGACCGAGAGCGACAAGCTCCAATGGGAGACGTTTGACAAGGAGAAGCATGGAAGGAAAACCAGAAGAAGCAAGGCAGACGGCGAACAGCCGGAAGGCAAGAAAAGCGACGGCGCGGGCGGAGGCTGGAGAAGCCTCGGAGGCGGCGGAGGAAAGAAAAGCGGAGGCTGGAGAAGCCTCTTCTAGAGCGTCCTCGCCGGTCGTCTGGCACGAAGGGGCGGACGGGGCACCTCCATGCGGAATGCCGATACTCGCATTCGTGAAGACGAGGAACGGGCGCGAGCTCGGAATCCCCGTCTCCGGCGTCGTGCAGACCGACTACTCGCTCCAAAGGCCGATGTTCCGCGAGGCGTACTCGGCCACGCAGATAGGAGTGGGGAGCATCGTACGGTGGACTCCCCTGCGGGAGCTGCTGGAGAGATAGAAATCTTCGGGCATTTGGCATGGAGGCGGTTCGTCCATCGGTGAGGGCCGTTGTCTTATAAGCAACAGAGGAAAGTTCGACTCTTTCACCGCCTACCAGCAAGTTAAGAGGAACCGTAGCTTAAATGGTTAAAGCACCGGAGACCGCAGGCTTTTTCCTCTTCCTTCTTGGCCTTGGCAGGTTCATTCCGGCGATTGGAGGTTCGAGTCCTCCCGGCTCCGTCTTTTTCTTCACGAGGGCACGAAGAATCTGCCCTTTGATTCAATCAACAGACCATAGGGGCATCGCGACAGCCTTCCTTCCGGGCGTCCTGCCCCTTTCAATATCTTACGATATGTAATAGAAAATAGCGGATAGTCTATTAATATACTTGATTTCTATTACAGATTTATTGGCTAGGTGGCGATGCTTATCCTGGTCGTCTCCACCCTCCGCATGTCCGGGACGGTGCCGAGCGACCTGCTTTCCTCGCGCCTCTGCTGGAGCCTTCTGCGCTGGTCCGTCTGGGCGGCCGCCAACGCCTTGTTCTGGCGCGAGCCGTTTGCCTCCTTCCTCGCCTCGGCGTAGCCGTTGGACAGGGCGGCGGTTTCCTCCGGCGTGGCGGTGGCGGAGAATACGCGGTGGGCGACCACGACGGTTCTGTAGTGCGTGCCTCCGTCCGCCCCATCGGCGAAGGACTGCTCCTGCAATTCTCCGTCGATGACGATTGCGCTCCCCATCGGGAACCTCCCCAGGACGTACTTCGCGATGTCCTGGTAGCACTTGACGGTGAAGCAGTGCGCCTGTCCGCCGTGCCTCGTGGCGAGCGGGCGGATGGTGCGCAGCGTGAGCGTCATGACCTCTATCCCGTTCGCCATCTCCACGCTCGGGACGCAGGCGATTACGCCTCCTAGTGTCACGTGGTTCAGCCAGAACATGATGCTACCTCCCGATTGGCTTGACCACGAATCTTACGCCGTGAAGTTCGATTTGCTTTCCAAACGCCTTGCCTAGCTTATCAGCAAAGGCTTCCGCCTCGTTTGTGGCGAAAATCTTGCTCAACTGCATCTCCTGCATCCGCTTCCCAAGCGTGTTCAGCGATGTCACCTCGTTCTCCAGGCTGTTGATTAGTTTCGACATCAGCGCCTCGGACTCCCATCTCGACACGGCCCCGTTGTCCGGCGACTTCCCGGATAGGTTGCGGTTCCTGATGTATTCCGCCTCGAAGTCCTGACCAAGCCAGAGCTTGTCCCCGATGTACTTCCCATCCGTCCCCCTCAGTCCGGCGGCGATGGCGGTGTTGATGTCGATTAGCTCCGCGAGCTGCGGGTTGGTGGCGAGGTTCACCGTGTTGTCCTGCGGCATCTTGATTTCCGGCAGGTCTTTCAGGTTCTCGAAGCGGCGGCTCATCAGCTCGACCGCCTCCCAAGTGCCGACCTCGAAGGTGTTGGCGGTGCGGGCCTTGAATTGGTCCATCTCCATCACCATTTTGACGGTGTTCTCGTACGCCTGCTTCTGTGACTGGAACTGCTCCTTCGCCATCTCGCGCTGGAGGTTGAAGAGTTT
>JAEEGH010010495.1_pt1 | contig 21242 bp, 14 predicted proteins | sample 9134181 | NCBI WGS metagenome assembly JAEEGH01 (sample SAMN16246544, study PRJNA631951) | gut metagenome | biome: gut microbiome; feature: rumen; material: DP-attached | host: Bos | place: Iran: Karaj | collected 2018-10
AGCACTTGACGCCGAAGCTTTCGCAGATGGCGGCGATGAGTTCGCTGGTGACGATGGTCTTTACCACATAGCCGTTGGCTCCGTCCAGTTTGCCCAGTTCCTTCCAGCGGGTGAGCACATAGTAGGTAAGGAAGCTCCAGGTTTGGTTGCCGGTGAGCTGTACCATCTTGCCTTCGTCATTACGGACGGCGATACCCAGGCGGTCGGCATCCGGGTCCGTGGCCAGCACCAGGTCCGCGCCGGTTTCATCGGCCTTTTCCAGCGCCATCTTCATGGCGGCGGGTTCTTCCGGGTTGGGGGAGACCACGGTGGGGAAGTTGCCGTCGTTCACGTCCTGCTCCGGCACGTGGATGATGTTCTTGAAGCCGATGCGGTTGAGGGCTTCCGGCATCAGCCGTACGCCGCAGCCGTGCAGGGGGGTATAGACAATCTTGAGGTCTGCGTGCTTCTTGACGGCCTCCGGGCTAAGGGCCAGGGAGGTGATGTCCCTGAGGTAGCACTCGTCCACTTCCCGGCCCATCATTTCGATGGCACCCTTGGGCTCTCCGGGAACGGGGCTGAAACGTACGTCGGCAGGGTCTTCAATCTTGGCTACCTCGGCTACGATATCCTTGTCCACGGGTGCGGTGATCTGGCCGCCGTCGCTCCAGAACACCTTATAGCCATTGTACTCCTTGGGGTTGTGGCTGGCGGTGACCATGATGCCGGCGGTAGCTTTCTTGTAGCGGATGCTGTAGCTGAGTTCCGGGGTGGGACGCAGGCCCTCAAACAGATACACCTTGATGCCGTTGTTGGAAAGGACATCGGCCGATATCTGGGCGAAGAGCTGGGAATTGTTGCGGGCATCGTAGCTGATGCACACGCTCTTTTCTCCCTCTACGTGGGCCTTGATGTAGTTGGCAAGGCCCTGGGTGGCCATTCCCACGGTGTATTTGTTCATGCGGTTAGTGCCGGCACCCATGATGCCGCGAAGGCCGCCGGTACCAAACTCCAGGGTCCGGTAAAAAGCGTCCTCCAGGGCCACAGGGTCCGTTTCCATCAGGTGCTTTACTTCCGCTTTGGTCTGGGCGTCGAAATTACCGTCCAGCCAGCTTTGTGCTACTTCTTTGTAAGATTTCATATCAGTTTGTTTTAGTGTATTTCCGTTTTTCCGGAAAACAAATATAAAGATTTATATGTACTTTTGCAATTAAATGGAGTTCACAGCTTTCATATTGGCACATGACGGGGAGGATTTGAGCCGGCTTGCCTTGTCCCGGGACCGTTATTCCGGACAGGTGGAAGATTTTGACCTGGCACTGAATTCTTTGGAGGCCCGGCGGAAGCTCCGGACCAAGGTGCCGGAGTGGGTGGCCCTGCCGCAGCTCCATTATCCGTCTAAATTGTCGGCCGAGCAGTGCTCCTCTTCTGAAACTGCCCGTTACAAGGCTTTGGTAGCCTGGCAGAGTGTCCTGCCAAGTGCAAAATCGGCCCAAAATGCACTTGGCGAGGGGGTAGAAGGGGTTCCCAAGTGCAAAAAAGGCTCAAAATGCACTTGGCGGCTGGCGGATCTCACCGGGGGACTGGGGGTGGACAGCTGGGCGTTTGCGCAAGTGTTTGGCGAGGTCCTGTACAACGAGATGCGTCCGGAACTCTCCCATGCGGCGCAGTATAACTTCGCTCAGCTGGGGGTGAAGAATATCACGGTCCGGAGCCTTGAACTGAAGCCCGGCGGGCTGGCCGATATCCTGGACGGTTTTGAGCCGGACATCCTTTTCCTGGACCCGGCGCGGCGGGCCTCCGATGGCCGCAAGGTCTTCCGTTTGGAGGACTGCCAACCCAATGTGCTTCAACTGCTTCCGGAACTATTTGAAGCCTGTCCCCGGCTTCTGCTCAAATTGAGCCCCATGGCCGATATCTCCCTGGTGTGCAAACAGCTGCGGCAGGTGAAAGCCGTACATGTAGTTGCCGCCGAAGGAGAATGCAAGGAGTTGCTCCTGCTACTGGAAAGGGACTATGAAGGCCCCTACGCTACAACCATCTATGAATCTGGCGCTACTCTATCCCTGGACCAGGTCCAAGGCACTTTTGGGCCAGGTCCCATTTCAGGCGGTGGACTCAGTCCGCAGGGTAAAGTGGGGCAATTCCTTTTTGAGCCGGGCAAGGCCCTCCTGAAGGCCGGAGCGTTTGATCTCCCGTGCCAACTGGGCCTGGAAAAGCTGGGACAGCATACGCACCTGTATACGGGGGAAACCATTCCGGAAGGATTAAAACCCTTCGGAAAGATTTATGAAATCCTTGAAGTGATACCCCTTAACAACCGTTCAATCAAAGATATCGAAAAGCGTTATCCGCTAGCCGAAGTCACTGCCCGCAACATCCCTCTTACCTCCGACGGGCTCCGCAAACGCCTGGGTGTCCGCTCCGGCGGAACCGTCCATATCTTCGGTGTCCGGGTGGATGCATTCAAGGACAATTGCCTTATTATTGCTGTTTCTGCATAAGCGGGAATTCCCGGCACCACTCTGTCAAAGGGCAGTCCGCACATTTGGGAGAACGGGCGGTGCAGGTGTATCGGCCATGAAGGATGAGCCAGTGGTGGGAGATGGCTCTCTGGTGCACCGGGATGTGCCGCTCCAGGTCCTGCTCTACGGCCAGGGGAGTGGAGCCCTTGGAAAGCCCCAGCCGATGCGCTACCCGGAAAACGTGGGTATCTACGGCAATCACGGGCTGGTCATAGACTACGGAGGCAATCACGTTGGCGGTTTTGCGGCCCACGCCGGGGAGACGCATCAGCGCGTCTATATCGGAGGGGACGGCGCCGCCATAATCGGCCTCCAGCATCTGCGCCATGGCAATGAGGTGACGGGCTTTGGCGTTGGGGTAAGAGACGCTTTTCACATAGGGATAGACTTCCTCAAAAGTGGCGGCAGACAACTCCCGGGCCGATGGAAAGCGCTCAAAGAGCGGCGGGGTGACCAGGTTCACCCGCTTGTCCGTGCACTGGGCGCTAAGTATCACGGCAACAAGTAGTTGGAAGGGGTCCTTGTACTGGAGCTCCGTCTGGGCGAGAGGCATGTTCTTGGCAAACCAGCCGAAGATGGCGCGGTATCTTTCTTCCAGTTTCATCAGATTCTTCGCTTTGCTCAGAATGACAAGAAAATCATAGCACCACGTCTATGCCTTCATCCATCACTTCCGTGCACTTTTCCCCTTCGCAGGAGAACACGCGGCCGGGGTATTTTTCGAAGATGGAACGGTTGTGCGTCACCATCACCACGGCGGTGCCGGCTTCGTTCAGGGAACACAGCAGCTGCAGGATTTCATCGGCCGTTTCCCCGTCCAGGTTGCCCGTGGGCTCATCGGCCAGGATTACCTGGGGCTTGTTTAGGAGGGCCCGGGCGATGGCGATCCGCTGCTGCTCGCCGCCGGAAAGCTGGTGGGGCATCTTATGCGCCTTGGTGGCCATGCCCACGTCTTCCAGCACCTGCGAGATGCGGGTGTCCACCTCCTGCTTGTCCTTCCATCCCGTGGCCCGGAGCACGAACTCCAGATTTTGCTCCACAGAGCGGTCCATGAGCAGCTGGAAATCCTGGAAAACCACGCCCACGCTGCGGCGCAGGTAGGGAATATCCTTACCGCGGATGGTGCGTAGATTGAAGCCGCAGGCCTCTCCCTCGCCGCTTAAAAGGCGGTTTTCTGCAGTGATGGTGCGGATGATGGAGGTCTTTCCGGAGCCCACCTTGCCCACGATGTAGACAAAGTCTCCCGGCATCACGTCCATATCCAGTCCGTAGATGACGATGCTCTCCCCGTTCCGGATATCGGCTCCGCTGAAGTGAATTAGAGGTTCCATGGCGCAATATTTGACATCAAGGTAATATAATGACGTATTTAAAGTCCTTCTGTGTTTTAAATATGGTAATTGCTTACAAATATAATCAGAATTTTTAGTAAATTTGTAAAATTGTATAAACGTATCAGATGAAACGATTCTTCGCGGCCGCACTGGCCGTTCTCAGCTTTGCTTCGGCCCGGGCCCAGACGTGGGACATGGGTGAGCAATATTATCGGAAAGGAATGTATGCAGAGGCTGTCGCCGCCCTGGAAGGAAAGACCGGGGCCATGGCCGATGGCTACAGGGTCCTGAGCATCCAGGCCCTGAAGCTGGATGGCCGGGAAGAGTTGGCCAATGCCTATCTGAAGAAGTGGCCGGAGAGTGTCCTGGTACCCCAGGTGTCCTTCTTCCAGGGACTGGACTGTTTCGACCAGGAGCGTTACAAGGAAGCGTTGATACTGCTGGATGCCCTGGATCCGGACCGGCTGCAGAAGAGCCAACTGCCGGAGTATACGTATAAGCTGGGCTACAGCGCCTACCGGGCCGGGGAGTGGGAATATGCGCACCAGGTGCTTGCCCGTATCCCCAGGCTCCCGTATTCGGACTACACTGCGCCGGCCAGTTACACGCTGGGCTATGTGGATTATGCGCACGGCCTGTTCAAGGAAGCCGAAGAGTGGTTCGAGCGTGCCGGCGGGGATGTCCGCTTCGCCGACCTGGCCAAGTACTACATCCTGGAGTGCCGGTTCAACGAGAAGGACTATACGTACGTGCTCCGTAACGGGGACAGTCTCCTTGCCGATGCCCCTGAGGACCGCAAACCCCGCCTTGCCCGCATCCTGAGTGAGGCCAACCTGGTGCGCGGAAACCTGGACAAGGCCCGCAGCTATTACGACCGTTACCTGAGCGGCAGCAAGGGCGGCAATACCCGGGCCGATTATTTCTATGCCGGCGAGATGATGTATCTGGCCGAAGAATGGGAATCTGCAGCAGATTACTTCGGCAAGGTAACCGGTCAGCTGGATTCCCTGGGCCAGATGGCATCCTATCAGCTGGGTTACAGCCAGCTTCAGCTAAAGAACAAGGTGGCCGCCCTGGATGCCTTCAAGGACGCTTCGGGAGTGGCATTTACCCCGGATGTGCAGGAAGATGCCTTCTTCAACTATGCCAAACTGGCCTTTGACCTGGGCAAGGACACGGCTCCTTTCCAGCAGTATATGAACCGTTTCGGCACCAAGGCCAGGGGAGAGCAGATTTACTCCTATATGGCCATGGCGGCCCTGCAGAATCACGACTATGAGGCGGCCGTGGAAGCCTATGACAACCTGGACGTGCTGGAGCCTTCCATGCAGTCCAATTATATGAAGGCCTATTTCCTGCGGGCCAGGCAGCTCATGGAAAAAGGCTCCTGGCGTGCTGCCGTTCCGCTGCTCAAGACGGCGGCCTATTACAGCCCCGCACGCGACGGCTTCAACCAGCTGTCACGCTACTGGATGGCGGAGTCCTATTACCGCGACGGCAAGTACGAGGATGCCCGCGGCCTCCTGACCGAACTTTACAACCAGTCGGCCCTCAGGGGGATGGAAGAGGGGAAGCTCATCCCTTACCAGATGGCCTATACGTACTTCCGCGAAGGGAATTACGAGCAGGCCCTCCGCTGGTTCAACACCTATCTTACGGGAGGGAAAGGCCAATTCGGCGGGGATGCCAAAACCCGTATCGGGGACTGCTATTTCTTCCGGGGTAATTATTCATCGGCCATCCTGGCCTATGAGGAGAAGATGGCGGAGTATCCGGATGCCCAGGACCTGTATCCCGCTTTCCGGGCGGGTGTGGCCAGCGGACTGCTGCAGAAAGAGCAGGACAAGGTGCACTTCCTGGAGGGGGTGAAGAAAGCTTCGCCCAGCGCCCCGTATTACAGTGAAACCTATTATGAACTGGGCCGTGCCTATGTGGCCACCGGGGCCCAGGCAGAGGCCGAAAAGGCCTTCCAGACCTTGAAGGCCAATACCAAGGATCCGTCCATGGCCACCCTGGCCACCCTGGCGCTGGGCACCGTGGCCCGTAACCAGGGCCGGGAAGAGGAAGCCCTGGGCCTGTATAAGCAGGTGGTCGCCCAAGGTGGGGATTATGCCGAGGATGCCCTCCTGGCCATTGAATCCATCTACCGTTCCCGTCAGGATCCGGATGCCTATCTGGCCTATGTGAACAGTTTGGGTGAAGCCGCTTCCCGGACGGAAGAGCAGAAGGAAGAGGTCTATTTCTCCACCGCCGAACAAATTTTCCTTTCGGGAGACATAGCCAAGGCTACCTCCACCTTGCAAACCTATCTGGACCGTTACCGCCGGCCCGTTTATGGCGCCAAGGCCCGTTTCTATCTGGCCGAATGCTACCGCTCATCCGGCTCCCTGGAGCAGGCGACGGACCTCTACCAAGCCGCGCTGGATGAGGGACTGGACGCCTCGCTGGCCGAATCGGCCCGGCTGCAATACGCCAACCTCAATTATCAGCTGGGTAACTACGGCAAGGCCTACGGAGCCTACCTCTTGCTCAAGGAGCAGGCCCGTTTTGACGAGAATAAGGCTACGGCCGATATCGGCCTCATGCGTTCGGCTTTCCGGGCCCGGGAGTGGGAAGACGCCCTGTCGGCCGCCGGGGTAATCCTGGACGGAGGGAAAGACGCAGCCCTGCAACGGGAAGCCTTGTACGTGAGAGCCAAGTCTTACCTTAGCACCAGCCGCCGCACGGAGGCTTTCAAGGATTTCCGGGAGCTGGCCAAGCAGCCTTCCACCGACGAAGGTGCCGAATCGGCCTATCTGGTAATCCAGGACCTCTTTGACCGGGGCTCCTTCGGGGATATCCAGAGCCGCGTGTACAGTTTCGCCGAAAAGGCCGGCGGCCAGAATTACTGGCTGGCCAAGGCCTACATAGTGCTGGGAGACAGTTTTGCCGAACAGGGTAACGCCGCCCAGGCCAAAGCCACCTTCGAGAGCATCCGCTCCGGCTATACCCCCACGGGACCGGAGGACGACGTCCTGGACCAGGTGGAAGTGAGACTCCGTAAATTGCAGTAAAGCCATGAGACATCCTATATTGCTTTCCTTCGCCTTGCTTTTTGCGGGCATCGCCGCCTCCGCGCAGAACCTGAATCCTGTGGTGGAGGTGACCAATACGTATGAACAGGCCGCCACCGGCATCGAGAAACCGGACCAGCCCATTGCCGTTCCGGATTCGCTCCTGAAGTTCAACTTCGATATGGACTACCAGATGCGTACCACCCCGTACAAGGGCGCCTACGAGTTCAATCCTTATCTGGTGGAACTGAATCCTATGCCCCGTTCCTTCGGGGAAGGGACCTTGCTTGTGCGCCTGGGAGCAGGCTATGGCCTCCATCCGGAAGCGGATATAGTGTGGTCGCCGCTGCACAAGGACAATTTCCGCCTCAACCTGTATGCGAACCACCACAGTTATTTCGGCCAGTATCGCACCGTAGATTTGGATGTGGACAATTATTTCCGCGGCTTCAAGGAGAATCTTTACAGCGGGTCCGATTCCAATACGTCGGCCGGCGTGAACACCCTCCTGAACTGGAGCGGCGGCACCTGGACGGCCGATCTGCACTATCAGCATCTGCTGGCATCCGACAAGGACTCCGGTTATCTTTGGGGGACCAAATTCCAGCATCACGTGATTGTTGCGCAGACCCGGGTGAAGTCGGCCCCGCAGAACAAGTTTTATTACAATTTAGGCGTAAGGGGCAACTATCTGATGCGGAATGACGGCCTTAAAGGCGGACAGCTCAAAGTGGACGGCGGTATCGGCTCCAACGGCCGCAGCCAGGTGCGTCTGGATTTCCTGACGGATGCCATCTTTACCCAGAACGGCCAAGCTGGACAGTTCGGCTTTATCCCGCGTTACATTTTCCGCATAGGAGACCTGCACCTGAACCTGGGCGTGAAGGTGGCGTTCACTTTCCGTTCCGAAGAAGACTTCTATCCCAACAAGGGCGGTTACGTGTTCCCGGACGCCCACCTGGAGTACCGGGTGGTGCCGGAGGATTTCATCCTGTATGCATCGGCCACGGGCGGAAACAAGGATACGGGTTATGCTCCGCTGCTGATGCAGAACCATTTCCTGCCGTCCTTCATTAATAATATAAATAATTGCGGTTTTGATTTTGAGGTAGAGCACGTTAACATTGCCGCCGGTGCCCGCGGAAACATCGGCCGCAGGTTCCATTACGACACCAAGTTGGGTTATGCGCTCTATTCCAACGCGGTCCTTTGGGGGCTCACGTTTGAACAAGGCTTTATCGGACTTGAAATGCATCCCAATCTGTATCGTGCCGGATACGGGCTGTTCTATGTGGATTTCCAGGGCGGATGGACCTCGGAGCAACTGGATATAGATGCGCACCTGCGTTACCAGTCTGCCTCCCTCAAGGGCCCTTCCCGCTACACGGAAGAAGTATGGGACAAGCTGGTGAGCCGCCAGATATTCGCTCCCGCCGCCTTTACGGCGCAGGCCAGGGTGGCTTACAACTGGGCCGACCGCATCAAGGTAGGTGTGGACCTGGATGCCTCCACCGACAGGCTCACGCAGCCGGTAGTTGACATAGAGCCTTACGGCCTTCCCGGTTATGCCGACCTGGGCCTGTTCGGAGAGTACGGCTTCACCCGTAGATTCGCCTTCTGGCTGCGGGTTGGAAACCTGCTGAACCAGGATATCCAGCGCACGCCTTTCCACTCCGAAAGGGGCATTTATTTCACGGCTGGCCTGCAATACCGTTTCTAGCGAAAATACAGCTAAAATTCAAGCTTTTGAGCGGGAAATTTTCTTGGAAAATTCCCCGCTTTTTCGTATCTTTGTATGTTTTAGGGAAACCCCGTTTTCGGGGCTATTTTTGATAATTCGGAAACAGAAAAATATATGAACGAGAACGAAGAGATGAGAATTGCGGAAGAGCAGTATTCCGCTAACAGTATTCAGGTTTTGGAAGGTCTTGAGGCGGTGCGCAAGCGCCCCTCCATGTATATCGGCGACATAGGCGAGCGCGGTTTGCATCACCTGGTGTATGAGGTGGTGGACAACTGTATAGACGAGGCCATGGCCGGCTTCTGCACGGATATAGACGTTAAGATCCTGGAAGACAATTCCATCCGGGTACAGGACAACGGCCGCGGCATCCCCACGGGCATGCACGAGAAAGAGCATCGCAGCGCCCTGGAAGTGGTCCTTACGGTCCTTCACGCCGGCGGTAAGTTCGACAAGAACAGCTATAAGGTCTCCGGCGGTCTGCACGGTGTGGGCGTGTCCTGCGTGAACGCTCTCAGTGACTTGCTGGTGGCGGAGATCCACCGCGAAGGCAAGATCTTCGTGCAGAAGTACTCCAAGGGCAAGCCCATCACGGAAGTAAAGGTGGTTGGGGAAACCCAGGAGCACGGCTCCATCATCACGTTCCATCCGGATGCCACCATCTTCACCCAGACCATCGTCTATAAGTACGATACCCTTGCCAACCGCCTGCGGGAACTGGCTTTCCTCAACAAGGGCATCCGCATCACCCTCACGGACCTGCGGGCCAAGGTGGACGAATTCGAGACGGCCGAGGACGGTGAGCGCAAGGCTACCGGCCGCCAGGTCTTCCGTTCGGACGTGTTCTATTCGGAACTGGGCCTGCGGGAGTTCATCGACTATCTGGATGCCGGGGAGCCCAAGCTCATTCCGGAGCCCATCACGGTGAATTCGGACAAGGTGATCCCCATCGATATCGCCCTCCAGTACAATACCGGTTTCCGCGAGCGTATCTATTCATATGTGAACAACATCAACACCATAGAAGGCGGTACGCACCTTCAGGGCTTCAAGATGGGCCTCAGCCGCTCCCTTAAGAACTATGCGGAGAAAAACAACCTCCTGGCCAAGTTCAAAGGCGACCTAAGCCCGGAAGACTTCCGCGAGGGCCTCACCGCCGTCATCTCCGTGAAGGTGGCGGAACCGCAGTTCGAAGGCCAGACCAAGACCAAGCTGGGTAACCCGGAGGCCACATCGGCCGTATCCCAGGCCACTGCCGCCGCCATGGACATGTACCTGGAGGAGCACCCCAAGGAGGCCAAGGTCATCGTGGAGAAGATAGTGCTGGCCGCAACGGCCCGTGCCGCAGCCCGCAAGGCCCGCGAGATGGTGCAGCGCAAAACACCCATGGGCGGCGCCGGCATGCCCGGCAAGCTGGCCGACTGCAGTGACCACGATCCGGAGAAGTGCGAACTCTTCCTGGTGGAGGGAGACTCCGCAGGCGGTACCGCCAAGCAGGGCCGTGACCGCCGCATCCAGGCCATCCTGCCGCTGCGCGGTAAGATCCTCAACGTGGAAAAGGCCGCCCAGGACCGTGCTTTCGAGAGCCAGGAAGTGCGCAACATCTATACGGCCCTCGGCGTAACGGTGGCCCAGGAAGACGAATCCGGAGAAAAGCACATGGACCTTAGCAAACTCCGTTATCACAAGGTCATCATCATGACGGATGCCGATGTGGACGGCAGCCATATCGCCTGCCTCATCCTAACCTTCTTCTTCCGCTACATGTTCGACCTTATCAAGAACGGCTATGTATACCTGGCCACTCCGCCGCTTTACCTGGTGAAGAAGGGCAAGGAGGAGCGCTACTGCTGGACGGACGCCCAGCGGGAAGCCGCCACCGCAGAACTGGGCCGCGGCTCGGATAAGGGCGTTACGGTCCAGCGCTATAAAGGTTTGGGCGAAATGTCGCACGACCAGTTGTGGGAAACCACCATGGATCCTTCCCGCCGGGTGCTGCGCCAGATAACCATCGAGAACGCGGCCGATGCGGAGCGCACCTTCTCCATGCTCATGGGAGACGATGTCCCGCCTCGCCGGGCCTTCATCGAAGAAAACGCGCATTATGCAAATATCGACGCCTAAACTCTCGCGGAAGTTTTATCCGCTCATCCTTCTTTTCGCAGTCCTTGTGCTCCTGATGCCAAGGACCGCGAAATTCAATTATGACTATAAGAAAGGAAGCCCCTGGCCGTACGAGACGCTGGTCTCCCAGTTCGACTTTCCCATCCTGAAGACGGAAGACCAGATCCAGGAAGAGCGGGAGCAGGCGGGTGCCAGCGTAATCCCTTATTACCGTTATTCGGACGAGGTTGTATCGGCCACGGTGCGTAACGTCCAGAGCCTGGACCTGGGGGAATACAACAGCCTCCGGCCCGCCATCGTCACGCGCCTTAACGACATTTACGCCAAGGGCATTATCTCGGACGGTAAGGTGAAAGTGGAGAAGGGATACGCGGAAGTATCTGAGAATCTTATCTATATCCAGCGGAACAAGCGGGCTACGCAGTACCCCCGTTCGGAGGTATACAAGGTTTCGGACGCCCGGGACCAGCTGGTGGTGCTCATGTCCAAGACGTATCCATCGGTGAACCTGGATTCGCTGTTCCGTCGCAGCGGGGTCTATGAAACCATCGTCCCCAACCTTATCTACGACCGCTCCATGACGGAACTCAGCCATGCGGAATCGGCCGATTATATTTCCCCCACGCTGGGCTATGTCCGGGCCGATGAGAAGATAGTCTCCAAGGGAGAGATCATCACGGCCGAGGTGGCCCAGATGCTGGACAGCTACAAGGAAGAGTACAACAAGGTGTTTGGCTACAGCGGTCCCCGTTTCCTGCTGTATCTGGGGAACGTCCTCATCTCCCTGGTGCTGGTGACGCTCCTGTATCTGTGCATCTTCCTAACTTATCGCAGGGTATTCAAGGACAGAAGCCGGTATCTGTACCTGCTTTTCGTATTCCTCCTGTCGGCGATAATCACTTTCCTGATGGAACGCTTTGCGCCCGGGTACATGTACCTGATCCCGTATCCGGTCTTTGCCCTCTTCCTGCAGGCCTTCTTCCACAAACGGGTTATGCTGCCCGTCTATGTGATAAGCCTTCTGCCGCTGCTGATCTTCGACGGAAACGGAATGGAGCTGTTTGTCATGTTCATGACGGCGGGCATTGTCACCATCCTCACTTTCCAGTATCTTAACAAAGGCTGGCTGCAGTTCCTCAACGCCCTCATCATCTTCGGCGTGGAACTGGTGGTGTTCCTGGCCTTCCGCTTCATAGACGCCGGCAGCATCTCCACCTGGTGGTTCAACCTGGTGCAGATCTTCGTGGGCTCCATGCTCATAGTGGCCCTCTACCCGCTCATCTACCTGTTCGAACGGCTCTTCAACCTGGTTTCCGGCACCAAGCTCAACGATTTGGCCGATACCAACAACCCGCTGCTCCAGGAGCTTGCGTCCAAGGCACCGGGTACCTTCCAGCACTGTCTCCAGGTGATGAATATGGTGGAGACCGTGGGCCGCGCCCTGGATGCCGACGTGCCGCTGCTGCGGGCCGCCGCCCTTTATCACGACTTGGGCAAGATGCGGAATCCGCTCTGCTTCGTGGAGAACGAGAGCGTGAATCCCGGCGCCGTGAAGTATCACGACGGAAAAACGCCCCAGGAGAGCGCTGCAGACATTATCCGGCACGTGGACGACGGTGTGGCCGTTGCCGCGGAGCACCATCTGCCGGATGTGATCAGGGAGTTTATCCTCTCGCACCACGGAACCTCCTATACGGGCTATTTCCTCAACAAATACCTTAACGACGGGGGAGACCCGTCGCAGATATCGGCCTTCCAGTATCACGGCCACAAGCCGGTGACCAAGGAGCAGGTAATCCTTATGGTGTGCGACACCGTGGAGGCCGCATCCCGTTCCCTCAAGGAGTTTACGCCGGAGGCCTACGACAAGTTTGTGGAGAATATGGTGGCTGCCAAGGAGAAAGCCGGCCAGCTGGAGGAGGCCGATATTTCCATCCGGGAAATGAATGTGATGAAGACCGTGCTAAAGCAGTATCTGCAGCAGTTGTATCACGGCCGGGTGGCCTATCCCAAGCGGAAAGGCGTATAGCGGTTGCTTCTTTGGCGCTTTTTTACTAACTTTGCGCCCCCAAATTGAAATAATTAAATAACAGATAATCATGAATATTGTTAAGAACCAGCCCGATGCCCTGAACTATCAGGTAACCATCGAGATCGCAGCTGCAGACTATGCAGAGGCGCTCCACAAGCGCCTCAACGAGTACAAACGGAAAGCGGATATCAAGGGATTCCGCAAGGGAATGGCCCCGCTGTCCCTCATTCAGCGCCTTTACGGGGACCAGGCCCTCTACGAGAGCGTCAACGGCCTCCTTTCAGACCAGTTGGATGGCTTCATCCGTGAGGAGAAGATCCGCGTGGTGGGTGAGCCCCTTCCGTCGGAGGACCAGCCGCAGATAGAGTGGAAAGCCGGCAACGACTTCACCTTCAAGTTCGACATCGCCCAAACTCCGGAACTCACTTTCGAAGTGGGCAAGGCCGACAAGGTGCCTTATTACGAGATCAACATCACCGCCGACCAGAAGAAGGCCGGCCGTGAGCAGCTGCTTCAGCAGTACGGCTCCCTGCAGGAAGGCAAGAAGGCCGGTGAGAACGACTATATCATCGCCGATATCGCCAACGAGAGCCACAGCGCCGAGGGCGTGTACATCTCCATCGCCAATGTGGCGGAGGAAGCCCGCAGCGCTTTCATCGGCAAGAAGGCCGGCGACAAGTTCCAGCTGGATGTGAACGCCGCCTTTACCAACGAGACGGACCGCGCCGCCATGCTCAAGGTGGAAAAGGCCAAGCTGGCCAGCCTGGATCCCATGTTCAACTTCACCGTCGTTAACGTGAAGACCTATGTGGCCGCCGAGGAGAATCAGGAAACCTACGACAAGATCTTCGGCAAGGATGTGGTCACCACGCCGGAGCAGTTCGAGGAGAAGGTGGTGGAGCGCATCAAGGCTTCCCACGAGCAGGATGCCAATTACCGCTTTGGCGCCGATGTACGCAAGTACTTCGTGGAGAAGGCCGGCCTGGAGCTTCCGGAAGCCTTCCTCAAGCGCTGGCTGGTGTATGCCAATGAGGGCAAGTTCACTGCCGAGCAGGTAGAGAAGGAATTCCCTGGCTTCATTGAAGATTTCAAGTGGCAGCTGGTTCGCGGCTACATCATGCAGAAGTTCAACCTCAAAGTTTCCCAGGCCGATATCCAGGCCGCCGCAGAGAACTATGTGGCCTATCAGTACGCCATGTACGGCATGGCCGGCGTTCCGCAGGATCTCATCCGTTCATCGGCCCAGAACATGCTGCAGGACCAGAACCAGTACCGCCGTCTGGAAGAGCAGTGTGAGGACAACATCACCATCGCCAAGGTCCGTGAAGAGGTAACCCTCCAGACTAAGAAAATCTCCCAGGAGAAATTTAGAGAACTCAAATAATGACTGATTTTGAGAAATTTGCCGTAAAGGGACGGGGAATCGGTTCCATGACCCTTAACCGTTATACTTCGGTGTATGACGGCTATATCAATCCCACCATTACGGAGGAGCGCAAACTGAATGTGGCCCAGATGGACGTGTTCAGCCGCCTCATGATGGACCGCATCATCTTCCTGGGGGTTCCCATCGATGACGACGTGGCCAACATCATCCAGGCCCAGTTGCTTTTCCTGGCTTCCGCAGATCCGCAGGCCGATATTACCATGTACCTGAACACCCCCGGTGGGCAGGTGACTTCCGGCCTGGGCATTTACGACACCATGCAGCTGGTACAGCCGGACGTGGCCACCGTTTGCACGGGCATGGCCGCTTCCATGGGCGCCGTGCTGCTTTGCGCCGGACAGAAGGGCAAGCGTTCCGCGCTGCCGCATTCCCGTGTGCTCATCCATCAGCCGCTGGGCGGTGCCCAGGGCCAGGCCACGGAGATCCTCATCGCCGCCAAGGAGATTGAGAAAACCCGCACGGAACTGTTCAATATCATCTCCCAGCACACCGGGAAGCCTTATAAGAAGGTGGCCGAAGACGGGGAGCGTGACTATTGGATGACGGCCGAAGAGGCCAAGGCCTACGGCATGGTGGACGAAATCCTCCGCAAGCGAGAAAAGTAATGTCCAAGAAGACTACGCATAGCAACCATTGCATCCTGTGCGGCCGTACGGATGCGGAAGTTCCGTTCCTGCTGCAGGGCATGGACGGCTACATCTGCAGCGACTGCGCGCGCCTGGCTGCCCAGTATGTGGACGAGATCGAGCACAAGGGGGGCAAATCGGCCCAGGCTGCGCCCGCTATGGGCAAGGCGCCCAAGCCGCAGGAAATCAAGGATTACCTGGACCAGTATGTGATTGGCCAGGACCGCGCCAAGAAGGTGCTTGCCGTGGCGGTGTATAACCACTACAAGCGCATCAACCACAACTTGGTGGAGAAGCCGGACGACGGGGTGGAACTGGAAAAGAGCAACATCCTGCTGGTGGGTCCCACGGGTACCGGCAAGACGCTGCTGGCAAAAACCATTGCCAAGATGCTGGATGTGCCGTTCACCATCGTGGACGCCACGGTGCTCACGGAAGCGGGCTATGTGGGAGAAGACGTGGAGAGTATCCTAACCCGGCTGCTCCAGGAGGCCGATTTCGACCAGGCCAAGGCAGAGCGGGGGATAGTGTTCATAGATGAGATTGACAAGATTGCCCGCAAGAGCGACAATCCTTCCATCACCCGCGACGTATCCGGCGAAGGTGTGCAGCAGGCCATGCTCAAGCTCCTGGAAGGTGCTATTGTGAACGTACCGCCCAAGGGCGGCCGCAAGCATCCGGAGCAGGAATTCATCCACGTGAATACGCAGAACATCCTGTTCATTTGCGGCGGTGCCTTCGAGGGCATCGAGCGCCATATCGCCCAGCGCAAGAATACGCGTATCATCGGCTTTGGCGCAGAGAAGAAGCAGCGCATAGATCCGGATAACCTCCTGGAATACGTGGATGCCATGGACCTCCGTTCCTATGGTCTCATTCCGGAAATCGTAGGCCGCCTGCCGGTCATCACCTATCTGGACCAGTTGGACCGTGAGTCGCTCCGCCGTATCCTGGTGGAACCTAAAAATGCCATCGTACGCCAGTACGAGAAGCTTTTCGAGATGGACGGCATGAAGCTGGAGATTGCCCCGGAAGTGCTGGACCTCATCGTGGATACTTCCATCCAGAACAAGCTGGGCGCCCGCGGCCTCCGTTCCATCTGTGAACGCGTAATGGCCGATGCCATGTTTGACGCCCCTTCCACACGGAAGAAGAGCTTCAAACTCACCCTGGACTACGCCAAATCCAAGCTGGAGAAATAGCGCGTTTAAACACTTTTTTGTTAATTATGGGAGAGGTGGGTGTTCCAAGTGCCAGACCTCTCCCATAAATTATGCCCTAGAGTGTGTTGAACGGGGGTTTATGTGGGAGAGATCCCCACATCAGAAATACCACCTCTCCCAAAAAGCAGGAATTGTAGTGCTGTCAGGGGCAGTGCTCACGCTCCGTGAGGATTTCCGGACGGGCGCTTATCGGCTGGAGGGGCTTTGACGGCGAACTCCTCCTTTTACGGCCCTTCGGTCCGTAACGTTCGTCAAACAAACGCCGTCATCCGCTTCGCGGAACAGCCCCTCCACCCGGCGCCCTCTTGTCCGGAAATCCAAACTCCGCTTAGACCAGCTGCCCCTGACAGACTATCCAGATTTGCCGCCAATCCAGAAATAATGCCTTCAGTGCATTCTGTATGTATTGGCGGCATTGTTTTATTTGTTTTTAGCCATTTTTCTTGCCGCCAATCCACCCAATCGGCCCTCCAGGGCTTTCTGTGTGTACTGGCGGCAAAACTTATAAAACAGTAGGACCTCATCGAATAATAAAAAACAATTACTATCTTTGTATGAAGCACTTAATTGATAACCACATAAGAATCCCTATACTATGAAAAAGGTTCTTTTTCTCGTTCTAGCTGTTATATTTTTATGGGCATGCGAAAAGACACCGGAAGAGATTGCCGTAACTTCAGTGTCTCTTAGTCAGTCTACAGCGGAAATGATTGAAGGAGAAACGCTACAATTACAAGTATCCATTTCACCGTCAAGTGCAACGGATAAATCGGTTATCTGGGGTTCCTCTAAACAGTCAGTTGCAACCGTAAGCAATAACGGCCTAGTATCTGCTGTCTCTGAGGGATCTTCTACGATTACTGCTACAGTTGGTGACAAGTCCGCAACTTGCAGTATCGTGGTGAATAAAAGGGGTGTAGAAGTATCCTCTATTGAATTGAATAAGACAGAACTTTTTCTTGCCGAAGGAGAATCTGAAACACTTATTGCGACCATCAAACCAGATAATGCCACAAATAAAACCATTATCTGGAGTACGTCAGATTCTTCTGTTGCTAAAGTAGAAGATGGTAAGGTATCAGCTGTCAAAGAAGGAGAGGTATTCATTATAGCTAAAGCTGGTGAGCAGGAGGCAAAGTGTAAAGTGTTTGTTACAAAATCCTATAGAATAGAGGCTATCGATCTTGGCCTTTCAGTAAAATGGGCTGATGTAAATCTTGGGGCAACATCACCAGAGGAATTCGGAGACTACTATGCTTGGGGCGAGAAGGATCCTTACTATGAAGATGGATACGCTCAGGCAAAAAACGCTGTTTGGAAACCAGGCAAGGAGAATGGTTATTGTTGGGCCTCTTATCAATGGTATGATAGTCCTTCTTTGTCTTGTACAAAATATAACCAAACTGACAACATTGCCATTTTAGACCTTCAGGATGATGCTGCACATGCTAAATTGGGAAATGAGTGGCGTATACCAACTTGGTCAGAAACAAAAGAACTTGTAAACGAGTGTACCTGGGTCTGGACGACCCGAAATGGTGTATATGGGTACGAAATTACCAGTAATAAAGAAGGTTATAAAGATAAATCAATTTTCATTCCGGCTGCTGGTAGTCGGCTTGACGTAGAGTATGGCAATCCTAAGACTTATTATGGAGAAGCGATTGGTTATTTGTAGTATCAAAGATTTCGCTTGATAAAACGGAGGTTGTCCTTCAGGAGCACGAAAAATGCGAATTATCACTTTCTGTGTTCCCAGAGAACGCATCTGATGTTAGTATTATTAACTGGTCCAGCAATAATCCTTCAATTGTTACTGTTTCTCACAATAATGAATTGCACTGCACAATTGAAGGGAAAGCAAAGGGCAGTGCTGTTATCACTGCGACAATGCGCACGGCTAAAGGATTGGTATCTGCTTGCTGTACGGTAAATGTGACATTTACTGCATCTGCTCCGGTAGATCTTGGCCTTTCTGTAAAATGGGCTGATGCAAATCTTGGTGCTTTGGCTCCAGAGGAGTATGGGTATTATTATGCATGGGGTGAGATAGAGCCAAAGAATAGTTATTATTGGGATACATACAAATGGTGTAATGGGGATTCAAGGAAACTAACAAAATATTGTCAAGAAAAAAAGTCGAATTATTGGAATGGAACTGGCAGCCCTGATAATAATCTAGAACTTGAATTGTCGGATGATGCTGCTCATACTAAACTTGGTGGCGCATGGAGAATTCCCACTAAATTAGAATGGAACGAGCTAAGAGAGAATTGTACTTGGATCTGGACAAACAATTATTACGGAACGGGGATTGCAGGGCAAATTATTACTAGTAATAAAGCCGGGTATACGGACAAATCTATCTTTCTCCCTGCTGCTGGTTGTCAAAGCATTACAAATAATAGTAGTATTGGGATAGAAGGGTATTATTGGTCTACTACTCTTTCAAGTGAGCGTCCGTCTGCCGCTTTGATTGAGTTCTTCGGTGATAGCGATGAGTTTATTGCTCTATTTGATCGTTGTTTTGGCTGCTCCATTCGACCTGTTACAGAATAAACAATGTCGATAATTCCAGTTTGATGCGTTACATTATTCCACTAGTCTCAGAAATGGGGCTGGTGGGATTTTTTGACCACTATAGAATACAGCTCGGACTCATGTAAATAGCAACACCTTTTCCACCACTGGGTGGGGTAATACTACCATAATAACAACCAGGCTTTCGACCAACATTTTTTGCTCTACGGAGTGCATCCTGGAGGAATATGCAGTAATAAGTTTTCGTGGGCTCAAAGGTTTATGATGCTTGTGACACACCGTTATGCAGAATAATCACCGGTGCACACAGGCTTGTCCGCGTTAGAGGCCGTTTTTGTGGATGAAGATAACGGTATATGGGTAGTGTAATAATAGTTTTTTGAGAAAAAGGATTAGTTACTACCTTTGTGGAAAACAGAACGATTATGGCGTATACGCGAATCGACATAATGGTTAAAAAGCCATCAAAGAAGTTGGAGGCTTTTGTAAGGGAAATGGGAGGCAGAAAGAATGTTCATCTGGAGACACTTCGTGACAATGCTCCGGAAGCAGATTTGGCCAGGGCTAGTACTGTTGACGATGTAATAGACCGTGTCCGCGAGGGATTGAATGAGATGTTTGCAAGGAAAGAAGCGGAAAGGACGGTTTAAATGTCAGGGGCAGCTGCTCTAAGCGGAGTTTGGATTTCCGGACAATAGGGCGCCGGATGGAGGGGCTGTTCCGCAAAGCGGATGACGGCGTCTGTTTGACGAACGTTACGGGCCGAAGGACCGTATAAGGAGGAGTTCGCCGTCAAAGCCCCTCCATCCGATAAGCGCCCGTCCGGAAATCCGTACGGAGTGTGAGCACTGCCCCTGACAGAGTATCCAGATTTGCCGCCAATCCAGTTTTTACGGAGAACTGCAATTATTAATTTTCCCTGAACATCTTTTGGACGCATACAAAATGAATGTTTGGGGAAATTTACTTATATTTGGAGTGTTTAACAGTTATTAGTGTATTACCCTATGTTATTTTGTGAGCTTATATTCAGGCCAATGAAAGCATTTTTCCATTTGTTATCCCTCGCTCTGGCGGTTTCAGCGGTTTTGGCAGGTTGCTCAAAAGAGGGATTCCCCGGAGTTATTCCATCTCTGGAAGAATCCAGCCCGGGGATACCTTTTGTCGTAAATGTTGCGAACGAAGTCGGGACCCGTGGCGCGGAGATCTCTACCATCAGTTCTTTCAATATGGTCGGCGTTCAGGGTGCTTCCAACAAGTGGATTGATAATTTCCTGTTCACGAAGCCCGGTGACGGCTGGGTTGCCACGGGGCATGAAGACCTCACATGGCCTGCCGGCACGGACACGCACAGCTTCTATGCGACCTGTGACAACACGAACGACGCACCGACTATCACCGACGGGAAGTTCGTGTACACCGCCCCGGCCGATGTCAGTGAGCAGAAGGACTTGCTGGTCGCCCTTAGCGAGGACAACGAAGCCGGCACGCCGGTGTCGTTGCTCTTCAAGCATGCCCTCTCATCGGTTAAGTTCAAGATTGGTTTCGACAAAGATGCGCGTGGCGGAGAGAATGATCTGCATATCACGGTTACCAAAATCACGCTGCACCATATCGCCACCAAGGGCACTTTCGATTTCGCCTATTATGCCACCAACCCGTGGACCGTCGATCCGGAAGATGCTGAATATAAGGACATCGTGATCAGGTTGAAGAATCCGGTGGTGTTTACTCCTGGTCCTGTGGATTCGTTCATCGCGCTTGATGACAACTATATCGACGAGAACCTGGTCGGTGAGGTCTATGTTATGCCTCACAAACCCACGCCATGGGATTCGGATGGTACTGAGGGACATCCGCTGAACAACAGCTACATCGGCGTCACTTGTCAGGCTTTCGAATACCACACTAATTCTACACCTACCTTCTATGACTTTATTGGTCTGGACGAAGAATCTGATGAGGAAGACATTGAAGAAGCGAAAGAAATGTATGTCGATTTCTATGAGGGACTTTTGTCAACGGACAATGACGACTGGATGTACGATAAGATGCTCAGCATGATTGTTCCGACCGATGAAGAGTGGAACAGGAATGTCGTCCTTCAGAGCATCCTGGACCAGCGGAACGCCGATGCGACCGCCAACGGTACTGAGGAGAATGTCGAAGAAGTTTTCATCCCGCTGGCAATGAAAAACGGTTTCGGCTTCAACAAGACGAATGTCATCAATGTCCGGATGGACAAGATGAAGCATCCCAACGGAAAAGACTTCTATGCTCCCTGGATTCCGATCATCATCCCCGTCAACCCTTAATGAACGATAAATTATGAAAGCAGAATACATCAAACCTGAAACCTTGATCATGGAAATGGATGGTGAGATCGGCATCATTTGCTCGTCCAGAGACTCATTTATTTTTAATCCGGGCATCGCCGGTCGGGAATGGGAAGAAGATTAACTGGGAAAAAAGAGACGCTTACAATCTGTAAACGTCTCTTTTCTTTTGTGAGGACACGCAGATTTGAACTGCGGACCTCTTGCCTGTCAAGCAAGCGCTCTAAACCAACTGAGCTATGCCCTCGAAATGGATTGCAAAGATAGGTGAAATAATCTGA
>JAEEGH010010499.1_pt1 | contig 21236 bp, 25 predicted proteins | sample 9134181 | NCBI WGS metagenome assembly JAEEGH01 (sample SAMN16246544, study PRJNA631951) | gut metagenome | biome: gut microbiome; feature: rumen; material: DP-attached | host: Bos | place: Iran: Karaj | collected 2018-10
CCAGGAAATACTATGCCTGTTACACAGGTATCACCCAGGACGTGGACGATATGCTCCAGAGCCACAGGGCACAGACCATGCTGGCCAACTCCGAGCTGTTGGTCCTGTTCAATCAGTCGGCCTACGCCCGGAACACCCTGTCCCATCTGTTGAGCATAACCCCGGAACAGCTGTCTTCCGTAGCCAATGCGCCTACGGGCAACGGCCTGATCCTCTGCGGGGGGAACATCATCCCCTTTGTGAACCGCATACCCACAGACAACCCTTTGTATCCGCTGGTCACCACGAAGACGGAGAAGGATGTTGCCGAGCAAACTGTCCCGGCACAATCGGAAGGGTGATGATCCATGGAGAAGAAACCGACACAAGCGCCCAAGGCAACCGCGCAGGCGTTCGCAAAGCAGGAGCTTTTGCGCAAGAGGCAAGCTGCGTCTTCATCGGCTCCTGAGAGCAGAGAGCGCGGTCATGAACCGACCGCTCAGAGCACCATTCCCCGTGTCAGGTCGGTTGTCGATAAGGCAAGAGAAGAAGTGAACGAGCAACCGGAAGTATCGCCGGGCGAATACGCGGAACAGAGGGTGGAATCGTATACCGGTTCCACCCTTCGGTACGCCGAAGCAAAACTGGAATCAGCCGGCAACGCCCTGCGTAGACACGCGATCTGTCAATATCAGGAGAGGCGGCAGGAGGACAAGCTGGCCGACGAGGAGCAGACCGTCACGGATGCGGAGATCAGAGAAGAAACTGTCGAGGCGGATTCTCCTTCTTCCCATATGGGCAGCTCTACGCCAGACGGTGTTCATCCTGATACGCTGACGGAATCGGGAGGCGAAGCCATACAAAACGAACAGCCCCGGCAGGAAGCACAGAAGCATCTGACCTACCGGGACAGAGACTCAGTTCAACCGACCATGGAGCCCGCCGAGATGGACACCTCGGCGGGTTCCTCCATTTCAGAGGATAAAGGAGGAAGGGCTCATGCCCAGAGGCAAACCAAACGCTCGGAGTGGCAGGAACGGGCATCCGGCTTACGGGTACAGGATCAGACTGGTCGTACCCCGTCCGCTGCCCCTGCCGAGGGATCGCGTCGCCCGGTATCGCCGACGCAAGGCGTCCTACCGGGAGCAGAAAAAGAAACGGGTCTTGTTGGTCCGACCCAACGTACCCAAGTAAAGGGCGTCCGGCAGTCACTCGCCACCGCAGGAAAAGCTGAACAAACCGCGCAACAAACGACCAGGACGGTCCAGCAGACCGCGAATACGGCCAGGAAGACGGCGCAGGCTTCCGCGAAAGCGGCCCAGGCGGCCAAGGAGGCCTCCGTGAAAGCGGGCCGAGCCGCTGTGAAGGTGGGGCAGGCTGCCTACAAGGTACTGGAAGCCGTGATCAAAGCGATCATGGAAGGAGCCAAGGCCCTGGTCACGGCCATAGCCGCAGGCGGCTGGGTGGCGGTGCTGGTGATCGCCATGATCGCCGTGTTCGCCGTCATCCTCAATTCCGCCTTCGGCCTGTTCTGGTCCAATGAGACCACGGAGGGAAGGCCTATGTCGGACCTGGTTCGTTCGATCAACTATGACTATGAGCAGGAGATCGAGAACATAGTCCAGGGATATGAGCAGGACGCCCGGTACGATGAGGTACAGGTCACCTATAAAGGCGACAACGACGGCGATTCGGCCTCCGTCAACAACTGGAACGATGTGCTGGCCGTGTACTCCGTGCTGACGACCACGGACGAGAACAATCCCAGGGACGTTATCACGCCCTCCACCGAGGACGAAGCCGGGATACGGGCCGTCTTCCGTGTCATGAATCGGTATACCTATAAGACCAAGGTAGAGGAAGTAGTGGACGAGGACGCGGTGGTGCCGAAACCGACCCCGGATAAGGACGGGAAGATCCCGGAGGTGGAGCCGCCCATGAAGACGGTGCTGTACCTGACGATCACCCAGTACGCCATGACCTACAAGGAGGCGGCGGAGCATTACGGGTTCACGGACTACCAAAATGAGATCCTGGAGGAGATGATGTCTCCTCAATGCTTCACCTACTACGCGGCTCTCATTGGCGTAGATCTGACCAACGGCGTGGACCTGACCGAGATTGTGACCCACCTTCCGGCCAACAGCAAGGGCGCGGAGGTGGTCAAGGCGGCCCTGTCCAAGCTGGGCGCTCCCTATGTATGGGGCGCGAAGGGTGCCAATAAGTTCGACTGCTCCGGCCTTGCGTACTGGGCCATAAAGCAGGTGGACCCGGCGCTGGGGGACAAGATGTACACCAATGCGGCAGGCCAGGCCAGGTATTGCTATGGCCTTGGAAGGACTGTGGCCCGCAGCGAGCTTCAGCCCGGCGATTTGGTCTTTTGGGTCAACCTGAAATGCGAGGGTTGCCACCGGTGGAAGGAGATCCACCATGTGGGCATCTATATCGGCGACGGGAAGGTGTGCGAAGCCTCCAGCGGCCACGGACGGGTGATCGTCCGGGACCTGTGGGAATCCAAGAATTACCCGATCTATATGTTCGGCAGACCATATTCAGACTGAGAAGGAGAGAACATGAAAGCAAAACTGACGATAACGCTGCTGATCGTTCTGATGGTGCTGGTGGCCGCGCTCTTTGGGGTACTTATCTTCCGGGAGCAGGCGGACCGCACCCCGGTTGCGATCTTGCAGCCTACCAATACCCCGATCATTACTCCGAACCCGACCAGGACGCCGATAGTCATATATATCCCTTGTGTGGATAGTTCGGTTTACCCGGTCATGCCCACACCGGCAGTCCGCACCCCGGAGCCTACTCCGATTGCTACCGAGGAGCCGGACCCGGATGTTACGGACGATCCTGGGCAGGGACCTTCTGGCCCCGGTAGGACAAGCAGCCCTCATACGGCGACCGCCACACCCAAACCCACCGTGGAAAGCGGCATGGCCTTTACGCTGACGATCCTGGGCAAGAACATCTCCGTGGCAGGGAACGTGGAGGCGTCCACTCTGGACAAGGCCCCTGGCTGGCTGCCCACCTCGGCAAAGCCGGGGAAGGAGGGCGTTTGCGTGGTGTACGGTCATCGCAACCGGAACCATCTGCTGGTCCTGAAAGATATTGACTACGGCGACACCATCCTGGTGACCATGCCCAACGGCAAGACCTATACCTACATAGTGGAGCAGACGGAGATCCTGGACAGCGACGATGAGCTTCGCATCCCGATCATAGAGGGCAAGCATCTGATCCTGGTGACCTGCTACCCGTTCTACTACTCCGGCCATGCCCCGAAGCAATTTGTGGTTACCTGTTCACTGTCAACTCTGTAATAAGTTCAGGCCATAGAAATACAAATAATCAAACGGCATCGATTGCACGGATGAGTTGGGAGGGATGACTATACGGATAAAGAAGCATGGGTATCAGCCATCTTTCATTGAGCAATGCGATCGCTTTATGTCAGGTTTTCTCTCTGTTGAAGAAAACCGTAATTGGGTCAGCGAACGATTGCTTGATGCTATGGTTGAGGCGTTATTTAAACAAAACATGTTAACTGAGTCGCAGCGCCGCGATATATGCGCTGAATTAAGAATCGACATCCTCACTGCTTCTTCACATTCATAATAGAATGAAGAAAAAGAGAGGAGGAGCTGAGTATGAAAAAAACAATTGATGAGATTCGCACCGAGCTTTTTTGCGGCAAGCGGATCTATGATATACCTTTACGCGTTACATATTACGGGCGAGTCAGTACCGACGAGGACAAGCAGCTGGATTCTCTTGAACACCAGGCTTCTTATTTTGAGAACAAAATCAAGAACTGTCCGAAGTGGGAATATATACCGGGTTATATAGACGAGGGAATATCAGGAACCCGTGCGGATAAGCGTCCTCAGTTTCTAAAAATGGTGCGTGATGCCAAAGCGGGAGCTTTTGATTTGATCCTGACGAAGGAAGTCTCACGGTTTGCCAGGGATATAATCGACTGTGTTCAGACGATTCGGGATCTGCTGAAATTCGAGGTTGGGGTTCTGATCGAGGATATTAACCTAAACACGATGGAAAAGGACTCAGAATTCCGGCTTTCCATCATGGCCATCGTCGCACAGGAAGAGAGCCGGAAGACCTCTGAACGAGTAAAGTTTGGATATCGTCAAACGATGAAGCAAGGGAAACGGCATGGGGCGGCCCCGCCGATCGGGTATCGTTTTCGAGACGATAACAACGGGTATTGGATAGATGAGGCAAAAAAGAACATAGTAGAATACGTGTTCTCGGAATATGCCAAAGGAGAGAAAGGGATGCGTGTCCTTGCAGGTGATCTTGCGAAGATGGGTTACAATGGTGAGACAGGCAAGCCTTATAATCCGTCTACGCTGGAGCGGATGATCCGAAATCCTGTTTACAAAGGGTATATTGTCAATGGAAAATCCTATAAACCATCCTATCGGGACGACCGTAAGATAATGAAACCTCGTGAAGATTGGCAGCTCCACTATGATCCGGAACGTGTTCCACCGCTGGTATCTGAGGAGGTATGGGCGACAGCAAATAGCATTCTTCAGAACAGGAGCAGTCGATTGGATGGGATCGACTGCTCATCTACCGATGCCTATGGAAATGGACGCTATGCTTACTCGGCTCGTATTCTTTGTGGTGAACATGACTGTGCATATTATCGTGGAGTATCCCGATGGCAGGTCAATGGGATTGAGAAGCGGAGGGAAGTGTGGCGCTGTTGTCATTACAAGCAATATGGCCATAAGCAATGCGAGTCACCGTTGCTGTACAAGGATGACCTGGATACAATCATGCGGCAAATGTTTTCAATGCTCATTCCGCTGTTGCAGGATTCCTGTGTACCGTTGTCCAAAGCATTGCGTGAAGTCCTAATGAGTAAGGACGGCGTCAAGAAGGGGGATTTTGAAAAAGAAAAGCAAGCGTTGGATCATAAAAAAAGCAAACTCTTGGATGGGTGGCTGAACAACGTGATCAACGATGCAGACTATCGTATCGGTTCTCAAAAAATCGAAGAACAGTTGAGGAAGCTGGAAGAGAAGATCGTTGAACGAGAGAAGCAAAAAGAGTTGGTTGACAATACAATGCGCGTAGCCCAGATCATGCAGCAAGCATTTCATAATGCTGACTTAGAATCAACGGAAATACTGGATGAACTTGTTCGACGTTTTGTCGAAAAGATCATTATCAAAAGGATCAATACAGAGAATGACAAAACAAAAAAACAGAAGTACTGTTTGGAGATTTGGCTATTCCAGGCACATGATCCTGTAACGTATGATTTATCCCTTTGTGAGCGCACACATCCGAATCCGGCCCGCCGTATTGGGCCAGCAGAAGCTTCGCCATCTTCAGGTCCGGCTTCGTGATGTTGACGGGGTATTCGAGTCGTTTTTCATAGATCCACATAGCTTTCTCCTTTCCCGATCACACCGTTTCCCAGGGCCAGGGGGACCGGACCCAGCTCCCTGTGTCCAAGGCGCACTGGCCGAAGTTCATCAAGGGGCCGTAGGTGCTGGTGTAGGTGTCCAGCAGGGCCTGGAGCTTGTCGCTGTAGGTGTTGAAGTCCGCCCGGGCGGCCATATCGTCGGGATGGGTATCCAAATACAGGTTCAGTTCTACGCAGGTGAACCTGGCCTCACCGATCCGCTTCAGCAGAGCCAAACGATCCTGATCCATGCTTACACCTCCTCCGGCATCACGCGCTCGAAGACCAGCTCGGGGAACAGGGTGCCCTTCTGCAGGGCCTCCCCGGGGCAATAGCCCGCCCGATAGGTCTGGTTGGGGAAATATACGGTGGCCAGAGGGCACCCGCCGCCTGCGGAGAAGCCGCAGCTGCCGTCGCTGGATACCTCGCCCGCCATGACCACGTTGGTCTCCGCCGTGGGGTCCGTGCCCGGCCCTCGGCCCGTGAAGCAGCAGGCGTCGCCGCTTTGATAGTTTTGCTGCATCTAAAACATACCTCCCTTTCAGTGAGATACCCTATACTATGACTGTTTTTCGGGCGGCGTGCCGGATACGAAAAAAGCTGCCGCGGATGCGACAGCTTGCAAATCGTCGTAAGGCTTTACCAGGCGTTGAGCAGGGAGAAGCGGTTCTCCTCGTCCTTGGCCTTGGGATAGCCCCACTGGTCGAACCAGGGGGAGTAGGTCAAGACGTCGATGCTGTGGGTCATGGGATCGAAGCGAAGGAGCCGGATGAACCCCAGGCCCTTGACCCGATCGTCCTGGTAGTTGAACATCATGGTGGTCACGGATCGTTCCTTTTCGCCGTCCCCGTCGTCATCGAACCAATCGGTGCGCGTCAGGGTGCCGCGGTGATGGCCGCACAGCATGAGCCGGAAGTTGGGCCACTTGGGCATCACGTCCTGGAAGATGTAGTTGGCCTCCGTATAGAAGCGGCCGTCCTCCTGCAAACATTTGTGCATGACCACGATCACGATATGGTCGGGATGCTGGGCGATGACCTGGTTCATCCAGTCGGTGCAGATGACGCCGTAGTTGATGCCGAACACTAAAAAGTCGGTGTCGCAGGCGCGGAAGGTCACGTAGGCCGCCATGCCCTCGTAGGTCTGGCCCTCCTTCTGGACCACCTTCGCATAGGGCTGGGTGTTGAAATAGTACTGGCTGCCGCCCTTGGTCACGTCATGGTTCCCGCTGACCACCATGCCCGGCAAGGTCTCGAAGATGGGCACCAGGGCGTTGGCGGCGTTCTCCCACATGGTGGGGCTCATGCCGTCCACCACGTCCCCCGTATGGGCCACGAACTGGATGTTCTCCTTCTCCCGGTTCTCCAATATCCAGTCCCGCAACCGGTCGAAGACGTCCGGGTTGTTGCGGCTGATGTTCTGGGTGTCGGACATCCATACCAGGGTGAAGGGGGTGGGCTCCGGCGTAGGGGAGGGAGTGGGCTCCGGCGTGGGGGAGGGCGTAGGGGAGGGCGACGGCGTAGGCGGCACGGTGGGGGAGGGCGTGGCCGGCGCCGGAGAGATCAGAAGCTGGAACGCGGCCTGGGTCTCGGCTGGCGTGGCGACGGGAGTAGGCGCGGCCGCTGTGGCCAGGGCTTCCCCCTGGGGCGCGCCTTGACAGCCCGCCAGGAGCAGGCCCAAAAGGAGCCAAACGACCAGCGCTTTCTTCATGGGACCATCTCCTTTCCGCCGACAGTTTTACAGCACCGCTATTCTACCCGCTTTGGCTCGATTCGTCAAGTTCTGTCAGGAGGCAGGCGCGCATAGGATAGAGCAGGAAGGAGGCGCCTATGGAGCTGAGGACCACGTTTTCGGACCTGAAGTGCAAGGAGGTCATCAACGTATGCGACGGAGGGAGGCTGGGCTGCGTGACGGATCTGGAGATGGATCTATGCACGGGCACGATCCTCTCCATCGTCGTGCCCGGGGAGAGGAGCATGCTGGGCCTTCTGAGGGCCAGGGACGGCATCGTCATCCCCTTCTGCCGCATCCAGAAGATCGGCGAGGACGTCATTTTGGTGGACCTCAGGGAATTCCCGGCGTAAATTGTTAATAGCATGTTTACAGCCTCCCCGGAGAAAACAATGCTATACTTTATCCGTAATGATTTAGCCAGGGGAGGACAAGCCAATGAAGTGTCGTTACTGCGGCAGCATGGAGAGCAAGGTCGTGGACAGCCGTCCCAACGAGGACAGCACGGCCATCCGCCGTCGGCGGGAGTGCATCCAGTGCGGACGCCGGTTCACCACCTTCGAGAGGATCGAGGAGAACCCCATCATGGTGGTCAAGCGGGACGGCCGAAGGGAGCTCTTCGAGCGGGAGAAGATCGCCACGGGCATCCGCAAGGCCTGCGAGAAGCGGCCCATCTCCACGGACGTGCAGAACCAGATGGTGGAACGGATCGTTCGGGAGGTGAACAACTCCCTGGATTCCGAAGTCTCCACGGCGGCCCTGGGCGAGATGGTCATGAAGCAGCTCAAGGCCGTGGACGAGGTGGCCTACGTGCGCTTCGCCTCCGTCTACAAGGAGTTCAAGGACACCCAGACCTTCATGGAGGAGCTGCAGCGGCTTCTGGACGAGAACGCCGGCGCATGATGGACAGGGCATCCTTTCAAGCAGCATTCGGCCGCATCCAGGTGGGGCATGCCTACCGGGAGCAGGGGGGCGTAGGCATCTATACCCTGCCTGCTTTTTCGGCGCGGCCGGAGATCGATCACGGCTTTTCCGCCCGGATCGGCGGCGTCAGCAAGCCCCCCTTCACCGGGCTCAACCTGAGCTTCACCCACGACGAGCGGGCCGACGTCATGGAGAACTACCGCCGCTTCAGCCGGGGGGCCGGGTTCCCCGAGGATTCCATGGTCATGGACAGCTACGAGCACGGGATCACGGTGCTGCAGGTGGACCGAAAGGATCGGGGCCGGGGCTATACCCGGGAGAGCCTGCCAGCCTGCGACGGGCTTATCACCGACGATCCCGAGGTCACGCTGATCACCGGCCACGCGGACTGCATGGCCTTCTATTTCTTCGATCCCGTCAAAAGGGCCATCGGCCTCTGCCACGCCGGGTGGCGGGGGGCGCTGGGGCGCATCGGCGGGAACGTGATCGCCCAGATGCAGAAGGCCTACGGCTCCGACCCCAGGGACATGCTCTGCGGCGTGGGCCCCTCCATCTGCCCCAAGTGCTTCGAGGTGGGGGAGGACGTTTGTGAGGATTTCGAGGCCGCGTTTCCCGTCTGTCCCCTTCGAGGCGTCAACGGCCGGGGGAACCCCACGGTGGATCTGTGGCAGGTGGCCGCCTGCCAGTTCATGGAGCAGGGCGCTGTCCCGGAGCATATCTTCCTCATGGGCGTCTGCACCCAGGAGACCATGAACCTCTATTCCTACCGGCGGGAGGGCCGCACCGGGGGCATGGCCGCGTTCCTGCGGCTGAAATAATGGAATAATCGTGAAAAAAGCAGCGAAGGAGCCGCCTTTGAATTGACAAGGGCGGCCTTTTATACTATAATTCACAAGATTGTTTAGAAAAAACAGGAGAAGGATAGTACCATGAAACGTCAAACCAAGAAGATCTTGCTCATCGCTGCGGTGGCCCTGGCGATCCTCGTGCTGGCAGCCGGCCTCATCATGCTGCTGCGGAAGGATTCCTTTGGCGACAACTATTTCACCCGCAACAAGGCCATCGCCACGGTGAACGGCGCGAAGATCACCAAGAACGAGTTCGCCGCGTCCCTGAGCAACTACTATAACAATATTGACACCTACAACATGTACGCCATGTACTACGGCTACGGCAAGTATTACGATGTCAACTCCGAGACGGGCGTGCGCGACCTCAAGAAGGACATCCTCAACAGCCTTATCGACAACGAGGTGTTCATCCAGATGGGCAAGGAGCTGGGCATCACCCTGACGGCGGAGGAGCAATCTGCGGTGGCCCAGTCCGCCAAGGACGCCCTGACCAACTTGAAGGACCAGATCCTGGAGACCGCCAAGTCCTCCGGCGCCCAGAACCCGGAGACCTACGCCACCACCATGCTGGCCAACTACTTCTCCAACATCGGCATCAACCAGAAGACCTTCGTGAAACGCAGCGAGCACGCCGCCCTGGCGCAAGCCTACGCCGAGAAGGTCCAGGAGCACTTCGCCGCCGAGCGGAACGTGACTGACGGGGAGCTCAAGGACATCTATGCCGCCTACGTGCAGGAGCACTACGTGGACGCCTACTCTGAGGGCGCCTACAGCCTGACCGAATCCTATGTGGCCAACGGCTACACCGACATCCCCTATCTCTACATCCCCGAGGACTTCATCTTCGTCCGGGTCATGACCATTACCGACGCCATCAAGGCCAAGGAGATCCTGAAGAAGATCCAGGACGGCGAGGACTTCGAGACCTATTTTGCCAGCGACGACAACGAGAACACCGTGGGCAAGGGTTTGGGGGACAAGCCCCAGGCCATCGGCGAGTCGGACAGCGCCTTCACCAGCGAGGTCTATACGCAGGCCGCCGAAGCCGCCGTGGGCGACGTGATATTGGTGTCCGTGGACGGCACCGATGCCGACGGGAAGGCCACCACCACCTCCTATATCGTCAAGCGGGTGGAGGGGACCACCGGCGTGGTGCCCTATGAGGACGTGAAGGCCGTCATCGACGACACCCTCAAGAGCCACGAGGAGAGCGAATACTACACCGAGCAGGTGGAAGCCTGGCGCGGCAAGGCCAACATCGTCATCGACGAGGATGTGCTGGAGGCCGTCGCCCTGAGCCGGTAAGGAGCGAGCATGCACAGCAAGTTCGTCCGTTGGATGTGTATCTTCATGGCGCTGCTCATGGTCATCGGTCTCGTCTTTACCATCGTGGCCAGCATCGCTTCCCTCTAAAACTATCGGAGCCGAATAATCGGCTCCTTTTTCATTTTTTTTGAAACACATGGGGACTTCGGTTCGTTATATAGATGTAACGCGAAGGGAAAGGACGAAAGCGGCATGATCCAGGACCTGTATGAACGCCATTTCGAGGAGCTGCGGCGCTATTGCCTGCAGCTCTGCCGCAGCGGCGATATGGCGTTCGATCTGGTCCAGGAGACCTTCCTCAAGGCCCTCGAACGGGAGGAGGCCATGGTGGGCTACTCGCCGGAGCAGCAGCGATCCTGGCTCTACAAGGCGGCTCGGAACCTGTTCCTGGACGGCATGCGCAGGACCGCCCTGCTGCAGCGGAAGCAGAGGCTGCTCCTCGATGAGGAGGAGATGGACGAGGACGGCTTCTCCCGGGCGGAGACGGAGCTGCTGCTCCTCAGGCTCCCTGCGGAGGATCGGACCATGTTCCGCCTGAGGTACCTGGAGGGGTACAGCGCCGTGGAGATCGGGGAGATGTTCGACATGCCGCCCGCCACCGTCCGCACCAGGCTCCTTCGCTCAAGACAACTGCTGAAAAAGGAGATGAGCCTATGAAGCACATGAAGCAAGAGAAGAAGTCCCGGAGAGACTATCGCCCCTCCGTCCAGGACCGACAGGAGAACCGTCCCACCTTCGATCGGTTCCCGGAATACACCCTGTTCCCCATGGACTTTTTCAAACTGAGATAATACCGCCGAGGAGGAGATACCCATGAAGAAGATGATCGTGAACTGCGCCACCTGCGATATGCGCAAGGTGAGCGAGGAGACGCTGCAGGCCTACGAGCAGATCGTGGTGAACGCCGCTACCGTCCTGGTGACGTCCCGGGCCAAGGAGCTGGTGAACCGCTACAACGTAACGCTGAACGCCGCGAGCGTGCAGGAGATCCCCGAGGGGGAGAACGTCCGCGTGAACCAGCAGAACGGGGCCTACCAGCTCACCGGCGACGGCGCGCCCCAGGCGGGGGAGATGGCCATCCTCATGGTCAACGGTTCCCTGACCATCGGGGACGACGCCCTGGCGGCGGCCCAGGCCTATTGGAGCATCCAGGTGAACGGCTCCGTGCTCCTGCCCAGGAGCATGGCGGGCAAGCTCAGCAACCTGAGCGTCAACGGCTCCACCGACACCTACCCGGACGGGGCCATTCTGCTTCGGCGGAACGCCGTCGTCGACAGGACCTTCGCCCTCCGGATCAAGGAGAACGCTCTCTACTGGGCCTCCCGGCGGCTGGTGTTCACGGACGCCGATCTGGACGTAGGGAAGCTTGCGGAGAAGGGGGTCCAGTTCGCCAGCCGGCTGGCCATCGTCGCGGAGTCCCTGGCGGAGGCGGTGACGCCCCTGCTGACGGAGGATACGGACATCCTCATCGTCCCCGACGGCACCAAGTTCGCCAACGGCTATGCTGTATTGGACAAGCGCTTCTTGAAGAAGCACGGCGCCAAGCTCTATATCAACGGGGATTTGATCGTGAAGCCGGAGGCTGCCGAGGTGATCCCCAAAATCGAATACCTGTACGTGAACGGCCAGGTGAAGATCCCCCAGGACCTGGTGGACGCCTTCGAGGAGATCGACGCCACGTATGACGAGCTGGCCATCCAGAAGCCCTACGGGAAGGTCATCGAGGACATGGTCCGGGCCGCCGTGGATACCAAGCTTCTGGAGAAGTATCCGGACGGGGTCCAGGTGACGGACTGCGCCATGGTGCGCATCGCCAAGGACGTTTCGCCGGAGCTCATTTTGGAGCGGCTCACCATCGCCGACTGCGCCAAGGTCTTCTGCACCGAGGAGCAGGAGGCCGCCGTCAGCGCCGTGTCGAAGGACGTGGCCATGATCGGCAGCATGGGGGACATGGGGGAGGACATGATGGATTTGGTGACCGGCAGCCTCCACCTGAATCCCAATTTGAAGGTGATCAACGCCTCGGACTACGTGATGTAAACAGAGCCAAGAAAGAAGCCTGTCGGCGGTCCCGACAGGCTTTTCGTTTATTCGTTTTTCAGCTCCAGCGCTCGGGCATAGACCTGCTTCTTGGGGAGCTTCAGGGCTTCGCTGGCCTCTCGGGCGGCGTCCTTCAGGGTCATATGGTACATGAGCCGCAGGAGCAGCTCGTCCAATTCGTCCGCCGAGGGAGTCTCCTCCGCCTTGGGCGGGATGCGGAACAGCAGCACGCATTCGCCCTTCACCTCCTCGGGCAGGGCGTCTAAAACCTCTGAAATCAGCCCTCTTTGGCAGCTTTCGTGGACCTTGGTCAATTCCCGCACCAGGGCGCAAAGGCAGTTTCCAGCCCCGTTCAGCACGTCCTGGAGGGTATCCTTCACCCGGTGGGGGCTTTCGTAGAGGATGGCCGTACAGCCGCAGGCAACGAGGTCGCTCAGCGCCCGCTTCCGCGCCGCCCCCTCCCGAGGCAGGAAACCGAAGAAGGTGAACCGATCGAGGGGCAGCCCCGAGAGCACCGCCGCCGTCAGCACCGCCGAGGGGCCGGGGAGGACGGTGTAGGGGAGGCCCGCCTCGATGCACGCCTGGACCAGCAGGGCCCCCGGGTCGGAGATGCCCGGCATGCCCGCGTCGGACACGTAAGCTATATCGAGCCCCGCCTTCAGCTTCTCCAAGAGCTGGGGGGCCTTCTCCTTCTGGGTGTATTCGTGACAGCTCACCAGGGGCTTTTTGATGCCCAAATGGTTCAGGAGCTTGGCGGTCTGCCGGGTGTCCTCGCACCAGACCTCAGCACAGCCCTGCAGCGCCTCCACGGCCCGATAGGTGATGTCCCCCAGGTTCCCGATGGGGGTGGCGATCAGGTACAGCATCAACGGTTCTTCTCCTTGCTGCCGCGCAAACTATCCCCGGTGAAACGAATCGCCTTCGTGATGGAGGCATCCGTGATCCGGGAAGCGATCCTCTCTCCGTATCGCTCCGTCAACTCGTCCGCGTTGAGGTTGGAGATGTATACCGTAGCTAAGCGGCTGGTGTTGCGCTGATCGGCGATGGCGAACAGGGATTCCTTCGTCACGTTGGGGATCAAGGGCTCCGTGCCCAGGTCGTCCAGCACAAGCAGGGGCACCTGGGTGAAGCGGGGCAGGGGAGAGGCGTTGTTGGAGAAGCCGTTCATGACCTCCTCCGTCATCCGATAGGCGGTGAGCCGCAGGGTATCGATGCCCCGCTCGATGGCTCGGGCGGCGATGGCGTTGCCCATAAAACTCTTGCCCCGGCCAGCCTGGCCGAACAGCAGCAGCTGCGGGAATTTAGGGGCGGGAAGCGCGTCGGCAAATCGCTGGCACAGCACGCAGATGGTCTTACCTTCCTTCCGAGAAGCTTCGTCAGGATAGATGTCCTCCCGGAATCCTGAAAAGGTCTCCCGCTCGTTGATGCGGCCCGCTTCCACCAGGTCCTGCTGTTCTAGCTTCAATCGGCAGGCACACTTTTTCTTGATGGGGCTCCCCACATAGCCCGTGTCCTGGCACAGGGGGCAGCTGTATGCGGGCAGCAGATAATCCTTGGGCAGCCCGTACCGCTTCAGCAGCGCTTCCTCCTCCATCCGCAGGGTGGATAGGGTCAGCTTCGCGCCTTGGGCGGGCATGAGAAAGACACGGCTTCGCTTTGCCTGCAATGCGGCGAAAGCCGGGTCCATAGCAGCGCATTCCTGCCGCCGTGTTTCCAACTGCCGCACAGCCTTGCGGCGCAGATCGGCGTAATAGGCTTCAAAATCTGTTTTCATAGTTCGTCATCCAACGTCAGGGCGATATCATCCAAGTTCACATGGGAAACGCCGGTTTCGGCGTAGTTTGCAAAGGGGTCCCGCCTCTTGCGACGGCGGTTTTCAGGATATATGGTTTCCTTTCGCTCCGTCAGGGCCTTCTGCGCCTCCTCCACGGTGCGGATGCGGCGCTCCGTCCAATCCTTCAGCACGCTTTTCAGCTTCCCGAAGGGCCGTTCCGCGTCGGCGCACTCCTCGGCGGCCAGCAGCACCACCTCCCGGGGCAGGCCCTCCGGCCCCTCCAGGAACACGGACAGCTGCCGCACGTCGTCCCGGGTGGGGGTGGACACCTTGCCCATGCGGGCGAAGACCATGCGGGCGAACTCCTTTTCGTCGCTGATGCTCTCGCTGTCCGCCTGGATGTCCGCCGCCTTCACCTTGTTCTGCTCGTAGAGCTCCCGAAGCCGATCCCCCAGGGCCTCGAAGGACAGGCTGGAGGTGCTGGTGAGCCGGGGGCAGGCGGCCAGGATGGCCTCGTCGTCGAAGCCCCAGTCCCGGACCCAGCGATCGTACATGGTCATCTCGTCCAGGGTGGGCAGCCGCCGCTTGTTCCAGCGGCGCAGCACCGCGGCGGCCCCATGCTTGCGGACCATGGCGTTGGCGATATAGTCCCTGGCCTGCTCGTAGGTGATGATGCCCGCATCCGCCCAGCTCTTGGCCACGGTGGAGATGTATTGGATGGACACCCGGCGGCCCTTCTCCTCCATGCAGTGGCTCACCAGCTCCAGCACCGTCTTCTCCTCCAGGTGGAAGACCTCCAGGCAGTCGTAGATATGGCCCAGCTCCCGCATGTTGAACTGGCGGGGGGCGGTGAGCTCGTTGAGGGCGCGGACGAAGGACCGATACTTCATCGGCACCGCCGTGGTGGCCGCCGGCTGCTCCACGGTCAGGTACTCCACCTCCAGGGGCTCGTCCTTCAAAATGCGGACCAGGCCCTTGCTCTGCCAGTAGACGAAGGCGGCCAGCACCGCCCCCTCCGGCAGGTTCAGGGCTTCCGAGATGGCCACGTCCCCCATGGAGGGGTAGCGGCACTGCATGAGCCCGTAGAGGTACACCTTCACGGCCTCGCCGTCGGCGTCGGGCATGAATTCGCTGAAAAACAGGTTGTCGACCGGGGTCTGCTCCCTTTTTTGGGCCTCGGGTGAAAAATGTATGTTCATATAGGGAAGTATAGCATAGAAAAAAACAGGTTTCAAGGCGGGTTATGGGACAATGCACAGAAGAAAGTTTACCGCTTGTTCGTCATTTTCCTCTTTATTCTGCGGAAATATACGCATATAATGATACCATGAGCACCAAGAAGAAGCGTTCCCGTAAAAAACAGAAGGTATATACCGTTCACTGGCCCATTCTCATGGGCCTTACCGCCCTGCTGGTGGCGCTGGTGCTGCTGGTGGTGGGGGTCATCCGGGCCTGCGCCTTGCCGGAGGGGGACGCCCTCAGCGTGGAGGAAACGCCGGAGCCCATCATCCCTGCGCCCACCTGGTCGCCCCTGCCCGTGGACATAAACTTCACCAAAGTCCACAATACCTATGTGAAGGTCTTCATGCAGGACGAGGGCGAGATACGGGACATGCTCCTGGAGGAGTACGTGCTGGGCGTGGTGGCCGGGGAGGTGGGGCCCAGCTACCCCATGGAGGCCCTGAAGGCCCAGGCCGTGGCATCCCGGACCTACACCCTGTATTCCATCCGCCACGGCGGGTGCAAGACCAACCCCAACGCGGACGTGTGCACCTCCAGCAGCTGCTGCCAGACCTTCCGGTCCGACGCCAAGCTCCGCAAGTCCTGGGGCGACAAGTATACCTATAAGTATTCCGTCATCGCCAAGGCGGTCATGGACACGGCGGGGGAGGTCATGCTCTACAACGGCAAGCCCATCAACGCCATGTATCACGCTTCGTCCGGCGGCTGGACCGAGGACAGCCAGAACGTGTACGGCAGCAATTTCCCCTATCTGCGCTCCGTGGAGAGCCCCCATGAGATCGGCAGCCGCCAGACCGGGGAGGTCCGATACCACCGGGGGACCTTCGTGGAGAAGGTCAACGGGGCCCGCCCCAACGCCCACATGGAGGAGGAGAAGCTGGAGGAACAGCTGAAGGTCCTCTCCCTCTATCCCAGCGGCCGGGTGGAGAAGCTGCAGCTCAACGAGGACACGGTCACCGGCCGAACGGCCCGGAAGATATTCGGCTTGAACAGCGCCATGTTCACCGTGGAGATCACGAATGACGAGGTCATCTTCCACACCAAGGGCTTCGGCCACGGGGTGGGCATGAGCCAGGCCGGGGCCAACGGCATGGCCACCGACGGGGCGGACTACAGGACCATCCTCCTGCACTACTACACCGGCGTCACCATCGGCGTCATCGGTCAGTATTGACGATCATGCGCTGGGAAAGCCTGCAATTCGAACGCTACGGCATCTATCAGGACGAGGCCTTGGGCCGCTTCACGGAGGACCCGGTGCGCCTGGTCCATTTTCTGCACGCAAAACCCAACGAACGGGCGGTGGACCTGGGCACGGGCAACGGCGTCATCCCCCTGTACGCCAACGCCCTCTACGGCTGCCCCTTCGCCGGCGTGGACGATGACGGGGCCCAGCTGCACCTGGCCCGCCTGTCCGCTGCACGGAACGGGCAGGATATTACCTTCCACGAGATGGACGTGAGCGAGACGCCTAAGGCCCTGGGCCACGGCCGATATGACCTGGTCACCATGAACCCGCCCTATTTCTCCCTGGCCACGGCGGGGGAGGACCCCCAGCGGGCCCGGCAGCGGCACGGGGACCGGCTGAACGATTTTCTGGCGGCGGCCTTTCTGCTGCTCGATAACGGCGGGCGGCTGTGCCTCTGCTATCGGGCGGAGGGCCTGGTGGACCTGTTCGCTCTGCTGCGTCAAAACCGGCTGGAGCCCAAGCGGATGGAGCTCGTCGCCCACGGCGGGCGGGTGAAGGTGGCGCTGGTGGAAGCCAAAAAACTGGCAAAACCTGGCATGGATGTTTTCGTTTCCGGGGGGCAAGACTAAGGGCATCACTTGAAAAAGGAGGTATGCCCCTTGAAACGAAATAAGATCCGGATCTTTCTCGGTACGGTGCTGACCATCATCGCGCTGCTGGGTGGCTGCACATGCCGCGCCAGCGTCAAGCCCATGGCCACCGCTGCGCCTACGCGGACGGCCACCATGGCGCCCGTGGCCACGGCCGTCGTTACGGTCGTCCCCGCGCCCAGCGAAACGCCCATGGCTTCCGATCCGATCAGCCCCTCGATCAGCCCGATGACGAGTGAAGGAACGGGCAGCGGCACCCCGTGACCGAACCGAAAAAAGATTCAAGTGAAAACAGGACGCTATGACGTCCTGTTTTTTGTTTTTGGCTTTTCAGCCCCCAAAATGCCCGGAAAAAACACTTGACAGGCCCCGTTGCCTGTACTATAATAACAAATTTTTAACTAAATTTCTCTTTGACAAGTCCTGGGGGCATGTGCTATACTTATACCAGTTATAGGGAAAGGAGGCAAGCTGCGCATGTTTCAGGTAGGCGATATGGTTTGCTATCCCATGCACGGGGTGGGCAAGGTCGAAGCGATCCAGGAGCAGAACATCCTGGGCGAAACCAATCAGTATTATCTTCTGCGCTTTCTCATGGGGCGCATGACGGCGCTGGTACCGGTCAAGAACGCCGAAAGCGTGGGCTTGCGTCCCTTGATCGACGAAGGCACCTGCGGCCAGGTGGTGGAGTACCTCAAGTCCGGCGACTGCTCCCAGGAGAGCGACAACTGGAACCAGCGGTACCGGGAGAACCTGGACAAGCTCAAGCAGGGGGACGCCCTGGTGGTGGCCGACGTGGTCAAGTGCCTCATGAAGCGGGATCGGGAGCGGGGCCTCTCCGCCGGGGAGCGCAAGATGTATCTCACCGCCCGGCAGGTCCTGGTGGCGGAGCTCTCCGCGTCCAGCGGCAAGGGCGAGGACGAATTCCTGCCTCTGGTGGGCGGCGCGTAAGGCTTTCGACAGGGGGGAACGGCTGCGGCGGAAACGCCGCATTTTCTTTTGAAATTTTGCTTGACAGGGCATACCCTTTCCCGTATAATAGGACAGGTTCATTTTGGAGGATAGCGCGTCAAGCGCTTTTTCCATGAAGATATCTTAAACTAAGTGAGGTGTATGGCATGAAACGCACTTACCAGCCGAAGAAACGGCAGCGGAGCATGGTCCATGGTTTTCGTAAACGCATGGCCACTGCCGATGGCCGCAATGTGTTGAAGCGCAGGCGCGCCAAGGGCCGCAAGAAGCTGAGCGCCTGAGCAACGGGACGTCAGCGATCGGCGTTAGATCGGAAGCATCCCTTCCGCGACGCGGCATACGCCGCAAACTTTGTAGCGCTGCGGCAGGCTCTCGGCTTGCCGTGCGTTGCTATTTACGGGAAAGTATTGATCGGCTTTTGAATCGGACGTATTCCTTGAAACGGCATAAGGAGTTTCGATTCACCTATCGGACCGGCCGTCAGGTCGGCGGTGGAAGCTTCGTATTGGTGACGGCCCGGAACCGAAAGGACAAGGTCCAGGTCGGTTTTTCTGTATCCAAAAAGATCGGGAACAGCGTCATGCGCAACCGGGCCAAGCGGCGGCTGAAGGCCTGCTTTTCGCCCCTGCTGCCTCGGGTGAAGCCGGGATACAACCTGATCTTCATCGCCCGGTCCACCGCCCTGACCGCGCCCTTTTTATCCATGCAGCGGAGCATGATCGGCGCTCTGCAGCGGGCGGGCGTGTACCAGGAGACGGCCACTTCTGAGGTGCAGCAGCCATGAAGAAGATCCTGCTTGCCATGATCCGGTTCTACCAGAGGCATATCTCCCCCTGTTTCCCTGCCCGCTGTCGTTTTACCCCCACCTGCTCCCAGTATGCCTGGGAGGCGATCACGAAATACGGTGCCCTGAAGGGCACGGGCCTGGCCATCTGGCGGATCCTCCGCTGCAACCCCTTCTGCAAGGGGGGCTACGACCCCGTTCCCTGAGGTGGGCACAGGTTATAAAGGAGAGCTACATTGACCAATTCCTTCTTCCTCACCCGCTGGCTGCTGGCCGGCATGCGGTGGCTGTATGAGAGCATCATGTCCTCCGGCATGCAGGCCTCCTATGCCATCGTCCTCACCATCTTCATCTTCACCCTGGGCGTTCGCTGCCTGACCATCTTCAGCGATATCAAATCCCGCAAATCCTCCGCGCAGATGCAGGAGATCCAGCCCGATTTGGATCGGATCATGAAGAAGTATCAGAACGATCCCAAGCGCATGAACCAGGAGCGCAACAAGTTCATGAAGGAGAAGGGCGTCAGCACCATGTCCGGCTGCCTCCCCCTGCTCATCATGATGCCCCTGCTGTTCATGTTCATCAACGCCTTCCGCGCCTGGTCCAACGAGCAGATGCTCTCCTTGCTCCTCACCATGGACAAGGACCCCCAGGCCGGCATCGCCCTGTTCAACCAGTACAGGTTCTTCTGGATCTTGAACATCTGGCGGCCCGACAACCTGACCAGCTCCGCCGTCCTCACCGGTGAGCAGTTCTGGCGTACCTTCGCCGCCACCAAGGCCACCTACATCGACAAGTTCATTTTCTACACGGAGCATCAGCAGGCGTTGGACGAGCTGCTTCTTCGGATGGGCTTCTTCGTGAAGGATGCCGCCGGCGCCCTGACCTTCGCCGAGGACAACACCGCCTTCCTGTCCGCCTATGAGACCATCATGGGCCCCTGCATCGACGCCTACAAGGGCTATGTGAACGGCTACGCAATCCTGCCCATCCTGGCCGGCGGAACCTCGTTCCTCCTGTCCTGGGTGTCCATGCAGCAGCAGAACAAAAACAAGAAGGAGCAGGAGGCCACCAACCCCAACGCCCAGGCGGCCAACATGGGCAAGAGCATGATGTACATCATGCCCGCCATGTCCGTGTTCTTCTGCTGGCAGTACGACGCCACCTTCTCCATCTACTGGATCCTCAGCAACCTGATCGCGACCGCCATCAACGTCATCATAAACAAAAAGCTTCCCGACATCATCGAGCGGGACAAGCGCAAGCGGGAAGCTAAGCTGATAAAGGAGAGCAACTGACCCATGAGAAGTATGGAATTTTCCGGCAGGACGGTGGACGAGGCCATCTTCCACGGCCTGAACGAGATGGGCGTCACCATCGACCAGGTGGACATCATCACCGTGCAGAGCGAATCCAAGGGCATCTTCGGCTTCGGCGCCCGCAACGCCATCGTGCGCCTGGTGGAGCGGGAGACCCCCGTGGTCCCCGATTTTTCCGCCATCAACGAGGAGCGCCGGGAGCAGCGGGAGGAGCGCCGGGAGCGCCGGGACCGCAAGGACGACCGGCGGGAAGGCCGCGGCAAGCGTTCCGATCGCCGTCGGGAGCAGCCCCGGGAGGAGAAGGAGGCTGCCGCCCCCGTGGAGGAGCTGCCCTATTCCAAGGAGCTGGCTGAGCAGCTGGACTCCGCCAAGTTCCTGCAGGAGCTGCTGGGGAAGATGGGCGTCAACGGCACCGTGTCCGCCTTCGAGAACGAGGAGGGGATCAAGCTGAAGATCGACTCCGACACGGACGGCCTTCTGATCGGCCGCCGGGGCGAGACCCTGGACGCCCTGCAGTACATCGTCTCCCTCTACGAGAACAAGGACCGGAAGGAGAACGGCTACCGCCGCATCTCCATCGACACCGAGGGCTACCGGGCCCGCCGGGAGGACACCCTCAAGCGCCTGGCTCGCCGCAACGCCCTGAAGGTGGCCAAGTCCGGCCGTTCCTTCGCCATGGAGCCCATGAACCCCTACGAGCGCCGGGTGATCCACTCTGCTCTCCAGAGCTTCCGGGGCGTCACCACCCACTCCGAGGGCGAGGAGCCCAATCGCCGGGTCATCATCACCCCCGAGGACTAAGACATGCAGGGCCCGAACGGGCCCTTTTCTTGTATGGAGACTTCTATGAAAGTTGACACCATCTACGCTCCCTCCACCGCCATAGGCGGGGCCATCGCCCTCATCCGGGTGTCGGGGCCCCTGTGCCCGGACATCGCCCGGGAGATGCTGGATCGGGACGTGACGAAAACGCCCCGGATGCTCCGCTTCGTCCGCATGCTGGATGGAG
>JAEEGH010010509.1_pt1 | contig 21222 bp, 20 predicted proteins | sample 9134181 | NCBI WGS metagenome assembly JAEEGH01 (sample SAMN16246544, study PRJNA631951) | gut metagenome | biome: gut microbiome; feature: rumen; material: DP-attached | host: Bos | place: Iran: Karaj | collected 2018-10
GGTTAATAATAGCAGTATTGGTACTTTTGTTTTGGAAAGTATGTTACGAACTGGGGGTAAATGTTGGCGTGAATGTTAAATGAGGGCTATTATGAAGGATGAAAAAATTGAAAATTTGATAAGAAGAATTAATTTTTTGACAACTGTTTTTATGTTGCTACCTTTTTTGGCAACGGTTACAGCATTACCTTTTTTGCCTGATTTGATACCGGCTCATTATGACTTGGATGGCGTTATTAACAGATGGGGAAGTAAGTACGAATCACTCATTGTCCCTATAATCACGCTTGGAATAGGTTTGCTTATAATGTTAAGCACAAAAGCTATTGCTGATTATGATAAAAAGTCTCGGACGATTTTAGCTTTTTCGGGCTTATGCGTGGTACTTATGTTTAATATTATGACCTACATCTTTCTGGTAAACGACTTCATTCGGGAACATGAAGAAGTGGAGTCAAATGCGGGAAATATCGAGTATATCAGTGAAATATTTATAATTGTAGGTGTGTTACTGATTGTACTGGGAATGCTTATAACAAAAACAAAGAGAAATGGGATTTTTGGGGTTAGAACAAAATGGAGCTTTAAAACAGATGAAAATTGGGAACATGATCAAAAAGTTGGGAAGTCGATGATGATTCTGTTTGGCGTTGTTCTGATTTTAGGTAATACTTTTATATTTAAGGAATTATCAAGTGCTATATTCAGTATAATCGTAATTGCATGCATGACTCTGATAATTGTAGTGTCATCCTATAGATTTGATATGAAATTAAATAAGTTAATATAGTAAAAACCGGGGTAGATCTGGACATATATTTTTTGCCATAACTACCTCCAACTAGTGTATTTACGCTATAATTATATTACCCGTTGATGAATTTGGCACGATTTCATTGATGGATTTGGCACATAGCAAATAGTGATTGACTTATAAAGAAAATTGTGTTAATTTTAGTACAATATTAAACGTTCATTTATCCCCTGATGCCGAAACGTAACACTTGAGGCAAAAGAAGCGATAAGAATATATTAGGTTTTTAATGCCATGTTCTTAACCTTTGGGGACATGGCATGTTTATATTATTTCAACGGGAAAGGGACAAGCCTGACCTGAAGAAGCAAATCAAAGGAGGAAAAGAGATGGCAGTTTACAATCCAAAGTCACTCAAAGCAGAAGAGTTTATTAACCACGAAGAAATCTTGGAAACTCTTGATTATGCTGAAAAAAACAAGCACAACGAAAAATTAATCGACGAAATCTTAGAAAAGGCTCGTCCGGTCAAGACGGACACGGGCTATGTCTGTAAGGGCTTAACTCACCGTGAAGCAAGCGTTCTTCTTGCCTGCGACATTCCGGAAAAAATCCAAAGAATGTATGAAATAGCTGAAGAGATAAAGCTCGCTTTTTACGGCAACAGAATCGTTATTTTCGCACCACTTTATCTTTCGAACTATTGCGTTAACGGTTGTCTTTATTGCCCATATCATATGAAAAATAAAACAATTCCACGTAAAAAACTTACACAGGAAGAGGTAAAGGCAGAGGTTATAGCTCTTCAGGATATGGGACACAAACGTCTTGCCATCGAAGCCGGCGAAGATCCGGTTAACAACCCTATCGAATACATCTTGGATTGCATCAACACAATCTACAGTGTTCATCATAAAAACGGCGATATCAGACGAGTTAATGTAAATATAGCTGCGACCACGGTTGAAAATTACAAGAAACTCAAAGATGCCGGAATCGGAACATACATTTTGTTCCAGGAAACATATCATAAGGAAAGTTACGAAAGACTCCATCCGACAGGACCAAAGCATGACTATGCTTACCATACCGAGGCTATGGACCGCGCGATGGAAGGTGGAATCGACGATGTGGGTCTTGGTGTGCTTTTCGGTCTCGAGCTTTACAAATACGAGTTTGCTGCTCTTACAATGCATGCTGAACACTTGGAAGCAGTACATGGCGTAGGTCCGCACACAATCAGCGTTCCACGTGTTAAAAAGGCCGATGACATCGATCCGGACGAATTTGATAACGGTATCGATGATGAAACATTTATTAAGATTGCAGCCTGTATCAGACTTGCGGTTCCTTATACCGGCATGATTATTTCCACAAGAGAGTCGGAAGAGGTGCGCGCCCGCATGTTAAAAGTCGGGGTTTCACAGGTCAGCGGCGCTTCCCGTACAAGCGTGGGCGGATACACACAAGAAGAACGTCCTCATGATACGGAGCAGTTTGATGTTTCCGACCAAAGAAGTTTGGATGAGGTAGTGAGATGGCTTATTGAAAGTGACCATATTCCGTCATTCTGTACGGCTTGCTACCGTGAAGGTCGTACCGGAGACCGTTTTATGTCCCTTTGCAAGAGCGGTCAAATCCTTAATTGCTGTCATCCAAACGCACTTATGACTTTAACGGAATACTTGGAAGACTATGCATCCGATGAGACAAAGAAGGTGGGCAATGCCATGATAGAAAAAGAGCTTTTGAGAATTCCAAAAGAAAAAGTTAGGGAGATTGCAAAGCAAAATATTGAGGATATAAGAAATTCCAATAGAAGAGATTTTAGATTTTAAGTTTACATAAAAATAAAGAGCTGTTGATATGATTCAACAGCTCTTTATTTATTCATTATTTATCCAGATTGTTTACATCTTTTTCTTCCATTACGCTTACATATGCAGGACGGATGATTTTGTCCATGCAAATAAGCTCTTCTATGCGGTGGGCACTCCAACCTACGATTCTTGCAATGGCAAACATTGCGGTGTAGAGCTCTTTCGGAATACCAAGCATCTCGTATACAAAGCCGGAATAGAAATCCACGTTAGGGCTGACACCCTTGTAAATATGGCGTTTTTCGGCTATTACAAGAGGTGCGATTTCTTCAACATTTTGATAAAGAGCAAGGTCTCGTTCGCGACCTTTTTCCACTGCAAGACGTTCCACGAACTGTTTGAAGATTCGCTCTCTTGGGTCGGAAAGAGAATAAATTGCATGTCCCATACCGTAAATAAGCCCCGTTTTGTCGAAGGCATCTTTATTAACCAGCTTTTCAAGATATGTTCTTACCTGATCTTTATCGTAAAAGTCTTTAACTTGCCTTTTCATATCCGCCATCATATCCATAACTTTAATATTGGCACCGCCGTGGCGTGGACCTTTAAGGGATGACATTGCAGCGGCAATGGTTGAATATGTGTCGGAACCCGATGATGTAACAACACGGGTAGTGAAAGTGGAATTGTTACCGCCGCCATGCTCCATGTGAAGGATAAGGGCCGTATCCAATACCTTAACTTCCGTTGCTGTGTATTGCTTGTCCGGACGAAGCATTCTTAGGATGTTTTCAGCTGTTGATGCATTTGGGTCCGGATGCCTGATAAGCATTATTCCATCGTTGTCATAGTGATTGTGAGCATGATAAGCGTAGATTGCCAACATCGGAAACTCGCTTATAAGCTGTATACATTGGCGAAGAGAGTTCTTTACCGATATATCGTTTGATTTTTTATCGTAGGATGCAAGAGTAAGGATACTTCTTGTCATCGAGTTCATAATATCGTAAGAAGGCGCCTTCATAATTACGTCACGAGTAAAGTTTTTCGGCAGAGTATTGCTGGCGTTTAAAAATTGTTTAAACTCCTCGGCCTGCTTAGGCGTAGTAAGAGAGCCCATAAGCAAAAGATAGGCAACTTTATGAAAGCCCGGTTCGTCATTGCCAAGATGAGTGATAAGATCCGTTATTTTGTAGCCTCTGTACCAAAGCTCGCCGTCACAAGGCACTTTTTTGCCGTCAACTATATCAAAAGATTTGATTTTGGAAATATTGGTAAGACCTGTAACAACGCCGTTTCCGTTTTCATCGCGAAGACCGCGTTTTACGTCGTTTTTTGCATAAAGATCCGGAGCAATGTAGTCGTTATTGCGACATACTTCTTCCATGATTTGAGTATAAGATTCCAGTTTGTTCAAATTAATCCTCCTTTATTCGGACAAGCCGACCATTATACATTTTTACCCCATAGATACCCCATCTCCTTTATTTTAAAGGATTATAGGGGTACTGTCAAAGAAAAAATAGTGAAAATTCGGTGAAGTTATGGGAAGGGATAGGCTATTTAATTTTTAAATAGCCTATGTTTAACTTCAATTTTTTTTTGAAAGATTGCAGATGTTAGGATTTATTTATAAAGTCCTTAAACCCGTTGTGTTTAGGGCACAATTTCAGTATTTATTATTTAGGAGGAAAAAAGCAAAATGGCAAAAGAAATTAAAAAAACAACACCGAAGATTGAAATTGACAACCTTCAAAACGTAACATACAAGGTTCGTCCGGTATTTTTCGATATCGTTCATGAACTTGCGTATGAAGGTCCCTGTCGTTTCGGCAAAGACAAAGAGTTGGAGCCGGAATTTGACATTATGATCAACAATGAAGCATACAAAGGCTTCTTAATGGGCGTTCAGCACAACATGCCTGAAGGTATTGAAGTATTGGAAGCTCACAGATTTGAAAATCACACGGAAAACTGGAGAGTTTCCGAAACTATGATGAGAAAAGTTTTGGAAGGCAACGAAGATGTTGATTTTTACTTTGTTTCAACAACAGGTCGTACAGGTGAGATGATTGTTGAGTTTGCACAGCTCTGCAAAAAACCTGTTGCCTTCGTGGGAAATGACTATGGTATGACAATCAATATCAGCGCAATGAAAGCAAGAGGTATAGAATGCTACGGTTTCAGAAGCTGGGAAGAAGCAAGACATCAACTTCGCGCTCTTCGTGCAAAGAAAGTTCTCGCAAACCTTCGAGTTCTTTGCTCTACAAGATTTAACGGTAATCTCGGCTACCACTGCGCAAACGACTCATTTATAGATCTTGAAAAAGTAACGGCAAAACTCGGTACAAAGTTCAGATATGTTAATATCCACGAACTTATCGATCAGCTTCAGGAAATCGATCCAAGAACAAACTACACAACACCGGGCAGACTTCAGGAAAACATCAATGCAGAGGATATGCTTGAGGTTAACAGAATCATCGACGAACTTATGAAAGATGCGGATCCTTGCGTTATGACAAAGGAAAACATGATTCCTTCTCTTAAAATGTTCTATCTTGTTCGTAAACTTATGAACAAAAACGAATGTAACGCATTTACCGCAAACTGCCCTGATACATGCTCAACATGCCGTATCAATAAAGAAAGATTTACATTCTGTATTTCACATTCATTGAACAACGAAGAAGGTATTCCTTCGGCTTGTGAATATGATCTGGCAGCGGTTGTTTCAAAGGCAGCACTTCAGGCAATCGCCGGAAAACCTTCATACATGGGTAACACAGCGGTTATTACACAGCCGGACGGTGCTTTAATCGAAGACGGCATGCAGATGCATTTTGCAAAAGACCATATCGGACCTGAAAAATGGGAAGCTCTTAAAGGTCAGCCAAACATCATTCTTACGGGTCATTCCGTTGCTAACCGTCAGATGAAGGGCTTTGAGGAAGCTCCTGCAAAATATGCTATCAGACCTTTCGCTTACAGCGGTTTTGGTGCAACAATGCGTCAGGACTTTGATTTGGATGCGGGACAGGTTGTTACAATGTGCCGTTTTGATGCAAATTGTGACAAACTTTTCATCTCTAAAGGTGTTCTTAAGGGCGGATACGGTTACGATATGGACAACTGTACATTGGGTTCTCTCATTCAGGTTGAAGACAGCTACAGATTCTATGAAAATCAGCTTGAAGTAGGTAACCACATTCCTTTTGTATACGGCGACTATTTTGATGAAATGCTTATGCTTGCAAAAGCTTTGGGACTTGAAGTTTTGGTAGGTTAGTTATTATGCTTGATAAAGATGGTATTATAAAGCGTTTGATAATGGCAAATTCCCTGGCAAAAAAAGAAATTGAAGCTCTGAAAGGGTCGGCAAATGCCGGCCTTTCGGACTTTGAATTCCATATACGAAATTATGTAATTTACAAGTTTTTGCTGGATGATGAAAGCGGTGTGGAAACAAATAATCTAAACGAGTTGTCGGCTCTGAGCGTGGAAAAAGCGGGAAAGCTTAATCATAATGAAGCGGCTTTGCTTGATATCTCCAGGCATTGCGGGGCAACAAGTTCTTCTATGACCAAAAAGGTGTTGCTTTTTATGGCAATTTCCGAAGATTTTGGCGTGGATTTGACGAAATATGATACGGCAAATATCGAAACTACCGATATGCTGGCAAAGATTATTTTTGATGAGAAAACGGGTATAGAAAATGCTGAAAAACAAACTGATTGATATAAGAAAAGAACTGAATGAGTTTGATGATGCCTTTACAAGGTATGCCTTTATTGTGGAATTATCCGCCTATATTCCCGCCGAAATACCGGATATTATGACGGATGAGTATATATATAAAGGTTGTCAGTCCAGAGTTTGGTTGAAATTTGAAGACAACGACGGCGTCTTCAGTATGAGAGCAACAAGCGACACTCTCCTTATAAGAGGCGTTTTGTATATAATGACGGAGCTCTATAACGGTGAGAAAACCGGAGACATTGCTAAGTCGGATTTCGACTTTTTGAAGGAATGTTCCATCGAGGAACATTTTAACAGTGAAAGAACCGTGGGCATCAAAAAAATGAATGAAGAAATCAGGAATTTTTGCAAAAGTTGTTGTAAAAACGACTAAATAGATTAACAGCCGGGTTTGGAGCGGCCTGCTTCCAGCAAATCGAAAAGACTTGAGCTTCAAATTCTTTCACATTGATGCTTTTTATATTTGGGCTGTGAAAAATGGAATGGTAGGCATTAAGGCCCGCAATTCCGCTGCCCATTTCAAGCATTGCAGCTTCTTCCTGCAAATCACAAGCAAATTTTATTTTAGGTTCAAAGCCACATTCTTTGCAAACATTATTTAACATTTTAGCTATTACCGGTGCATCGTTTTTTACGGTACAAATAAAATTACAGTCCTTAAAATCCCTAAGAGAGTAATTGTCTTTCTTGGGGATTTTTTTGTAGATTGAAGTCGGTACCGCAAGATATGTGGGAAGGGTATATAAGGGCTTTATTTTAATATTCTTGCTATTTTTTACTTCTGCATCGATAGTTATGATAATATCGTAATCATCGCTTTCGAGTTTACGCGATAGCTCCCCAAAGCTTTCTTTGGCCATTTCCAATTTTATATTCGGATATTCTTCTGTGAATTCGTCCAAAATGCTACCAAGCTTCTCATCCATCATTTGACCTTCCAAAAGGCCGAGGGAAAGAGTGTGGCTTTCACTTTGGGCGATATTTTGGGCACGACGAATGGCATCTTCGATTAATTTGTCGGATTCTTTGAATGCATCAAGCATACAGCTTCCGGCAGGAGTCAAAGATGTACCCTGAAAACTGTTCCTTAAAAAGAGCTTGATTCCAAGCTCTTTTTCAAGCATTGATATATTACGACTAAGTGTTGGTTGAGATATAAAAAGATTGGCTGCAGCCTTGGAAAAATTAAGGCATTTTGCAGTCTCCATAAAGCACTTTATTTGAATTCTGTTCATACGAAAACACCTTGTTACTTGCGAGCTTTTCCGGCAGCTTTCTTTTTGCCGCTTTTTTGGACATTTCCACTCATTAAATCAGATAAAGATATTCCGTAGAAGAATTCGTGTGTCATATTATCGAAAGTTCTCCACATGCCGATAGTTTGGCAGCTGTTTTCTCTTTCACAAGTTTCGGCACCCGGTAATAAGCATGCAACCGTTGCCAGCTGTTCTCCCGATGCTTCCAATATTTCGCCGATAGGGTATTCATCCGGCTTTCTTAAGAGCTTATAGCCGCCGCCTTTTCCGCGAAGACCTTTGATAAGTTTTGCTTTTACAAGTTCCTTGATAATTATTTCCATATATTTTTCGGATACACCTTGGCGCTCCGATACCTCTTTTAAAGGTACATAATCATCTGTGTTTTGTGATGCGAGATCCACCATAAGTCTAAGAGCATATCTTCCTTTGGTTGAAATCATTTAAATGGCCTCCTTCAAGTGTTGTTATTTTAAGTTATGCTTAAGAATGAGGCGAGTGATTCGTTAAGCATAACTAACCATCCATATTAAGTATAACACCTTAAAAATAAATTTCAATAGTTTCATATGCGATAAGTAGGAAATTACAAAAACCTATTGACTTGATAGGAATATAGTAGTAAGATTGTAAAAAGTGTTGGGAAGAATACAAAAAAAGTATTATAATTCTTAACAGAACAAAGCGGTTTTTATATTTTAAAATCGGCGGAAAGGAAAAGCATGGCTGAAAGATATTTAGACTTTGATGAGATAATCGACAGATATAATACAAACAGCGTCAAGTACGATCTTAAAGAAGATATGGGATATCCGGAAGATGCATTGCCTATGTGGGTGGCGGACATGGATTTTAAAAGTTCCTCCTATATAGAAGATGCGCTTGAACGATGTATCAAGCATGGTGTCTACGGATATGGCTTTGCATCGGAAAGCTACGTAAATGCCGTGCTTGCATGGATGAGAAAACACCATAACTGGATTGCCAAAAGCGAATGGCTTGTTAAGGCTCCGGGAGTGGTTTTCGCTATAGCAGCAGCAATTCGGGCATATACAAATCTCGGGGACGCCGTGCTGATTCAGGAACCGGTTTATTACCCTTTTAAAAACGAGATTGTTGCCAATGAAAGAAAAACGGTTATTAACAACCTTTTATATGAAAATGGCAAATACAGCATCGATTTTGAGGATTTTGAAAATAAAATAATAAATGAAAATGTAAAACTGTTTATTCTTTGCAGCCCCCACAATCCGGTAGGGCGTGTATGGAAAAAGGATGAGCTTGAAAGAATGGGCAACATTTGTAAAAAACATGAAGTAATCATTGTATCTGATGAAATTCATCATGATTTGATTTTTGAAGGCGAGCATACGGTATTTACAAATGTTAATAAGGATTTTGAAGACTTTTCAATCATCTGTACCGCACCCAGCAAAACCTTTAACCTTGCGGGACTGTGTGCATCCAACATATTTATACCAAACCAAAAGCTTAGGAGTAAATACAAAGAAGAAATGTCAAAAATTTCGGCCAATGTAAACATCCTTGGCTTGGCAGCTTGCGAAGCGGCATATTCAAAAGGCGAGACATGGTACAATGCCATGATGAAATATGTTAAGGCTAATATTGATTTTACAAAAGAATTTGTAAAAGGCATTCCGGGGGTTGAGATGGTAAAAACCGAAGGAACATACTTAATTTGGCTGGACTTTAAGGAGCTTGGCCTTGAAAAGGTTGAACTTGAAAAGCTTATTAAAAATAAGGCAAAGCTTTGGCTGGACGGCGGAGGAATGTTCGGTGAAGCCGGCATTGGTTTTCAAAGAATAAACGCAGCCTGCCCAAGAAGCATTTTGGAAGAGGCTTTAAAGAGATTAAAGATGGCTGTGGAAGAGATTAAAAAAACAGCTTAAACAATAAAAAAATAAAAAAGATTGGAGAATAATATTATGAGTAACATTAAAGAAAGTTCATTGGAATTGGTAGGAAACACACCATTACTTAAATTAAACAACTACACAAAAAAAGTGGGAATCGATAAAGTCACTATTCTTGCAAAACTTGAGTATTTAAATCCTGCGGGATCGGTTAAAGACAGAGTTGCCCTTGCAATGATCGAAGACGGAGAAAAGAAAGGCACAATCAAACCGGGTGCTACAATCATCGAGCCTACAAGCGGTAACACAGGTATCGGTCTTGCGGCTGTGGCAGCAGCAAAAGGATACAGAGCTATCTTCACACTTCCGGATACAATGAGTGTTGAAAGAAGAAATCTTCTTAAAGCTTACGGTGCCGAAATCGTTCTTACAGAAGGCGCTAAAGGCATGAAAGGTGCAATTGCAAAAGCAGAGGAGCTTCTTAACGAAATCGAAGGTGCGGTTATTCCGGGTCAGTTCGTTAACCCTGCAAACCCTGCTATTCACAAAGCTACAACAGGTCCTGAAATCTGGGAACAGACAGACGGAAAAGTTGACATTTTTGTTGCGGGTGTCGGCACAGGCGGTACAGTAACCGGCGTTGGCGAATTCCTTAAAGAGAAGAATCCTAACGTTAAAATCGTTGCTGTTGAACCGGCAACAAGCCCTGTTCTTTCCGAAGGCAAAGCAGGTGCTCACAAAATTCAGGGTATCGGCGCAGGTTTCGTTCCTGATGTACTTAATACCAAAATTTACGATGAAGTTATTACCATCGAAAACGAAGATGCTTTTGAAGAAGGCAGAAATTTCGCAAAATCAGAAGGAATACTTGTTGGTATCTCTTCTGGAGCAGCTTTAAAGGCTGGCGTAATTTTGGCAAAGCGACCAGAAAACAAAGGCAAGAATATCGTTGTATTACTGCCAGATTCAGGCGATAGATATTTGTCTACTGATTTATTCGCAGAATAACGATAAATTAGATATAAGATATAAGATTGAAGATTGAAGAATAAAGATAAAAGATTAAGCCAGAGAAAAAGCTCTTCTCCGTGAAGAGCTTTTTTTATTGATGTTACAGCCTGACATTTCTTATTATCTCTTTTATACAATATAAGTTTATGATATCATCAAGAAAAAATTAACAAGAATATCTGGAGTGTTGATGTGACTTCTACAGAAGAAAAAAATCTTGGCAACCCAAAAGATTATATAAATTTTAAAGATAAAGTGGGTTATAAAATAGAAGATACTTTTCCCAACTTAAAAGCCAACTATTTCCAACCTATATTAGACGAAGAAAAAAAGGAAATAGAAGCATACGAAAAATCCTTATTTGGTAAAGTCGGCTGTGGCGGAGCTTTTTCTTATGGTTGTCTTATACCTATGATAGTAGGTATGATACTGATGACTATACCAGTTTTTAGTCAGAGTCCTTACGCCAAAACAATAGTTTATGCATTAATTTTTACTTTACCAGAATATTTCTTTATTGTCTGGTATAACAATAGTGAATTTTACGACAAGCATAAAGAGTCTACACCTCATCATATATTGATCATTAGAGATTTATTGCTTCCATTAACAGGAATTATCTCTCAAGACATGAAAGACGATTCTAAAATAACCTTGACCGCTAACCTTACACCAATAGCCTCAAAAAATAATACTCTAACAGATGATGAAATAAGAGCAAAAGGTATAACAATAAAACACGGCCTTTCAGTTTATGAAAGCGATGTAATGGATTTAACAGCGACTTTGGCTGACGGCACAAGAGTAAATTATAATCTTCACCAGTTTTTGAATGAAGTATTTGTTTACAAAAAACGTGGAAGAAGTAAGCATAAAGCAAAAGGCAAGATTACTTTGCAAGCGATATTTGCTATTCCCAATAAAACCTATTCGCCTCTTCCAGAAGGTCAGATAGAAATAGGCAATTATGCTGCCTTAGTCAGCAATTCTGAAAAAATGCAGAAAATAGTTATTAAAGACGTTACTGAAGCTACAAAATTAGATGAAGCTTCTATCAGAGAAAAAGCTATAGATATGATGGCTGCTGTTTACTCTGTCTTAGGTTAAGAGAGGTTAATTATGAAGCTAAAATCACATTTTTTAATATTTACCATATTATTTGTAATTAATCTGTTTTTTGTTGGATTTGTGGTTTTTGATGATTCTTCTTCACCAAGTAGAGTGAAAAGAATAGTTCCAGATAAAGTTAAGTTCAAATATACTGACAATAAGGATGAAGCTCTTGTAATAAAGACCAATAAAGCCTCTGGCACGACTAAGCTTGAAATCAATATGAACAATAAAGATGGCGTGCCAGTTAAAATTGAACTTAAAGCCAAAGTAGACCCCAAAAATCCGGCAAAGTTAAAATATAAATACAGAGATGAAGATGATGATAAATCAACTTTTGTTGCAATAAAATATCCAGGAGTAAAAAAAGCCCAAACAAATGGCTCGGATTCAGCTAATGTTGCAACTAACGAACAAGTTAACAATCAAGATAAAGATAGCTTCAAAATTTTTCTTGAAAGAAATGGGGCAGAAGCTCTTGTATGTAAAGTTAAATTTGGTGATGGAAAGCTGAAAATAGGTTCTGATGAAGAAATTGCTACTCCCACCTATGAAATAAAAAATACCCTTGAAAGAAAAAAGAAAAGTTATGTTGAAAAGCTTAAAGTTTATCACAAAGGTAAATATATAGCTGCAGTAAGTCGGTCTAAGGAATCAGGCAAATATAAAGTTAAATTGGTAAAAGAAGGGCAGGAAGAAAAAGAAGACTTATTCAGCACAAAAGATTTAAATTATATGTCTTATGCTGTTGGAATTATGGGGATAGAAAGTATGGACCCAAAATTAAGAGCAGTTATTGCAGCAGAAATATTGAATAAGGAGAAATAACATGGCTAAATGTCAGGTAAAAACAGGATTTTTGGTTCTTAGAGACTGTGAAAATGAAGCATTAGAAGCTTGTGCAATATGCGGCTGCAATGTCTGTATGAAGCATAAAAGAGAACATCCTCAAACACATCAGGTTTGCTGTATTGACTGCTATGCAAAATCATTAGATGAAGTTGAAGCCCCTATGCTTAATGACGGAAATCACTGCTGTTCATGCGGTAAGGAAGTTCTAGTCAAAGCAGGAAAAAATAATCCTCTTAACAAGGTTATAGACCCTGAAACCAATAAAGTTTACTGTCAGAGCTGCTATGATAGCCTTACAGGCGATACTTCCGCTGAACCATTCCTTGGTGCATCTTTAATGCGCCATGATATGTATGAAGACGATTACTGGTATGGCTATAGAAACCACTACTATAAACACCATCACTACCGCCCATTATCCAGAGGCAGTCATCGTCATGGAACATTCAGAGAAGATGAAGTAAGAGCTTTTGACCCCAAGAACAATCCTCAGGAAAATGGCTTGATAGAAGATGCCAGCGACAAAGACAACGTTTTTGATAGCTAATAAAAAAGAGGCTTAAAGCCTCTTTTTTATTTCAACAACTCTTCTTGTCTATTTTAAGAAAAGCTTGCTTTATTAGATAAAAATAAGCTAAAATTTAAAATGCTAATTATTATTGAATTGATAAAATAACGAATGGCGAATAATCATGGGTTTAAATAGTGAACAAAAAAGATTTGCATATGGTAAATATAATTTTTACGATAGAATAAGCTCTATTTTAGATTTTATGGATCCCGTCTCTAAAATGGACGTTAAGATAGAAGAAGTTAAAAGCAATTCTGGCTCTATAGAATTTTGGATATTTTTCATTCTTGCTGCATTAGTAGCATTAATTCTTTTTCTGAAAAAGAACATTGCGGAATATTTCAATATTGCCCCTGAAATTATTAATTCAACAGTAATACCAATAACTATTGGCATTTTCGTTTTAGCTTTTGTTGCATACGGATTCTATTATTGGTCACATATAAACAGAGACGTAGACAACGATTTAAACAATTTCATAATTCCTTTTTTAAACAAAGTAAGCAAATACATCAACAAAGATACCTATATAAAGTTAACAACAAATCTTAGCTCAAAACTTTCCCGTAAAAACATTATCGAGACGGGAACCTATGCAGATTGCTTAAGTCTTCCATGGTTTTCTGCTGAGTTACCTTTCGACAACAACATAAAAGTTTATGTAGACTTAACTTACATAATAAATTGTTTTGGAAAACTTAATCTTGTACATAGCGCTGATGCATTCAAAGAACTCAACATGAAAATGGAGTTCAAATTTGTTTTCCCTAAAAGAACGGATTTTGAAAAGTTTGATTATATAGGTGCTAATTACATTATTGATTGGTCGGAATCAAAAGACGAATATATTTTAAAAATTAGAACTGTTGAAAAATGTTCTGTAGAATTTTACAGAGAAATAGATAAAACCCTAGGCCTTATCTTTGATAACGATGCTGTAATAGACGTTATAGACGATATATATGCCAGAATAACAGGCTTTACTGGTTATCTTCTTTTCGATAAGGACAATTCAGAATCAGAAGAAGAAAATCCGGAAGAAGACTATGAAGAAGATTTAGAAAGCATAAAAGCCAACAACGAAAACTTCTACAACAAAGAAAATCATAGTATACAAAAAACAGAAAACCAAAACATTACCGCTGAAATAGCCGAAGCCAAAAGACAAATTTCAAATTTCGAAAATAATAATTCAGTAAATACAGAAAATCAAAATATTACTAATTCTGCAGCAGAAGCGAAAAAAGAAATTATTGCACTAAATCAGAAAGTTGAATAAAAACAAAACAGGTACAGCCATAAAAGAAAAAATCATATATTACGGCTTTGGTGGCGGACTAGGACACATAACCAGGTTTAATGCTTTTTGTAACACTTTTGGCATTAAACCTTTTTTATTGACCGCTATTCCCAAAGAGTATGCATATAAAATAAAGACATTTGCTCAAGAAACTCTACTTTTTTCTTCAGAACAACCCAATAATAAAATTGCTCTAAGAAATTGGGTTTCAAATAAAATAAATGAAATTAAGCCAGACAAACTGATTATTGATGCCTTTCCTGGTGGAATTTTAGGTGAACTGACCGATTTGCCGGAATTAAACCAAGTAAAAGAAATTGAATATATAGCAAGAATATTGAAAATAGATAGCTACCAAAAACGTATAAATGGAAATCTACCTATTTTTTCTAAAATTTGGGAAGTAGAAGAATTGGATCAAAATCAAAAAATGTTTCTTGTGAAACTTTCAAAAACCAAAAAGATTCCAATAACCTCGCTTAAGCTTGTTTACCCATCTTCTGATGCTGATTCTTCTATTTCTTTGCCAGCTAATTGCTGGTTAATCATTCATTCTGGAAATCAAGAAGAATTACAAAGTCTCTATGATTATGCTCAAGATATAGCCCTTCTAGAGAATACTTCGCCGAATTTTGCCATTGTCGGGCAGATTCAAAAACCAGATTTTCTGCCAAGCAACTTACCTTATTATTCTGTTTTTCCTGTTACTTCTTTATTGGAAAAAGCTAGCAAAGTTATTTCTGGTGCTGGTTTTAATATTATGCAACAAATGTCTCAATATAAAGAAAAACATCTGGTATTACCCTTTGAAAGAGCCTTAGATGACCAGTTTCTCAGAGTAAAACTAGCTAAAAACAGTGGCAAAATATAACATATTCTCAAAAAGAGAAGCTTAAACTTCTACTTCTTTTGTTCCACCAAGAAATGTTGGAAGCGGTTTACCTTCTTTTTGCCATTGAGCGTATTCGGCAGTTGCAGCAAAAATGACATCACCAGCTGAATTTAAAGCGGTTTCGATGGAATCTTGAACAACTCCTATAATAAAACCAGCTGCTACTGCTTGCATAGCCACATCGCCAGAAACCCCAAACAAAGAGCAGGCCATAGGAATAAGCATCAAAGATCCTCCTGTAACTCCAGAAGTTCCGCAGGCTCCTAGGGTTGCTATGAAAGCTAAAACTAAGGCAGTTCCTAAAGATACAGGAATGCCCACTGTATTAGCTGTTGCAATTGCCATAACAGCGATAGTAACGGCGGCACCGTCCATGTTAATTGTGGCTCCTAATGGAATAGAAACAGAATACATTTCTTTATCCATGCCAAGTTTACGACATAATTCCATATTGACTGGAATATTGGCAGCAGAGCTTCTAGTAAAAAATGCGGTTAAACCAGATTCTTTCAAACATCTGAAAACAAGAGGATAAGGATTTTTCCGTAAAACTATAGCTACTAGCAGAGGGTCAACTATCAAGGCTACCACTAACATGCAGCCAACCAACAAAAGAAGCAGTTTCCCATAATCTGTAAAGATAGAAAGTCCATTAGTAGAGACATTGGTGTAAACAATGCCCATTATTCCGAATGGGGCAAGGTTAATTATCCATTTAACAATTTGAGAAACAATATTAGATAAATCTTCCATCATGGTTTTGGTTGTTGCATTAGCTAGGGTTTTTGCAGCAAATCCAAATACTACTGCCCAAAACAAGATACCTATATATTGCCCTTTGCCAAGAGCATCAATTGGATTTGAAACCATTGTTAAGAGCAGATTATTCAAAACCTGACCAATGCTTGTAGGGGTTGCCGCACCAGATGTTTTAGCTGATTCAGCAAGCACTATGGTTTGTGGGAAACAAAAGCTTCCAACAACTGCTACTACAGAAGCCAATAAAGTGCTTATCAAGTAAAGTGCAATTACTAGCCCAAACCTACTATCTAGTTTATCATTGCCTTTTGCTAGAGCAGAAACTACCAGAACAAAAACCAGCACTGGAGCAACAGCCTTTAAAGCTCCAACAAAGAGATTTCCTAAAAGTGTTATAAAAGATAAATCTTTAAAAAAGATTCCAATAACGGCACCAATTGTTAGACCAATAATTATTCTGACAATAAGACTTGTTTTATTGTATTTTTCTATTATTCCCATTTTTTCGCCTATTCTTTATATAGAATTATTTTCTTAAAAACATTTATTTTTTCATAGAATTATGACAAAGTATTTGTTTTGTCACAAGTATTAATAATTTTTTTCATAATACTCATTAATTTTTTTCACTACAAAAATACAAGGTTCAATATATATTATTTATGTTTTAAAGTCTACAGACTAATCATTGCAGAGCAGGGGAAATGAATTTTAATATCATTCTAAAATAGAAATTCGTGCAATCAAAATAGATCTTATGCTATTATAAATCTGTTTAATTTATGATTTTATATAATTAGGATGATTTTGGAATGAAAAAAATAACGTTTATAATAATAGGTTTATTCCTTATTTTTTATTTGTGCGGTTGTGGTAATCAGGAAATAAAATCAAAACTCAAAAAAGTAGATAAAAGAGTTTACAATATAGGAAATGTTAAATATGTTGTCTATGAATTATATCCAGAATTAGTCGAATATATGAAAAATCAAACTGAATTGAAAAAAATATATTCAGAAGATAAAAAAATAGTATCTTATTGGTATGGTGGAAATTGCCCTTATGGCAATGCATTTAGCGATGCAATGAAAAAATTTATAAAAGATGAACATTATTCTGATTATTATAATTTTAATCCACAAGCACTTGTGTATTCGTCTCCTCATGTGTCATGGCCATCTGATGCTCCACAAGAAGTAATAGATAGAGAAATGTTCAAACTAGTATTATTTAATGATTTTATGACAGCTAAAGGAATGTTTTCTGTTATTAATCCCGCAAAAAATCAGGTTTTTACTGTTGATGGAGTTGGTTACGAAGAGGCTGCCCAGATAAAAAATATTCTTGATAAACTATTACTTTGGTAATTAAAACCTATAGCAGAGTAATAAAGCTTTTCAAGATAAATATCATTGCCTAAATTAAAAGACTGTTTGTTGTATCTTCGCTGTAATGTGAGCCAGAGAAATAAAAATTATCAAAAGTATTCTTGATTTCAGGCAATTTTATAAATTGCTCCACTGGTATATTTTTATCTTTCATCAAAACGCAGTTATCTGTTTCGTTTAGATGTGTCAGAAACAAAGACTTTTTTGCGAAATCGGCATCGTTATCTTTTATATCTCTTTGAACTTCGAAAACAAATTCTTCTGTATTACCATGTCTGGCGTATCTTATTGCACCCTGCCATTCATTAGGTTCGTTTGTTCTGTCTATTTCAAGATTTCCTAATGTTTCTCTTGGGCACTGATTAGGCAATGTTCCTGCGCCATGCTTTGTTACATAAGTTCGTGAAACATAAATTGCTTCATCGAGAAAATATCCAAAACGTTTAAGGAATTTGCTAGGGTTTGCGAGACCTGTTTCAGAGCAAGTAAGATGAGGGGCATATTTTTTATTGTTCCGATCTAGTAAAAGTCCTTGCCCACTTTCAAAAATCAAAGTGCCTGTTTCTTTTAGACTGTCATCTGACAAAATATTAATATAATGCAAATTATTACAAATAGCTTTTGCGGCATTTTCTAACAGTGTGTCCAGATTGAGCACCGCCATTATGCCTGACAACTAACGGTTTTTCGGAATGAAGGGCAAGAAAATCAACTGCCATTCCCTTCCCTTCATCACCAAAATTTTTACCTATAACCGCAATTGCTTTCAAAGGGTAATTGCACCACCAACATCTGTAAGAGCAAAGTCGCTTAGAGCTTTTCTAATAGTAGGTCTTTGAATTTCATCCCACTGATTTAGAATTTCATCTAGCTTTTTCCCTTTTTGCATTTGAATGGTGCTTAAAATAATTTGTGGTAACAAATCAACTTCTGTTTTGCCTATACAGATTTTATGCCCAGCTAAAAGATCCTCATTTCCAATACCGCCAATCATAATATGAAAAACATGGAATTTCTTTTGCACTTCACTCAAGATATTATCTAAAGAACTTCTTTTTGATTTGGAAACTGGCTTATCTCCAATAACTCGTTCTATAGTTTCATCAATATCTTCATTTCTGATTTCCGCATCATCACCTATGGTAAAAAGGAAACCTTTTTCTTGCCTTTTATTAATTGCATCTATATTTGTGTGTTTTGCTAAAAATTCCCACAAACAGGAAATAGCTACCTCGCCTTGGCCGCCGTTTTCAAAATAAAGATCCAATAGTTGTTCGGCTATGCGAATATCTGACTCAAACTGAGTAACCTGAAGCGGTGATCTGTCTTGATAATCACCGTAAGCTGCACACATCAAAGCAGGATCTTCCACTGCACCAGTAGAATACAGTTTCATTATAAGATCATTCAGTGCTTCTGAAGCAACTTTTACAGCAAGATACCCCATAGAAGCAGTTACATCTAGACCCACAACAATTGGTATCGTGTTAGGGTGGTCTGATGAGTCAAAACATTCCCTTGTTCCAATGTATTTCGGATCAAATTTTGGATTACAACTAGTTCTTTTAAATATTTCATTTACTTTGTTATCACTTGATAAATTTCTACTATTTTTTAGTTTGCTCCAATCACTTGCTGAGTAACTTCCAAAACCCATATTTTAATTCTCCCTTACATTTTTATAAACGCATGACCGCCGAAGCCGTCTATTATTACTTTGTCCCACTTTTCAAAATCGGCAAAAGCATTATGTTCAGGTTCAGAATTCAAAAAATTATACATTTGAATAGGTTTTCTCGTATCTTTTGCCAATGCGATTGCGGTTTTTCTAATTGATCGAAGATCATCTACTCCCTTCAAATTTTGTATGTTTCTCCAATCTCCAAATAATGCACCTTCATGTGTTACAGGATTTATCCAAATAGCTGATGGTTCAATATTTCCATGTTCCAGGTTGGCATATTTTAATGCACAGCAAATATTTTCCATTCTAGATATAACCCATGCCAAATGTTCTGATGGCCAAGGTGCAAACATTTCAGCTGGATAAAAATAGGGCCTTCTTTTGAAAACCAAGACACGGGCACCATTCTTTAAATCTATCTTTATATTAAGTTCAGGGAAAGAGCGATATAATTTAGTGTCAGCCGGTGGGTAAGATAAGCGATTTACACCTGATAAAAAAGCCTCTGCTCCTTCTATTTTGTCGAATACATAAACAATATTCTCTTTAGCAAGATAACAAACTGCCCCATCATAAGCTGTTTTATTCATATATTCAATGTTTAATGGGTTGCCATTAGTCATTACATAACTATCGGTGCCGTTGTGAACCCAAAGAGTATCCTTGCTATAATCTTTTTCTTTGTTTTCTGCTTCGGCCTTATAATATTGCAAAAGCATCTGTCTGAATTTTTCATTGCCTTTAAAATCTTTATCAGATAAAAAGTTCTTGGAACCACAGTATGGACAGGTAAAAGTAACTGTTCCACCAAATTCCATCTCACTTCCGCAGCTTTTGCATTTATATAAAAGCATTGGTTTACCCCTTTTTTTATCTTTGCCAAATTTTTCTCATTATACAACAATAATAATAATATTGCCTATATTTATATAAGAACAAACGCAAACTTTTTCGCTAATAATCACTGTTTAAATATAATGATTTTTTGTTTAGATACGAATATTATGTTTTCAATTAAATTGATTAAATCTCAAGATTTATCTGATTTAAATAAGTTTGAAGCCATTCTCTCATCTCTAAAAATTTAGCACATGAGTCTGCTTTGTAATCTATAGTTTATGATAATGCGCAAATGTCGTTTATAGAAGCTCTGCTTACAAAACCAATGCTTCTTTTTGTGAAATAAATATCTTTGTTGAATTTAGTCCTAGAATGTTCTAAGCTAAAAAGATAAAGAACTAGTTTCTATGGAATGATTGACTAGCTTTAAGCTACAAGCTTCAAGCCAGAAAAAAGGCTAAGGCCTTTTTTAGAGGTAAGAGAAAAGAGGTAAGAGTTAAGAGAATTGTTTAGTTTGTAATACTGCGAAAGTTCTTAGACAACCGTCATTGCTGAGCAACAGGATGTTGCCAAGCAAGCGAGCGCCACGGATGGCTAGCGAGTCGTAGAGCCGTAAGGCGTGGCAATCTAGAGGTTAGTCTTAAAAAGAAAATTAACAGTAAAAAGCAAGGATAGCGAAAAACATTCTTGGCTAAAACAATCCCCTCCTCCCTAATCCCTTCTCCCTAACCCCTAAAAAATCGGTTAGCCCTCAAAGATTCTTTTAGCAGAATCTTTATCTAGCTCTCATTGCAATAGAAAAACTAAAACTAGTTTGAGAGAACGAAATGTATAAAATAGTTGAAAAAGAACAGCTTTCAGAAAACGTTTTCAAGTTCATCGTTGAAGCTCCCTTGATTGCAAAATCACACAAGCCAGGGAATTTCATCATTCTAAGAATCAGCGAAAAAGGTGAAAGAATCCCTCTAACAATCGTTGATACCGACAAAGAAAAAGGCACAATCATGCTTATTGCTCAAAAAGTCGGTTATTCTTCCACCAAATTCTGCGAAATGAAAGTCGGCGAATGTTTGACTGACTTGGTTGGTCCTCTTGGTAAGCCAACCACAATCAAGAAAGTCGGCACTTTCTTAGCTCTCGGCGGTGGTGTTGGTAACGCTCCATTGCTTCCAATTGTAAGAGGCTTTAAAGAAGCTGGCAACAAGGTTATCACAGTTCTTGCTGCTAGGACCAAAAGCTTGATTATTCTTGAAGATGAACTTCGCAAATACTCTGATGAAGTTATAATAATGACCGATGATGGTTCTTACGGCAACAAGGGTAATGTTACTGTTGGTGCTGAAATGGTCATG
>JAEEGH010010512.1_pt1 | contig 21213 bp, 17 predicted proteins | sample 9134181 | NCBI WGS metagenome assembly JAEEGH01 (sample SAMN16246544, study PRJNA631951) | gut metagenome | biome: gut microbiome; feature: rumen; material: DP-attached | host: Bos | place: Iran: Karaj | collected 2018-10
GTTTTCGTCCATCACGCCCGGCACGTCGCTCACCAGCACAAACTGGTCGGCCTGGAGCGCCACAGCCAGTTCGCTTGCAGCCGTGTCGGCATTCACGTTCCAACTCACGCCGTTACCATTTGCATCGGGACCGATAGAAATCGGGCTCACCACGGGAACAAACCCCGCACCCCAGAGCGCGGTCACGATGCCCGGGTTCACTTTCTTGATCTCGCCCACCAGGCCAAGGTCCACCTTGCCCTGCTTCTTTTCGACCTGGAACAGGTTCGCGTCTACGCCCGAAATACCGACTGCACCGCAGCCGTTGTTCAGGAGCATGCGCACGAGTTTCTTGTTCACGTGGCCCGAGAGGGTCATCTCCACCATCTTCATGATGCCGGGTGTCGTCACACGCAGACCGTCGATGAATGTCGGTTGTTCCTTGAGCAAGGCAATGTTTTCGTTGATGTCTTTGCCACCGCCGTGAACCACGGCCACCTGACAGCCACTACCGGGGAGGGTAGAGACTGCCGACACAAAATCAGCCAGCTTGGCTTCGTCGATAGCCAGGCTGCCACCAATTTTTACAACCACTTTTTTCATCTTTTGCGATGTCCTCTATGGGTTTTGTCGTGTGACGTTGATTTTTACGCGCAAAATTTAGAAAAAACGTTCGCGAGTTCAATGTTTTTATTATATTATAACCATAATTCAACCATACACAAGAGGTAAAATATGGCAATCACGAAAGTTTGGCTCGACGAATCCAGCGACGAATGCGTCTCCTGCGGCGCCTGCGAAGCAACTTGCGACGCAGTGTTCAGCGTTCCCGAAAAGATGCAGGTGAAGGAAGGCGTCGATTTCTCCGCTTACGAAAGCGAAATCAAGGACGCTGCCGACAGCTGCCCGGCCGGCGTGATCAAGTACGAGTAATACCAAAGGCGCAACCCGCCACCCAAACTCAAAACTTTAAAGCCTTGTCTTCGGACAAGGCTGTTTTTTTATGGTTTGAAATTCTCGTACATCGCCTTTATCCACTCGGGGCTGCGGGCTACCGATTCAATGCGGATTTCGTCGATTGCTCCGTTCCAGGTCTCGGTCTCGATCTCGTCGCCGCCGATGCGGAAGGGCACGCTGCGGTTCAGTTCGTTCGGCACGAACTCGCCCGCAAATTCGGTACCGTCGCTATCAGCAATCGCTACGGGCTCGCCATTCACGTACATGCTCACGCGATAGTTCCTGGAGACGAGCACAAGGAACGCCCACTCGCCAACGGGCACGGAAGTCGAATCCCCGAAGAACACCACCTCGGGGTAGCCGGGCATGCTCTTCATCACGGCGAACGAACCGCGGTTCACTTCGTAATGCCACTGGAAACGCGACGTTGAATCGCTCCAGTAGGCGCGCTGGCAGAACAGCACCTGGTGTTCGCCGTTGGGGCCGTTCCACTTGGTCCACAGCGAAAGCGTGAAGTCGCCACCGGTCGGGTTTAGCGTATCGAGGTCGATATACTGGCCAGCACCGAGCAGCACGCCCTTGCCGCTCACGCCATCCACGTAATTCACGCTGTCAGCAAGTCTGCCGTCGTGGTCGAACACGTACTCGTCGCCATTCATCTCGATATTCACGGTTGTCCAGCCGGTATCGGACCAGCGAACATAATCGGTATGGTAAGAGTTAAACCCGTACGCATCCGCAAGCATAGGCAGGTCAGGGTTCCAAAGGAAACCGTCGTAGTTTTCGAGCTGCGGCAGGACAACGGTATCGCCTTCATCTTGTATGGAAAACGGAATGTAACCCAGTACGGAATCGCTTTCTGAATAAATTAACTCTTCCATCATTCCGGGCGGAATAGAATCAAAACTGAACGAGCCATCTTCCTGTATGTCGGCGCTAAGATGCGTTCCGCCAATGTGAACCTTGCCCGAAGCCACGCCGGACATGCTCCCGCGCAGGGCCTTGCGCGAACCGATACGGACCTCGGTAGCCTTTCCACTCGGCGGAAGCGAGATTCCCGAAAGGGAACCCGACCGTGCATACAGATAAACACCCGCGAACACGTTTACCACGCCCTTTGCAGAATCCGCATACTGAATGACAGTCGTTCTCCCATTTTGCAAATAACCATGCAAGTCATTACTTGCGACCCTGAATTCGAACTGAGCATTCGAATCGGCAACCGTTTCCACCGAATCCTCAATCGCATAACCGTTATCCCAGTACAGCGTGAGCCGCGCGGCAGGCATCTTGTTGCCCTGCATGTCGACAACGGTCCCCGCAATCTTTGTCGTATCCGGTTCACGCGCAACCGAATTCCCGATATCGGTCACGCCACCGGCAACATCCTCGCCGTTCGAGCAGGCAAAAAACGCAAGGGAAGCGGCAAGGGCGAGCGCCCACGCACGGCAAGGATGTTTATGACAAACTATCAAGCTTTTCATCCTTCGGCCTCCTTCCCCACCTTCTTGCTCATCGGGAACGCGACGAGCATCATCTCGTAAACACGTTCCACGTTCGTGTCGTTGGACGCGCGGGCGATAATCTTCTTGCGGGCTTCTTCGAGGACTTCCACAGCATAATTATAGGAACTTTCGCTCATGGCAAACGTCGTGAAGGCGGCAAAGCGCTCGTCCTTCGGCATAGACTCCACCGCGCCTATCGCATGCTGGATGTACTCGCGGCGTATCTGCCGGAGGGCAATCGGCGGGATTTCTGCGGCATCGAGCATCTGCGAGGTTTCCTCGTAGCGGCCGTCGTCGAGCTTGCGCAATAGTCCCCATTCCAGCAAGTTCTTCACCGCATCGCGCGCCTCTTCCGTGGTTATCTGCGGGGTAAGCGAGCGGGCCAGAATCCGGTAGTCACCGTGCCACTGCGAGTCCGCCGCAAGTTCGCGAATCACCGGGTAGTACCACTTGCTAAAGTAGGCCTGCTCGCGCGTGGTGATGTGCGTGAATTCAATCTGCTTGCGGATTTGCAGAATCTGCTTCCAGGCCTGGTCGCGCTCGTCCACCTGCTGCGCCTGGTTGTACTGCACAAGCGCCTCGAAGTATTCCTTTTGCAGGGGCTCGAAATCCATCGCCTTCGAAATCTTCTCGATAGATTTCGGCGTGAGGTTGAACCGCCCGCGAATCACGTTCAGGCAGTACGAGGAACTGCTGAACCCCGCCTTCGCCGCAAAGAAACGGTGCGAAAACACGGAGCGCATTTTCTTCTGCTCTTCGAAATAGTCCTGCATGAACTTGCGGAAGTCATCGTAGTCAAATAGATGTTCCAGCGCGATACTCATGCCCATAAATTACATTATTTTTACACAAAAAGGCTGTTTTTGAGTAAAAAAGCGTGTAAAATGCGTTTAAATCGGCAATTTTTACTACACGCGTTACGCAACCTGTCGCAAGGTGAACACGACCGAGAGCGGATCCCCCTCTTCGTCCCTCTCGACGAGGATAAACGACAGCTGGACCGCACCGTGCAACTTTCCCTGGCATTCCGCATAAATCATGCTCTGCTGATCCAGACGGGCCGGGAGCGTATTCAAGTCCAAGAACTCGAACATGCGCTGCTTGTCCACGTTTTCCACAAGAGCAAAGACAGCCCTTTCAATGTTCGTCGCAAGATTGTCCTCGTCGCGCACAACATCCGACACAAAGCGGTCGCGCTGCACCACCTCGTAGCTCATGTTCTTGAGGTTTATCACGTAGACGCACTGGTACAGGGCCGTAACGGCACGGGTGACACGGTCCTTGTGTTCCTCGTCGCGGTATTTCTGGTCGATTACGATATTGCTGGTATAGATACTCCTGAAATGATTCGAAATGCGGTTGCACAGGTAGTATCCGGCAACGCCAATCGCAATGGATTCAATCGTATAGCCTCCCATCACCGCGACGAACCAATCCAGCGGATTATGGAAATCGAGACGGTCGAGGGAACGGAAATCGCTTACCAGCACATTCGACACCAGAATCATCACGTAGTTCATGGCGACGCTTATGAGGTAGATGTTCTTCTCGCAATAGAACAGGCTCACCATGGGCACTAGCGCATAGGTAATATACACCCCGACCTTGGCCATGCACATGAACGTAAGCACGCACATAAAGCCCACAAGCCCCCAGAACACGGTCACGATGCTCAAGGGATAATAGCGGTTCAGGAGTTTCTGCCCTATCGAGAGGAGGATAAGCAAGAGGCTTACCAGGGCGCACGACAAGTACGAGACATCGCAATAACCGAGGAAGCGGTCGAGCGCGATGGCAGGGCCCGCGAAGGCGCAGAAAAGAAGAATCCTCGACATGGATTCATTCATAGAGCGCCGGTTCTTAAGGACAAATTCCCTATATCGATTGTTTTCGCAACCTTGTTCTGACATATTTTCCCCGCTTGATTATCAAATAAAATAATCAAATTGCATTCAAAAGAACATAACGCAATTATTTTATAAGAAAAAATTCCGTTTTAAAAGGAAGGCCGCGCATCTGCGCAGCCTTCCTCCAGAATCATAGAAAGAAGCGATTAGAGGCCTTTTTTCATCTTCTTGATGAGAGCGCTCATCTTCTGCGGCTGAGCGGCGACAGGCTTCTTGGGTACAAAGCCCGGACGTTCCTTCCCTGCAATCTTGTTCTTGAGGTCTGCGATGGTTGCGTGGCCCTGGATGCCGCCCTGCGGGCGTGCATTGCCGCGACCGTTGTCGCGGCCGCGGCCACCGAAGTTGCCGCGGGGACCGCCAACTCGCTGGCCGCGCGGGCCGTTAGCGCCTGCACCTGCCACACCGTCGGTAGATTCCTGCTTCATGGAAAGGCTGATGCGCTTCTGGTTCGCATCGACCGCAACCACACGCACCTTCACGACATCGCCAACGGTAAGCACATCCTTCGCGTCGGTCACGTACTTGTCGCTGATCTCGGAAATATGCACGAGGCCATCCTGGTGAACACCGATGTCCACGAACGCACCGAAGTTCGCGACGTTCGTCACCACGCCTTCCATCCAGCTACCCGTAACGAGGTCGTTGATGGTCTTGATGCGGTCATCGAATTTCGCATAGCGGAATTCCTTACGCGGGTCGCGGCTCGGCTTCTGCAGTTCCTTCACGATATCGTCGAGGGTCGCCTTACCGACTTCGTCGGAAAGGAACTCGTCGACCTTGATGGCCTTCACGGCTTCGGCATTGCCCACGATGTCCTTCACGGGGACGCCGACCTTCTCGGCCATCTTTTCGACAAGCGCATAGTTTTCGGGGTGGACCGCAGAATCATCCAGCGGGTTTTCGGCACCCGGAATGCGCATGAAGCCCGCGGCCTGCTCAAAGGCCTTCGGACCGAAGCCCTTCACCTTCTTCAGGTCTTCGCGGCTGGCAAACGCGCCATTGTCTTCGCGATACTTCACGATAGCCTCGGAGAGCGTATTGCTGAGGCCCGCCACATGGGAGAGGAGCGGAGCAGAAGCGCTGTTCACATCTACGCCCACCATGTTCACGCAGCTTTCCACCACTTCGTCGAGGCGCTTCTTGAGTTCGCGCTGGTTCACATCGTGCTGGTACTGGCCAACACCGATGGACTGCGGGTCCACCTTCACGAGTTCGGCAAGCGGGTCCTGCAGGCGGCGACCGATGGAAATCGCACCGCGGGTCGTCACGTCTTCCTTCGGGAATTCCTGGATGGCAATCATGCTTGCGCTGTAAACAGAAGCGCCGGCTTCGCTCACGATAACGCGCGGCGGAACCTTGCCCTTGAACTTGAGCGCCATCTCGCCACAGAAGGCGTCGGTCTCGCGGCTAGCGGTGCCGTTACCGATGGCGATGAGGTCAATCTTGTACTTGTCGATAAGCTGCATCAGGTACACCGCCGCACCAGCCTTGTCGTTGTGCGGTTCGTGCGGCTTGATGATGCCGTGGTCGAGGAACTTGCCGTTCTCGTCGAGCACAGCCACCTTGCAGCCGGTACGGAAACCCGGGTCGAGCGCAAGCACGGACTTGTGGCCCGCGGGGGCAGCGAGCAGAACATCCTGCAGGTTCTTGCTGAACACCTTGAAAGCTTCTTCTTCGGCAGCGTCCTTCAACAGCAGGCGCACTTCGCTTTCCATGCTCGGCTGCAGCAGGCGTTCCCAGGCGTCCTGGCACATGGCCTCCAGGTACGGAGTCCAGGTCGTTTCGCCCTTGATAATCTGGGTCTTGAGGTAACCGACCATCTCTTCGTTCGGGACCTCGATAGTGAGGCGCAAAACCTTTTCCTTTTCGCCACGGCGGAGCGCAAGCATACGGTGGCTCGGGATCTTGCTGACCGGCTCGCTGAAGTCGTAGTAGTCCTTGAACTTCGTTTCCTGCTTCTCGAAATCCTTCTTGACCTTGGAGACCATCACACCGGTCTTTTCCATCTTGGCACGGAGGTACTGGCGGAATTCGGTATTGTCGGCAACCTCTTCGGCGAGGATGTCGGCGGCTCCCTTGAGGGCGGCCTTCGGGTCGGCGAGGCCCTTCTCCTCGGAGAGGTAGATACGGGCGATTTCTTCGGCAGTGTTGCCGGTATTTTCCTGCGCCCACATCAGGCGGGCCAGCGGTTCAAGACCGAGTTCCTTCGCGATGGTCGCGCGGGTGCGCTTCTTGGGCTTGTACGGGGCGTAAATATCTTCGAGGAGAGTCTTGTCCTTGCAGGCCTCAATCTGGGCCTTGAGTTCGGGAGTGAGCTTGCCCTGTTCCTCGATGCTCTTGAGCACCGTTTCCTTGCGGTCGGCAAGTTCCTGCAGATAGTCGCGACGGTGGCTAATGTCGCGCAGTTCAATTTCGTTCAGCGTACCCGTCTGGTCCTTGCGGTAGCGGGCGATAAAAGGGACCGTGCCCCCCTGGTCCATGAGTTCAAGCGCCTTGGCGACGCGCCATACTTCAAGCTTCAGTTCTTCGGCAATAATTGCGGAAAAATCCATTTTCTATTCCTATATGTAGATTTTTAGGGTCATAAATGCCCTGGGTTGACTGATCGCAATATAGCAAAAGAAAATGTCAATTTTATGACAAAGTGGTAATGCTATATTTTTTTCAATGTCCACCGTAGTCCTGTTCAACAAGCCCTTCGGCGTCCTGAGCCAGTTCACCCCCGAAGCGGGGCACGCAGCGCTCGACCAGTTCGGGTTCCCGCCCGGAATCTACGCCGCGGGCCGCCTCGACCATGATAGCGAAGGCGCCCTGCTGCTCACGGACAACGGCAAGCTCATCAAAAAACTTCTCGACCCCAAATTCGAGCACCCGAGAACCTATCTCGCGCAGGTCGAAGGGGAAATCACCGAAGAGGCTGTCCGGCAGCTCTCGGCCGGAGTGACAATCAAGGGCTACCGCACCAAGCCGTGTACCGCCGAAATCGCAAGCGAACCGGAATGGCTCTGGCCGCGCAACCCTCCCGTACGTTTCCGCGCGAACATTCCCACGTCATGGGTCAGGCTCACCCTGATCGAGGGCAAGAACCGCCAGGTGCGCCACATGACGGCCGCGGTCGGGTTCCCGACGCTGCGTCTTATCCGCGTCAAGATCGGGAATGTCGAACTCGGCGACCTGCAGCCCGGACAGTGGCGGGCCGTAACCGAAAAAATCCTTTAGGCCAATTACTTCTTGCGCGGGGTTTCCTGCGCGTAAATTTCGGGACTTTTCGAATAGAAGCGCCTGTGCGTCCAGCCGTACCAGAGGGCCGGATTCTCCCCTATGCGGGTTTCAAGCCAGGCGTTGTAACGCGTCATTATAGATAAACTATCGGTTGCGCCGGATCCGAGCGTACGGGAAAGTTCGATTGCATGGAGCGTACGCACACCTTTCGCGCTGCCATCGCCACGCCGTCCGCAGCCATCTTCCAGCCAGCAGATATACACGGGAGTCTCAGGGCGATGTTTCAGCAGAAAATCCGGAAGCGGATTGTTGCGTACGGGATTTCCCAAGAACTCACCATCGAGAGCGCTCGGGATACGGCTATCCTGGTCGGCAAGCAGGCACACCAGCTTTCCGCCATCGAGCAAACGCAGGAACTCGCGCGGGGTACGGGCATCCACACCGTAGGGGCGACCGTCGACAGAGCGAATGCGCTTGTCCAGGATGCGGTTGAGCCACGCGGGCCTCACCGGAATATAGCTTGCCACCAGCGGTATGCCCAGGCGGCAGAGCCACGGGCCAATCGCCTCGTAGTTCCCGTAATGTGCCGTCAGGAATATGCCGCCTCCGCGCATCTTCTCGAGGACCGGCGCGGAGCCTTCGGCGATGGCGAAGTCGATGCCGTCAATGCGGCAGGGGTACGACGACGTCAACGAAGGCAACTTCTTGAACGTCGAAAACCGGAAAAGGAGTTCACCCGCATGGCGCGCAAGGTTGCGGAGGAGAATCTCATAAAAAGAGGGGAACCGCGAAACATCCGCGGGAAGCCCGCCGCATGTATCCTTCACATGGCGCAAGTTCGCGTATACTGTAGCCCGCTTCCACCCGCTCGAGCAGAGCACCCCGAACGCGAAAGGCGAAAACAGAGTAGAAGCGAGTGAACGGAAAACGGACATGTCCCGAAATATACTTATTTCGAGCCGTACGAAGAGGCTCCAAAAGCCGAATGATACGTAGTGTATCATTCTCGTAAAAATATTGGATTTTTCTTTTTAAAATTAGCGTTTTTCATTAAAATTTTTCACTTTTGTATCATTCAAACTATTGCAAGGACAAAATTTCAAAGGTATATTTGTAGACATGAAACCAATAACCGAATACAAAGACTACCGCAAGTTCATGCAGGACTTCTATGACGAGCGCAAGCGTACAGGCGCGTTTTCGTGGAGGGAATTCTCGAAGCTTGCCGGATTCTCCTCCCCCACATACCTCAAGCTGGTTTGTGAAGGGAAGAGCGGCCTGAGCAAGGTCAAAATGAAACAGGTCTCCAGGGCGATGGGCCTCACCGGATACGAAGAAGAATATTTCTCGCTCCTCGTTGTGTTCGCCAAGGCGACCAAGGATGCCGACAGGAAGGCGACGCTTCTCAAGCTGGAAAAGATTGCCGTCGAGCACAAGGCCCGCGTCATCGATAGCGATGCCTTCCAGTACTATGAATCCTGGAAATATCCCGTGATTCGCGAACTCGCACCGATGATGCCGGGCGCCCAGCCCCGCAAGCTCGCCGACGAATGCAAGGAATACGTTTCCGCCGAAGAAGTCCGCGACATCCTCGCCTTCCTGGTGAAGGCCGGGTTCCTCAAGAAGGACGGAGACAAAGTCTATTCGCAGACCGAGAAGGCCGTCATCGGCTCCCCGGAAGCACTCCCCATCGCCATCCGTTCCATGCACAAGGAAATGGGCAACATGGCCGTCCGCGCCGTAGACCGCTACAGCGCAAACGAGCGCTACTTCACCGGGCTGACCATCGGCGTGAACGAGTCAACCTACCCGCGTATCGTCAACGAGATCGACGCCTGCGCCAAAAGGATCGCCGCCATCGCAAACGAAACCGACAATTTGAACCAGGTCTACGGCCTGAATTTCCAACTTTTCCCGTTTACAAATAAAACAGAAGGAGAAAGCCATGCTTAACCTTAAACAGAATTCCTACATAGCAGGCGTACTCGCCCTTTGCGCACTTTCCGCATGTTCCTCGGACAACCCCTCTACGGCCGGATCCACGACCATCCCGAACGCCGAAGCCAAAAGAATCGAATACCACTCGGATTCCGTGAGCGTCGTTTCGCTCAACAGCGTCCAAATCAACGCCTTCCCCGCCGAAAAAGGCATCATGGTGACATGCGCGGAAGACCAGAAGGCCTACGATGCCAAGGTCAGGCTCAATAGCGACAACACTGTCGAAAAATCGCTCGTCCTGAGCAAGTTCGGAAACGCCTGCGACAGCATCTTCAGCCTGTTCAAGAGTTCCTGCAGTTCCGAATCCGAGCAACCCGTCGGCGCCTGCGACGAGGACGGCAACCTGCAAACCTACTGTTCTTACCCGGACAACCAGGCAGACTACATCGAGCTCATGAACGAACTCTGGCGACAGTCCAACAACCCCTGCAACCATTTCGAATACATCGACATGCTGCGCACGCTCGACCGCTATACGGAGCAGTTCACGGACGACCCCACGGAACTCTCGTTCGACAGCCATGTACTCGCCTACAACGGGACACTGAGTTTCGAGGCAAGAATCGTATCCGAAGAGGAAGGTAACAATGCGAACCGTACCTTCAAAGACTCAAGAATTTGGGAACTTTCCGCCAGCGAGATTCCCCAATATTTCCCCATGACGGCATCAATCGCCGGGGAGAACATCTACAAGGGCAACTGCAAGACGTACGCCGTTTTCGAGGACGACGCAAACCAGCCGACAGGCCACGTGCTGACAAGAATCGCAAAGGATACGGTCGAGGTCACTGGCGTCTATAAGGGCGGATTCCAGGTAGTCACCAACGCTTACTTCCCCATCGCTTTCCTCGTTCAAGATTGCGAAGGTTTGATTGACGAAAAATCCACCATCGTAATCAAGGGCCATAAGGCCAAGACCTGGTGTTCAGCGTTAATTTCCAAGAGCGACGACGAACTACAGGAAGAATTCATGGACGAAAACGGCGAATGGCACTGGCCGTCCCCGGAAGACTGGCAATCCACATACAAGCCCAATCCGGACTGCGGCGAAGAAGGGCACGAAAGCGCAGTTGCCTACGGCGAATGGTACCGCGCTGACCTCGCCAACTAAAAATCCTTTCATGTTCATCTCTCTAAAATAATACTAGATTGTCTCTGTACACACAGAGGCAATTTTTTTATTGCAAAAAGGAGATTTTCAAATGGTACTTGCTGTGTTTATCCTTTACCTGCTCATGATGCTCGGCATCGGGGCGTATTTCTCACGCAAGGCGAACAGCCTGAACGCCTACTACCTCGGTAACCGAGGTATGAACAAGTGGGTGGTCGCGATGTCCGCGCAGGCCTCCGACATGAGCGGCTGGCTTTTGATGGGCCTCCCGGGCGCCGTGTTCGTGAGCGGCTTTTCCGAAGCGTGGATCGGCATCGGCCTCGTGATCGGTACGTACCTCAACTGGAAAATCGTGGGACGCAGGCTCCGCAAGTACAGCCACTTCTGCGGCGACTCCATTACGCTTCCGGATTTCTTCTCTAACCGCTTCCGCGACAAGAAGGGAATCCTCCGCGTCATCGCCTCGATTTTCATCCTCGCGTTTTTCCTGTTCTACACGGTTTCGGGCTTCGTCGCCTGCGCCAAGCTGTTCGGCACCATCTTCGGCATGAACTACACCACGGGCCTTATCCTGGGTGCGGTCGTCGTGGTGAGCTACACCTTCATGGGCGGCTTTTTCGCCGTCTGCTGGACCGACTTTATCCAGGCCATCATGATGCTCATCGCCGTCATCGCGATTCCCTCGATTATCATGAGCGGATCGGGCGGATTCGCCGCCACCATGGATGCGGTAAACGCGCAGAACCCCTACCTGATGAGCCTCTTCACGAATGCCACAACCGGCAAGTCCATCGGGCTTATCGCACTCATTTCGAGCCTCGCGTGGGGCCTCGGCTACTTCGGCATGCCGCACATCCTCGTGCGTTTCATGAGCATCAAGAACGCCGAAGAAATCAAGGATTCCCGCCGCATCGCCATGACCTGGGTGACCATCTGCCTCGGTGCCGTCGTGATGATTGCATTGCTCGGCCGCTACTACGTGGAAGCGCACGGCATCAAGGTCGACGACCCGGAACGCATCTTCATGATCCTGTGCCAGACGCTCTGCCATCCGGCGATTGCCGCAATCCTCATGGCAGCCATCCTTGCCGCCATCATGAGTACCGCCGACTCGCAGCTGCTGGTTTCCGCATCCGCTTTCAGCAACGACCTCTACAAGCACCTGTTCCGCAAGAATGCGAGCAACAAGGAAGTCATGTGGGTGAGCCGCGGCGTGGTCGTGCTCATTACGGTCATCGCCGTGATTGTCGCCATGCAGGGGGCGCCCGGCGCCGAAGGCGCAAAACAGGGCAAGAGCTTCCTCGACGTGGTGATGAGCCTCGTGAGCTTCGCGTGGGGCGGCTTCGGTGCGACATTCGGCCCGATTATGCTCCTTGCCCTGTTCTGGAAGCGTACCACGCTTCCGGGCGCCATCGCGGGTATGCTCGTGGGCGGCATCACCACCTTCGTGTGGAAGTTCTACCTCTCCGGATTCTCCGCAGAAATCTTCCAGATTTATGAACTCGTGCCCGGCTTCGTGCTCTCCTTCGCGACCATCGTCATCGTGAGCCTTTGCACCAAGGCCCCGAGCAAGGAAATCCAGGAAGAGTTTGATGCTGTTGAACACACCCGTCTCTCTGACATGAAGCTGTAATTCAATTGGCACTTGAGCGCTGCGAAAGTACAAAAAAGGCCTGCTCACAAGCAGGTCTTTTCATTTTCCAGGGATCATCCCATATGGGGATTGCGTTTCTGCCAAGCTTACTCGATATCCTTAACCGAGCAGTCCATGGACTCGCCCGCCTGTGAGGTAATCGTGCTGTCGGTCCCCACAGAATAGATGAACATCGAAAGCGATGCATCCTCTTCGCGTAACGGGAGCATCAGCAACGTGGAGCGCTGGATATCGTAGTGACCTTCATGCTTGTTCACCACATTGCCCTCGACCGAAGTTTCATAGGCGTACGAACTATCGAGGAATTTAAAAATCTTCGTAGAATCGCCGTCAGAGCATTCGTAAATCTTATTCTGGATTGAATCGGCCTTGGAAAGTTTATCCTTCTGAACCGCGACGCTGGCCTTGATGGCTTCGCTATAGTCCGAGCCATCTACGGAATAGAGAATCCTGTCTTCCGCATCGACAACGAACGACATTTTGAAGCCTTCTTTCACTTTTTCCACAATCTTTTTGGCGGCATCGGTTTCGCTATACTGCACGCCGCTATTGCCCGCTTCAAAACTCACCACGCCATCGGCAAAATCCGTATAGGTGACCACCCACAATTCGTCCGGAATGCGGAGAGCCATAAGCCCCTGCTTGCGGCCGGTAGAAAGGTAGACCGTCTGGTCAAACAACTTGAGTTCCATGTTCTTCTGCAAGTCTTCCAGTTTCGCGATGCGGGTGCCTTCCGGAATCACCATAACAGACGAAGAAGATACCTCGGAAGACGAGGACTCCGGCGTTTCGCTAGAAGACGACTTTGCATCGCCCTTGGAGGACGAACCGTCCTGGGATTCGGAAGATTCTTCGGTAGAAGGGCTAGCGGAAGAGGAAGAGCTATCGTCACCGCATGCTGCGAACAGCAATGCGGAAGAAATCAAAAAGGGAAGGACTTTCTTGTAATTCATGCGCCCAAATATAGATTTACACCGAGGAGCATTGTCTCCAAGATTTATCTGATTTGCAGAAACTTGTTCGCAAGGGGTTTACCCGCAGAGCTGAACAGTTTTGCCACATAGCGGCCCGCAGGGAGCGATTCGAGCGAAATGGATGCCGTTCCCGTAACAGGCCTGGAGAGGAGCGTCTTGCCGTTCACTGCAAACAGTGCAAGGTTGCCGCCCGTCGGGGCCGTCACATGGAGCGTACGGTTTTCAAGCTGCAAACGCGGCGAGACTGGCAAGGCGATGCGCCTGTTCCCCACGGTAATGAATTCCGTGCCTTCGGGTGCACCCACAATAAGCCCGCGGCCCACCGTACTCATGTACACCACGCCAAACGTGTTCATGTCGCCCTGCACGAAGTTTCCGTTACCCGGGCCACCGAACTGGTGCATGTCATCGTTCACGCGCTCGAAAGTCTTGCACTTGTCGGTACTGCGGTAGATGCCAATCGGGTCACCTTCCTTCGCGGCACCCCAGATAAAGATGGTCTCGTAGTCGGCACCTTCCTTGGCCTTGCCGATACCCACGGCGATTGCAGTCGATGCGCCCTCGCAGCGGTTCCAGGTCTTGCCGCCATCTTCCGTATAGGCAAGGCCGTTCTCGCTGAAGCCCTTCTGGAGCCAGACCTGCGCCTGGTCCATCGGCACCCACACGTGACCTTCCCTACCCGGCACCGTGCGGATGTAGTTGCTTCCGTTGTAGTATTCGCCCGCGCTCTCGTTCTGCAGACGCGCATCCTGCTTCACGAAATTCTTGCCCGCATCCGTCGACTTGTAGAGCGTACCCATGGAGTTCATCACGTAGAACACGTCGGGGTTCACCGGGTCGGCAACGATATGAGAATAGTTTGTCTGTTCTCCCGTCTCGACGGCAGTCCAGGTCGCGCCGTTGTCGTCGGAGCGGTATGTCGCATTCTCGGGCCTGTGGAGCATCACCTTGCCATCGGCAGAAAGCACGATCCAGCCCTTGCCGCCCTTGAGCGTCGTCTTCACGCTGTCCCATGTCTTGCCCATGTCCTCGGAGCGGTACATCACATTGAAATTCTGCGAATCGTACTGGCCATACACGGTAATCACGCCCGTACGCACCAGCGAACCGGAGAGCGGGGCATAGCCCATGCTCTCGGTAGTGCCGACCGTAGGCTTATGGCGCTTTGCACTCTCGTTGATGTTCGTGTAGGTTGCGCCATCGTAGTCGCCAATCGCCGTCACCAGCGGGCCACCCGGAATGCTCACGATATCGAGCGGGACCGTCTCCTCGATACCCTTGGACTGGAACTTCCACACGGGGACCTTTGCAGTAATGTCGTCCGTCATGAAGATGCCATTACCGCTCGTGACCCAAGCCTGCTTGTTGTTGAACGGGTTAATTTCAAGCGAGCCCGCCCAATGGATTGCGTTGCCCGGAATCCAGTCCGTGCCGTTCGCGTCGATGTTGATGCCGTCGCCGTAATGCTGGCCGTGAACCCACGTCTTGCCACCATCCGTCGTCGTGTAGATGCGGTCGCCATAGTTGTCGCGCTCGTTGCCTTCGGCATCTTTCGCGAGGTGGCGGCCGGTGTACTTGCCCAGCGTCGAAATCACGATATGATTCTTGTCCTTCGGGTCAATCGCAACACCGCCGTAGGAACTCTCATCCTTCTCGTAGGTGGTGGGACTCTGTTCGTGCGTCACCGAGTCACTCGGGGTAAGGTCGGTCCAGGTGCCGCCCGCAATATTGTACTTGTAAAAACCGCCTCTCGAAATATTGTGCGGGCCCGGGCCATCGGCAAAAGTAACGAACATGTCGCCATCGACAATCTTCGCGCGGTGGGGCATCAGGCCGGTAGGCACTCCAGAAATAGTCTTCCACGTAGCACCGCCGTCGTTACTCACCTGAAGGTTGTCCTTCGTGTCGGAAATACCGATGTAAATGGTCTTGGTCGAGCCGTCGGCGTTTGTGCCCTGCGATTCGTCGAACATCACGAAACTGATGCCGTTCACGTTGGTGAGGCTATTTTCCTTCGCATCGGAAAGCGCGACCTTGTAGGCGCTCGTCCACGTCTTGCCGTAGTCGGTACTCTTGTAGAGGCCCTTCGTGCGGCTACCGCAGAAGATGATGTTCGGCTTGTTCGGATCCACCGCGAGCTTTTCGCCGGTCTGGCGACCCATGCCGTTGCCGTGCGCGAGCATTTCCACGTAGCTCGTATCCCAGGTGGCACCGTAGTCCTCGCTGCGAAGCACGGCGGTACGGCCCTGACTGAAGTACCCCGTACCCGCGAGCACGTAGATGCGCTTCGGGTCCGTCGGGTCGAGCGCGAACGCCTCGGTACCGTAGAGTCCCTTGTCGTTCTCCGAGATCCAGTCCATCAGCGGAATCCAGACCTTGTTTTCGAAATCGAAACGGTAGATGCCGCCCACGTCGGTGCGGGCATAGAGCAGGTTTTCTGCCTTGGGGTGGAAAATCACCGCCGACACGAATCCACCGCCGTCAAAGCGGACGTTGCCCCAGTTGTAGCCCTCGGCCTGAGCGAGGCCCGCAAAAGCCGCGACCGTCGCGGCACCCATCAAGAATTTTCCAAACATAGAGGCTCCTTATGCCTTATTCACCAGACTAGAAGATATATTAATGTGTGCGAGAACGCCCCAAAATGCGGGTCCGGCCCGCCAAAAGCGTTTATGTAAACACAACAAGGCCAAAAAAGGGGGTAAAAAGGGGCTATGCCTTTACAAAACGGCATTTTTTGTTAAATTTGAAACACTCGCGGGAGTAGCTCAGTTGGTAGAGCGCGACCTTCCCAAGGTCGATGTCGAGGGTTCGAGACCCTTTTCCCGCTCTAAAAAAGAAAAGCCACCCAATGGGTGGTTTTCTTTTTTATGGGTCGGGAGAAAAAGGTGGCGAGAACCCTCGAAGAGGGTTCGGCACAAAAGTGCCGTGGGCACGAAGTGGCCATGAATTAGGCACTTTTTGAGCTTGATGCGAGCCCGCGAGCATCGAGCCCGTAGGGTTGACAATCAGCCGCGCAGCGGAGACTGATTGTCAACAAACCCTTTTCCGATTTATAGAGAAAAAAAAGTTAGGCGACCGCAAAAGGTTTTATTCCGTCAAGTTCTTCCGATAGTTCTATCTTGAGATTTCGGATGTCGATGTCATCTTGTAAAGAGATGAAATAGTCATCGGATACGCCAAGGAACTTGGCGAGCCTCAGGGAGGTGTCGACGGTAATTCGCCTGCGGTCGTGAAGGATGTCCTGAATCCTAGAAACGGGAACGTTGATTGCCTGGGCGACCTTGTAGGCGGATAGTCCCAAAGGCGCAAAAAACTCTTCGTTCAGAATCTCTCCGATAGTCGGTGTCTTGATATGTTTTTTCATATAATCTCCTAGTGATAATCAACAATTTCAACGTCGTAAAACTGTCCTTCATTCGTTGTAAAGCAAATACGCCATTGGTCGTTAATCCGAATAGAATATCGCCCTTCCCTATCGCCATGCAGTGGCTCTAATCGGTTGCTTGGTGGAATGCGTAAATCATTCAGCGATTTTGCGTTATCTATCATCATCAACTTTCTCAAAGCGACTTTTTGGATAGTATTGGGTAATCGTCGTGAAAACTCCTGGTTGTAAATGAGTTCGGTTTCTCTGTCTGCAAAACTTTGTATCATATAATATACCTATTTCACGTGTATATGTCAAACGGGTAGACTTTCAAGAGACTTTGGGGCTGTCTCTATCCTTAAAACGGAGAAAGGGGCCAAAATGAGCCGAAAAACTTTGTTTACGCAAAATTTTTACAAAACCGCGCACACAAACTTTTTTCTATCATTGTCGCATGCATTTCCGCAAATTCATTCCCGGGCCCTTGTTCATCGCACTTGCTCTCTGCGCGACGACCGCCTTGCATGCCGAAGAGGAAAAATCCCTGTGGCAGAGGTTCGTTGACTGGTTCAAGCCCGCCCCCACACTTGAGGGCGAAGGCCCGCTCTATGACGAGCTCCGCGAACTCGACAACCAGATTGACCGTACCGAAGGAAGATATTCGCGCGAACGCCGCCCGGGCAACAAGACCCGCCTCAAAAAGGAACTTGAAGACCTGCGCACCAAGCGCGAAAAACTGGTCGAAAGAATCCGCGAAGAGGAAAAGGCCAAGAAGAACCAGCCGGCAGTCGCCGCACCCGCAACAGTTCCCGCAAGCAGCGCAGCAACGCCTGCAAGTTCCGCAGCCGTCGCCGACACCAGCAAACCAGCAGTCAACGTAACGGAAACCTGCGCACACGATACCGTCTTCGTGCGCGATACCGTCATTGTTCATGACACACTATACGTGATTGTCGCAGGCAAGCCCGGCGAGCAGCAAGCACCCGCAGCGCAGTCCAATACTGCGCAACCCGCCGGAGAAGCCTCCCCCGCAGATTCTGGCGCGGTTCAGCCCACGACAACACCCGCAACTTCCGCTACGGTTCCAGGTAATAAGTAGGCCTTACGCCCAGCAGTTTCTCGTCGGCATCCAGTTCTGCCGCCGGCTCATTGCGCCCAATAACAAGCGCGCTGTCAAAACCCGCGACATACGCGCCGTAGACATCCGTCCCGAGCGTATCGCCAATCATAACCGCCTTCGCGCCCGCGGGCAACGTCGCGCGGACCTTCTGCCATATACCCGGGAAAGGCTTCCCGAAATACTCCGCCGCACAGCCGGACTCCCGGCGCAAACGCTCGCAGAGTTCTCCCGAGACAGGCGCGCGAGTCCCGTCAATCCTCGGCGCCCACGCATCCGGGTTCAGCACCAGCAGGAGCGATCCGGGCCGGCGCAAGATAGTTAACGCCTGCGCATACATTTCATCCGTCGCCGTCGAAGAAGAAATCGCCACCACGGGCGAAACCGGATTCTCCACGGCGGCAATCCCGCATTCGGCAAGCACGTTCACGCCCGTCGCACGCCCGATATAAAAGACTTCACGACCGGCACCAAATGGCAAACCACCCGCAGGCAGGCGCGACAACCAGCCCTTCAGCAAACTCCCGGAAGAAATCGTTTCCTCGACAGTGAAATCGAAACCGCGGGCATCCGCCTCATCGGCGAGAGCCTGGTCCAGATTCGATGCCGCATTCGTGACCAGACGGATTTCCTTGCCCGCGCGACGCAGTTCAGCGAACCACTCCTTCGCGCCTGGGTACACGAAACTCCCGCGGTTATACAACGTCCCGTAGCCATCGAAGCAGAAGGCATCATACTTTACAATAATGTCGGAGAGGTGAACGCGAACAGGTTCCCCCGCGGGGCATGTGCGCCCAACAAACGCGCCCGACTTTTCGACAAGCGCGCGGTACCGCCCGTATATTTCGAGTTCGAGAGCTTCCATCGGCAGGCGAAATACGCTAGGCGTCGCTCCTCAGGATGCCGTAATCACGCCCTTCCACAGGGATTACCAACTGCATCTTCGAAAGCGTGCCAATGTATTTCTTGAAAACGGCCTTGAAATCCTCGCCCAATACTTCCTCGTCGTCATTTTCGAGGTTGTAGGCGACATAACTTCCGTCCGCAAAGATGGAAATGCAGCAGTCCCACGTGATATCGCCTTCCTGTTCTTCCTGGTCGTCATCACGGTCCTGGCTTTCGAGCATTAGCATCGGGCGCGGTGCAGGAATCGCCTCCGCGTGGCCGTTCTCGTAGACAAAGTAATTGCGGCTGATGAGTTCGTGTTCCAGCGCCATCGTGCTCGGCACACGTTCGAACTCGCCACGCAGGCGGCGGATGTTGCCGAGGTCATCCTCGTAAGGATCCTCAAAATCCTTCGGGAGCACAATCTGGTAGTAGTCGAACTGCTTGCCGCTCGCCGCATAGGTATCCTTCCATGCCTGCGGCGGTTCAGGGCGCAACGTCAAGAAATCCTCGAAAGAATCAAGAATGTCGTGAAGGCGGGATTCCCAGCCCTCGCCCCTCTGGGCTTCAATCAACTGCATCAGGTTGCCCAGGCGCTCTTCGCCCGGGATGGAGGAAAGTTCCTCGCTCGGCACGCCGCTCATATCAAAATCACTCATACTACCATTCCTCCACGGTCTTTACGGTCAGGCTCATCGCGATATCCTTCTCGTAGTACGCGGGTTCGTTGATGAAGATGGGCCAAACGCTCTCGCGTCCGTCCGCCTCGCCTTCGTACAAAATGTCCTTGCCGTCGAAGGTGCGGAACAGCTTGTCGCCTTTCTTAAGTTCGCGATAATCCGCCCCAAGCAAATCCGGATGGATCATTGCCTCGATGGGAGCCCCAGCCCATGCCTTCGGGTAACCGAGGTCACGCAACTGCGTGTAGACTTCCACCTGGATGGGAGCCCGTTTCTGCAATTCCCCGCGGTTCCATTCATCTGCAAGTTCCAGGTAACGCTTCACCAGCTTTTCAGCCTGCTCGAACAGGCGGGCATCCAGCGTGCCATGCTGCTGCGGGCCAATTTCAATGCACACGTCCGCCTTCGCGACCGTGCCAAAGTAGGGCGACGCACTGCGCTCCTCCGGCTGGTAGTAAATCCAGGCGTCATCGAATTCCTGTGTCAAGACGGCGGAGGCCTTCATCGTGAACGGGTCACGCGCCGAAAGAATCAAGCACAGCCCCATGTTCGAGCCCGTGTTGTGCACGTCGAGCAACAGGTCGGTCTTCGTGTTTTCGCCCTTCGGGCCGTAAATGCGGTTCAGTTCGCGCGCACGCCTGAACTCGTACTGTTGCGGTTCAGAGGACGAGTCAAGACAAACCTGCGAGAAGGAACGGTTCAAATCAAAGTCGCGATAACGCCGGTTGAGCCGCATGGCCTCCGAGTTCGAAAGCACCAGCGAAACTTCGGCGCTGGGGCAGCACGTGCCGTAGCATTCGGGGCACGCCATCCACTTTTCGACCAAGCGAACACCCGTCCGCTCGTTCCCGTGCGTCCCTCCAGCAACGACTATTTTGCGTATTAAACTCATGTTATATATTATAGCAATTTCTACATTTGCGCGCATGAACCTGGACCACAGCCGCCGCCTATCCATCGCGCCGATGCTCGACTGCACCGACCGCCACGAGCGCTACTTTCTGCGTCTGATTTCGCGGAACATACTGCTCTACAGCGAGATGGTGGTCGCCAACGCTGTGCTCCACACAAAACCGGAACAGTTCCTCGGGCACGAGCCCTTCGAGTACCCCGCAGTATTGCAGCTCGGGGGCAGCAATCCGACCGATCTCGCGCAGGCATCCAAGCTCGTGGAGGCCGCGGGTTTCCAGGAAGTGAACCTGAACTGCGGATGTCCTTCGGACCGCGTGCAGAACGGGAACTTCGGCGCATGCCTCATGAAGGATAAGAACCTCGTGGCGGACTGCTTCAAGGCCATGCAAGATGCCGTGAGCATTCCCGTATCCATCAAGTGCCGCATCGGGGTTGACGAGTTCGACAGCTGGGAATTCTTCACCGATTTTGTACAAACTATCCGCGATGCGGGCTGCAGGGTCTTCATTATCCACGCGCGCAAGGCCTGGCTTCAGGGACTCAGCCCCAAGGAAAACCGCGAGGTCCCGCCGCTGCACTACGACTTCGTGCACCGCCTGAAGGCGGAGATGCCGGACCTGAACATCAGCATCAACGGCGGCATCAAGACGCTCGACCAGGTAGAAGAGCAACTGCAGGACCTGGACGGCGTGATGGTCGGGCGAGAAGCGTACGAAAACCCGTGGTTCCTACGCGATGCCGACGAGCGGATTTTCGGAGACGCCCGCCCCGAGAGCGCTGACGCCGCAGACATTATTGCAGGCAAGGCGCGGCCCGCCACCCGCAAGGCATTGCTCGAGGCCTACCTCCCCTACGTGGAGAAGCAGACCGCCGAAGGCTGCCCCGCGACAATCCTCGTCCGCCACCTGTACGGGCTGTTCACTGGACTCCCCGGCGCCCGCAAGT
>JAEEGH010010513.1_pt1 | contig 21213 bp, 16 predicted proteins | sample 9134181 | NCBI WGS metagenome assembly JAEEGH01 (sample SAMN16246544, study PRJNA631951) | gut metagenome | biome: gut microbiome; feature: rumen; material: DP-attached | host: Bos | place: Iran: Karaj | collected 2018-10
TAACCAAACTCCCCTCCCTTGGGGAGGGGCTGGGGGTGGGTCTTACCCGTACTCAGGCAGGCATCCGTCTCGCTGTCGAGGAACATCCTGATGCACTCTTTGCCTTTGGCAACGCCCCCACAGCGCTGATGGAACTCTGCGACCTGATCCGTAAGGGCAAGGCTCATCCTGCTGGTATCATTGCTGCACCAGTGGGCTTTGTGCATGTCAGGGAATCCAAATATATGGTGAAGCCTTTCAAGGACATTCCCAAGATTATTGTTGAGGGCAGGAAGGGAGGCTCAAACCTGGCTGCGACGCTTTGCAATGCCATTCTCACCTTCGACGATGCAGAACAACTTAAACCAGGTCGTGACCTGTGATTTTTCAGACAACGAATTACACGAATTTCACGAATTTATGCAGCGATTCATTGTTATAGGTATCACAGACAATCCAGAGCCCTGGTTTCCGCCTGAGGTGCTGGAGATCATCAAGAACGGGAAGGTGTTCTCTGGTGGCAAGCGGCATCATGAAATTGTAGCGCCGTTGTTGCCTTCCGATGCCCAATGGATCGACATCACCGTCCCCCTCGATGATGTTTTCGAGCAATATAAAATCGTAAATTGTAAATCAGTAAATCGTAAATCCATCATCGTCTTCGCCAGTGGTGACCCGCTGTTCTTCGGCTTTGCCAATACCATCAAACGGAAGATGCCTGAGGCGAAGATGGTTGTTTATCCCACGTTCAACTCCTTGCAGATGCTGGCACATTGTCTCGTGATGCCTTATCACGATATGCGCATCGTCTCACTGACGGGCCGTCCTTGGCATGAGTTTGACAAGGCGCTGATTGAGAGGACAGAGAAAATCGGCGTATTGACAGATCGTGAGCATACTCCCTCTGCCATCGCCCAACGTATGCTCGACTATGGCTATACCAATTACTATATGTCCGTTGGCGAGCATTTGGGGAATCCGTCGCTCGAGAAAGTCACAACGCTTACCATTGATGAGGCTACCCGTCGTGACTTTGACCACCCCAACTGTATCATTTTGGCACGGATTACACGGATTAACACGGATTTAAATTCAAAGGCAGATAATAAAAGCAGTGTAAATCCGTGTAATCCGTGCCTAAGAAAAAGATTCGGCATTCCTGATAATCAATTTGCGTTACTCGACGGTCGTGAGAAAATGATTACCAAGATGCCCATCCGTCTGTTGACGCTCCAAGCCCTCGAATTGCCCAAGAGACACGTCTTTTGGGATATCGGTTTCTGCACAGGCAGCGTATCCATCGAGGCCCGCCTGCAATTCCCTCATCTCACAATCTGCTCTTTCGAGATCCGTCCTGAGTGCGAGGCCATCATCCAAGAGAATGCCAGTCGCTTTGGAGCCCCAGGCATCGACATCCATATCGGCGACTTCCTCGAAACGGACATCTCCGCTCTCCCCCGCCCAGATGCCGTCTTCATCGGAGGTCATGGTGGTCGTCTGAAAGACATCATGTCGAAAGTCCTCTCCGTCCTCTCCCCCGATGGTATCATCGTATTTAATAGCGTTGTTGCGCCAAAGGTCACCACAGACAGCCGTCAGCTATGGGATGAGGCCTGTGCAGAATTGGGAGTACAGCAAGATCCGCCAACAAGAATACAACTCAACGATAATCATCCAATAACTATATTGAAATGCAAAAGATAGCGATTATACAAATCAGTGAGGAGGGTAAGAACATTGCCCGTCTTATTCAGAGTCAAGTATTTGCCCAGAAGAATGAGGCAGAGATTATTAGCCGCACAAATGTAGGCAAGCGCTGGAAGGATTTCGATGCGTTTGTGTTCGTTGGGGCGATGGGTATCTGTGTGAGAACGATAGCGCCATATATCAAGGACAAGCACGAAGACCCTGCTGTGGTGTGTGTAGACAGTATGGGACTGAATTCGATCTCTGTGCTCAGCGGTCATATAGGAGGGGCCAACGACCTGGCGAGAGATATTGCTGCGATGATTGGCGCCCGTGAGGTAATAACCACTCAGAGCGACAATGCCGGACTATGGCAACTGGATATGTTTGAGGCGAGGTTTGACTGGCCCATCGCCAGTTTTGAGGATGAAATGGACCAATGCATCTTTGCTTTCGTCAATCGTGAACCAACGGCCCTGTTGATGGAAGTTCGCGATGAGGGAACAGACTATTTGGAAGCCACGAAGCCTGATCACGTAACCATCATTGACGATATCAGCGAGGCAGATCCCAATAAATACAGCCTGCTCATCATGGTGACACCCTTTGGTCGTCATGCGCCTGATGGTATGCTCGAACTTCATTTTGTGCCAATGGTGGGAACGATTGGCTTTGGACTGGCGCACCATCCTGAGGATTACGAGGCGATCTACGACGAGATAGATGAGGCCTTTGCCAATAGAGGTATCTTGCCTTGTTCACATAAATACTGTACGATTGATGTGAAAGAAGACGAGGAGTTCTGTGCGATGCTCGAAGATGAGTACAATGAGGAGGTGGTGTTCTTTACAGCCGAAGAGCTCTCGCAGGTCGAAGTGCCTAATCCGAGTGCAACCGTTGAAAAGTATGTAGGTACATCCAGTGTCTGTGAGGCGGCTGCCATCTTGGGTTCCAATCATGGCAAACTGATTATTCCCAAGGTGAAGGGCAAGAACTGGACGGCAGCTTTGGCCATTGACTACAATCATCTGCGTCAGAAACAGGGACATATTGAGATTGTGGGTGCTGGGCCTGGCGATCCTGATTTGGTATCTGTAAGAGGTCGCAAGATGTTGGAGAAGGCAGACCTTATCTTATATGCAGGCTCCTTGGTTCCTAAGGCTTTGACAGAATGCCACAAGCAAGGAGCCGTCGTTCGTTCTTCTGCCGATATGGCCCTCGAAGAGCAATGCGAACTGATGAAGAAACACTACGACAAAGGCCATTTTATCGTTCGTCTGCATACGGGCGATCCCTGCATCTTTGGTGCTATCCAGGAGCAGATGGCGTTCTTCGACCAAAACGGTATGGACTATCATATCACCTCAGGCATCAGTTCTTTCCTCGCAGCAGCCGCAGAACTGCAGAGTCAGTTTACGATTCCCGAGCGTTGCCAGACCATCATCCTAACTCGTGGTGAGGGACGGACACCGATGCCAGAGAAAGAGCAATTGCATCTATTGGCCAAGAGTCAGAGTACGATGTGCATTTTCCTATCGGCATCCATTGTCGACGATGTGCAGCGCGAACTCTTGCATGAATATCCAGAAGATACGCCTGTTGCCGCTTGTTATCATCTGACGTGGCCAGACCAGAAGATCTATCGCGGCAAGTTAAAAGACCTCGCGAAGATCGTCCACGACAATAAACTCACGCTGACCACGATGCTTGTGGTGGGGGAGGCCATTGACAACCGTCAGGGGCTCTCTGAGCTCTACAATAAACACTTTACCCATCTGTTCAGACAAGGCGAAGATCCATCATGATACTCGTATTCGGAGGAACGACAGAGGGCCGAAAGGCTGTGGAGGTGTTGGAGGAGGCTGGTTCACCTTTCTTTTATAGTACGAAGACAGGTGAACAAGACCTGACGCTGCAGCACGGCACCCGTATAGACGGAGCGATGGATGCAGAGGCGATGAAGTCTTTCATCAGGGATTACGGCATCCGACTCATCGTGGATGCTGCCCATCCTTTTGCTTCAAAGCTTCATCAGACGATAATTGCTGTTTCCGAAGATTGTCAGATACCCTTCATCCGTTACGAACGGATCTATCCGCCTCGTGACCCAGACATCACGTGGATTGACGACTACTCGCAAATCCCTGATGACATCCACTCACTCTTGGCCACTACTGGTGTTCAGAGCATCAGTCGCCTTAAGTATCTGGAGGCAAGAGGGGTGCAGGTTTATTATCGCATTCTCCCTCGTGAGTCATCTGTGGCTTTGGCGAAAGAACAAGGGGCAAAACCTGAACAACTATGCTATTATGAGGACAGCAGCGTGATAAATACTGATGCGGAGGCTATCCTGCTCAAGGAGAGTGGTGAGACGGGAGGCTTTAGCGAGAAGGTGACAGCCGCCCGTGCCAAGGGTATGCGTATCATCGCCCTCAAGCGTCCTCCATTATCCATTATCCATTATCCATTTTCCATTGTTAATGGGCCTTATGGCCTGCGGAGGGCTGTGGAGCATCTGTTGCCGGAGTTTTATCCTTTACATAGTGGACTAACGACGGGAACTTGTGCTACAGCGGCTGCCGTTGCAGCGACCATACGGTTGGCGAAAGGCGAGACTCCCAAAGAGGTGCCTGTTATTCTCCCCAATGGTGAGACAATCCAAGTGCCAGTAACCTATGGCGATGATTATGCCTCCTGTTTCAAGGAGGCTGGCGACGATCCTGACATCACCAACGGCATAGAGGTGAGGGCAAAGGTAATCGAATCTCGGAGGTACGAGGGTACGGGGGCGCGGGGGTACGAGAATACTCCAGCCTCAGACAAATCTCGCGCCCCCGTACCCCCGTGCCTCCGCACTCCCGCTATAGCTATATATGGTGGTGAGGGTGTGGGAACCATAACCCTGCCTGGCTTTGACTATCCTCCAGGTTCTCCAGCCATCAACAAGGCTCCTCGTGAGATGATCCGCCAAAATCTGGAAAAGCTCTGTACCTCTGTGTCTCTGTGTTTAGAAACCATTTCCGTCACTATTTCCGTTCCCAACGGAGCAGAAATCGCCAAGAAAACCTTTAATCCCCGTCTGGGCATTGAGGGCGGCATCTCGATCATTGGTGTCTCTGGCATTGTGAAGCCTTTCTCAGAAGAAGCCTTCATCGACAGCATCCGCAAATGTATGACGATAGCCCAGGCCAGCGGTACGGATCGTGTGGTGATCAATAGTGGTGGCAAGAGTGAGCGTTTTGTCAAGGCTCTCTATCCAGACCTGCCGCGACAGGCATTCGTGGAATATGGCAACTATATCGGTGAGACGCTGAAGATAGCCCACGAACTCCAATTCAAGAATGTTACCCTTGGTGTGATGCTGGGCAAAGCCGTCAAACTGGCTGCAGGTCATCTCGACACCCACAGCCGTAAGACCACGATGGACATAGATTTCATTCAGCAGATGCTTCAGGAATCAGGAATCTCCATCGACATCAGCGACATCACTTTGGCACGAGAACTATGGGAGCGTATTCCTTCAACCCAGCTTGATGACTTCGCCCATACCGTCATCCGCCATTGTGCGGACTATTGCAATCCGCTCCTCCCTGACGGCTCCCTCACTATCTTGCTTATTGATGACAACGGAAATATCTATTCTTAATAAATGTTCAATGTATAAAGACTTATTTATTGATTTCGACGATACGCTGTATGATACTTATGGCAATGCCGTGATTGCCTTGCAGGAGACGTATGACGCTTTCCGTCTTGATCGTTATTTCGACAGCCCTCAGACATTTTATGATGCCTATTGGTCTGCAAATATCGATCTGTGGTCGCGCTATTCGAAAGGAGAGATAGACCGTCCGTTCCTCATTGTGGAGCGTTTCCGTCGCCCTCTGAGTGTGGGCAAAGGCCTTGATGTCACCAAAGAACTATGTTTGGAGATGAGCGACAGGTTCCTCGATTTCTGTTCTTCTAAGTCTGGGGTGGTGGATGGTGCCCACGAATTGATGGACTATCTGAAACAGAAAGGCTATCGGATGCATATGACGAGCAACGGCTTCCACGAAGTACAATATAAGAAACTCGCTGCCTGCGGACTCCGCGATTATTTCGATACCATCATCCTCAGCGAAGATGCTGGTGTCAACAAGCCCTCGCCACTCTATTTCGACTATGCCCTCAAGACATCAGGTGCCAGTCGCGAAACGACCTTGATGATTGGCGACAATCTGCAAACGGATATCCTCGGAGCCCTCAACGCAGGCCTCGATGCGATGCTTGTTAATCGTTGGAAGGTCGATGTCAGCGAAAACCCTCAGCCTCCTACCTTTGTCGTCAACAGCCTTCGCGACATCATCAATATTCTGTAATTATTCCCCTACGTCATCTTTCCTTCTGCGGAAGAGGACCATTGCAATGACGGGAGCTCCCACGAGGGCTGTGACGCTATTGACTGGTAAGGCACCCTCAAAGCCAGGCATACGGGCGATGAGATTGCAAAGTAGCGCCAAGGCAGCACCACACAGGGCTGTGGCTGGCATCAGGATACGATGATCGGAAGTACGGAAGATGGCACGGGCCAGATGGGGGACCGCCAGACCAATGAACATAATAGGACCGCAATAGGCTGTGACGATAGCCACAAGAACGCCGCTGGAAACGATAACCAGCATACGACTGCGACGGATGTTCAAGCCAAGGTTCGCTGCATAACGGTCGCCCAACAGAAGAAGGTTCATCGGTTTTACCAATAGGTAGGCCATTGGCAGCAAGATGCACATCAGCACGATGAACAACACCATCTCGTCGCCAGAAACACGAGAGAACGATCCCAGTCCCCACACCACGAAGGCCTTCACGTCCTCCTCTGGCGACAGGAACTTCAGCACGCCGATGATGGCATTAGCCAGATAGCCGATCATCACACCTATTATTAATAAGGTGACGTTGCCCTTCACCTTCTGTGCTATCCAGACGATTAGCATCATCACCGCCAAAGCGCCCACGATGGCAGCCACACTCATCGCTGCATCGCCCAGATACCCCAGACGACTCAATGCCACGCCGCCTATCCTTCCAGAGAGCAGCACCACAAAGGCCACACCAAGGGCTGAACCATTCGAGATACCCAAGACCGAAGGGCCTGCCAAAGGATTGCGGAACACCGTCTGCATCTGCAGTCCGCTGACGGCCAGGCCTGCACCAGCCATGATAGCCGTCAGGGCCTGAGGCAGTCGCGACTTCCAGATGATGTTTGTCCAAATCTCATTGCCCTCAGCACCAAAGAGGATACGGCAGACATCCGCCACAGGTATCTTCACGGACCCCAACAGCAGATTGACAATCGCCAGGACAACTATACCAACCAGAAGGACAAGGAACTTTGATACTCTCATATTTAATTTTTCTACAACGGATTTAACGGATTAAACGGATTGGCTGCGCTGGTTTATAATCCGTGAAATCCGTGTAATCCGTTGTCTTATTTCAATAATCGGTAGTATTTGGGTTTGTAATCCGGTTCGACCAGTTCTGGGTGGAAGATGGCTACGAAGTCTTTCAGCAGCACATCTGGCTCTACGGGAGATATCTCGTAGTAGGGCTGTTGCTTCATGTTGCAGTAGATCACCTTCCGTTCCTTGAACGCCTTGAAGAGTTCGTTGCGAGGCTCAGAAGCCTTCAATGCCTCATACGAGAACTCGCCAGGGAAACTGTTCAGGATGCGCCAGTAGTCGGCATTGGCAGCCAGCGCGTACATCTTCTCAAACTCCAGATTTTCACCGCTCGTCTCCTCGTCGTTGATCACGTAGTCGGCTCCGGCATCGCGGAAGATCTGCGCCAGATAGTTCTTGCCTCCAACAGCGTGCCAGTTGCCATAGTGCATCTCGCCGCTGGTGACTGTCGGACGATTTTCTGGTTTGAGGTTTGAGGCTTGAGATTTGAGTTGTTGGTATCGGCTCTCGATGCCGGCGAATACTTCATTGGCCTCTCGCTCCTTGCCGATAAACATGCCGATAAACTTCATCCATTCTGCCTGTCCCAACGGATCCAGCTCCTGATAACCAAGATGTGGCACCAGCGTGATGCCCGTCTCCTTGATGGCATCATAGCCGCCACGCTTCGAGGGCGAGATGAAGATCACCTGCGGATTGGCTGCCAGCACCATCTCTGTGTCGAAGTTCCCCTCCATACCGATCTTCACGATGCGACCGTCTTTCATCCTTGCCAGTATATCCTCATTGAACAGATTCTTCGTGCCCGTCAGGCCCTTCACCACATCGTGGGCATCGAGGATGGTGAAGTTCGACAGCTGCAAGGACGTCATACAGATGGTACTCGTTATAGGAACACGAACCTTCGTATATCCCTCAGGCACAGCCATATCATCCGAATGGACTAAGGCGAAGTGGTATTTGCCTCCTTGCCTGAGGGGGGCCGACGCAGACTGAGGGTTGGGAGCGCCCACCTCCACCAGTCGGACATCAGCCGAGTCACGGACGCTGAACCCAGTAGCATATTTCACCTCGATGCTCACTACTGAGTCCTTCGCGCCATCGCCCGTTCCGCTATTAGTCCTCGTTCCTCTCCCTGAACAGGCACTCGCCAATACGGCCACAGCCGCCATTCCGAGTAATAGCCCTTTTCTCATCGTGAGGACCATTACTTCTTTGTCCAGGTCTGGGTCTCGTAGAACATGGCGATATAGCCGCGCACCTTCAATTCGTTGCCGTCGAGCCAGATGGAACACTTGTAGGTCTTGCCGTTTTTGGGGTTGTAGATCCTGCCGCCTTCCCACTTCTCGCCTTTCTTGGTGAGGCCTGTGAGGATGTTCACACCTACCAGCTTTCGGCTCTGCAGCTTCTTGTCAGGATTGTGCACATCGAGCTGTCCGTCGCCTTTCTTCAGCCAGACAATCTTCCCGTTCAGCTTGTCACCACTCTGGTAGATCTCCACCTGGGAGTCTCCCCCTTCTGTTACCCACTTGCCGATCACCCCCTGGGCGTATCCGGCTGCTGACATCACCATCAGCACTAAACTCAATAATGCCTTTTTCATTTTTGTTATTTGTTTTTGATTTCCAAAATACCATCTACTTCATGCGTGACGAACGGACCTTCCTTCACTTCGAAGATCACAGAACCCGACTCCAGGCATTCGACCCCATGCCAGGTGTTCTTGGGGATGTCGACGCCTATTCGGCCTTCTTCCTGGCTGAGCACGACGCTCTCCCAGACCGAACCGTCGTCATGATAGGTTGTAACCCTGACTTTCCCTCTGAGCAGGACAAAGGTCTCATCCTTGGTTACGTGATGATGCACAGCAACCTGTGTCCCCATCTCCAAGGCATTCAGAAAGCGATGGCACTTATCCTCCAACGACTGATGGAAGTTGTAATTCATCCTCAGCCTCGGCGAAGCCTTCGCCTCTTCAACCACCTTATTGATTAATGTATTATCTATAATCTTCATATCATTCTTTATTATCTGCCCTTTTCTTCGCCTTTTCATTCAAACCTCACAAAGTGTCAGACCCTTTGTGAGTACTTCATTGTAACAGAGGGACGATTCTTTTGTTATGTCACAACGACTATATTCGAAATCTGTCTCGTCCCACCTTGTCTTAACTCTGGGGTGTTGATGCGGATGTCGCAATCTACGACGAAGATGGTGTTGGACTTGTTGGAACGGATTACATTTTCATCGTGCATATCGCTGAGGTAAATGTCAGGAGTGGCATAGGTCCAGTTGCGAGGATTTTTCTGTTCGAAGCCCATTTGGCGCATGTAGTCAGCAATTTCTTCATCGCTCACGGGTTGTCCGTCAATGAAGGGTTGTTCTACGATAATCTTAAACTCTCCGTTCTTGTTGCGACCAAAACCAAGAATGGTTAATCGTGTCTCAGGAAAATAGGTGTTGTGGAGTGCAATGCGATCAAGGGCAAAGATTGGTTGGATAAAGTAATCAAGGCCAATAGATTTAATCAGCGTAGATCCATGATCGTAAACCTTAGCCTCACCACCCTCAGCAATCTGTTCACCAAGTATCTTTGGCAATTGTTCGTCAACGCTTTCAGTCCAAACTCCGACGGCTTTGGCCCATTGCTCAATTACACTTTCTTGCTGCGTTCCAAGTTGGCACTCTCTTTGGTAGTCGCTGAGTGCTGACGAATCCTGTCTATCTGTGCCAGCTTCTGCTCCCGCGAGCAGGGATGCAATGACATTTGTAGCACCTCCCGCTGAGCAGCCATGCTGTTCCTGCGGTGAAAATCGTTGATAAACCAACCTTCCGCTGATGAATTGTTCTGCATAACTATCAAGTTTTAGCAGGCCTTCAGACGTAAAGCCCTCTGCAATGATGGTACGGACGGATGCCCAAAAGTCTGCATTGTTCATAATTAATTCCTATTTTGCTGCAAATATACAACTTTTTTCTGAAAGACAAACAATTTCAAGAGAAAAAGTACTGATTGGGAATAATTTGAAGCTAATATGAAACTGACAACAGTTTCTGGATAAATCTTTTATTCAGTCATAAAATGGAGGGTGCTTCCTCTTTCGATGCAGGCAGATTACTCCTTCGATGGTGGCATGAAACTATATGGTTGACTTATGTCAGTCACATGGACGACTGTAGTCAGTCAAGTAGTTGACTTATGTCATCCAAGTGATCGACAATAGTCAACCTTATAGTTTGAAGGGAGTAAAGACGTAGAGAATAGGCAGTAAAGACAGAGCGTGCAGGCACAAAAAGCCTATCATGCAGGCACTAAAGTCATATCACGCAGGCGTCAAAGGCGGAGTGCCCACGAAAAAAGTCAAGCAAAATTTGGTGTTTTGCGCGAATTGCACTATCTTTGCACCATTATGCAGATGAGTATTGATCAGACAAAGTGGTACGACCGCATTTGGGCGGCGTTTATCTTCTTCACGCGGCTGCCGTTCTGGCGGTTGCACGAGCCGCCGAAGGAGTGCTACAAGACGGTGGTGGAGCATTGGCCGTTGACAGGCTGGCTGACGGGTGGAGCGATGGGAGTCGTCATCTATTTCGGCAGTCTGGTGCTGCCGATGACGGTGACGGTGTTGTTCGCCATTGCTGTCAGACTGCTGATCACAGGTGCGCTGCACGAAGACGGGTTGGCTGACTTCTTCGACGGTTTCGGAGGCGGAGGCAACGACCGTCAGCGTATCCTCGACATTATGAAAGACTCCCGCATCGGCACGTATGGGGTGCTGGGACTCGTCTTCTACGAACTACTTCTGGCAGCCACGCTGATATCGATTCCGGCCTATTGCGCTGCGTTTATGGTGCTGGCGGCTGACACTTTCTCAAAGATGGTGACCTCGCAGCTGATACTGATGATGCCTTACGCCAGACGGGAAGAGGAGGCGAAGGCAAAGACCGTCTATCGGAAGTTCAGCGCCTGGGCGGGAGCCAGTCTGGCGATACAGGGACTGCCTGCGATGCTGTTCTTCATCTGGATGATGGGGCTCGACTGGCAGGTGATGATCTTCATTCCCGCCGTCGTGTTCTACGGGCTCTATCTGCTGATATGGCGGAAGCTTCACGGCTATACTGGCGATTGCTGCGGAGCGGTGTGCCTGCTGGTGGAGCTGACTGTGTATCTGGTGGTTAGCGCCATAAACTATATGAATCCGCTATGAAACGAATCATTCTGATTACTGGTGGCCAGCGCTCAGGCAAGAGCAGCAAGGCCGAGGAACTGGCATTGAGCCTGAGTGAGAATCCTGTCTATATGGCGACGGCGCACGTCTGGGACGAGGAGTTCCGAGAGCGGGTAAGAAGACATCAGGAGCGTCGCGGGCCTCAATGGACGAACATCGAGGAGGAGACTGACTTGAGCAAGCACGACATGACTGGCCGCGTGGTGGTCATCGACTGCGTGACGCTCTGGCTGACGAACTTCTTCTTTGCCAATCAGTCCAACACAGATATCTCACTCGAACAGGCTAAGGCAGAGTTCGATGCCTTTACGTCGAAAGATGCTACCTATATCTTCGTGACCAACGAGATAGGCAGCGGAGGGGTGAGCGACAATGCTATCCAGCGGAAGTTCACGGACCTGCAAGGCTGGATGAACCAATACATCGCGCAAAAGGCCGACGAAGTGATACTGATGGTTTCAGGACTACCAGTAGTAATTAAAGAAGACCACGAATTACACTAATTTCACTAATTATTTCTCAGCGCAGCCAATTCGTGTAATTCGTGAAATTCGTGGTAAAAGAAGAAAAAGTATGAAGCAGTTTAATGTGATTTCAGTAGACCGGTCGTTGCAGGGGGCGATACAAGAGAAGATTGACAACCTGAACAAGCCCAAGGGGTCGTTAGGCCGTTTGGAGGAGTTGGCGATGCAAGTGTGTCTGATACAGCATACGTTAGAACCGACGTTGGCACATCCCTGTCATTTGTTGTTGGGTGGCGATCACGGTATAGAGCGTGAGGGCGTGAGTGTCAGTCCTCGTGAGGTCACTTGGCAGCAGATGATCAACTTCACTCGTGGTGGCGGAGGCGTGAATATGTTCTGTCGTCAGCATGGTTTCAAGTTGCGGATTGTCGATGTGGGTGTGGACTATGACCTCTCTGGTGTTTCTGGGATTATCGATCGCAAGATAGCTCGAGGCACGAAGAACTTCCTGTATGAGCCGGCGATGAGCGAGGAGGAGTTTGATAGTACCATACAGATAGGGAGCGACCTTGTGGATGACTGCGTGAAAGAGGGTTGTCGCATTTTGTGTATCGGAGAGATGGGCATTGGCAATACGTCGCCCAGCAGTATCTGGATGAGTCTGTTTGGCGATATTCCCCTAAAGGATTGCATAGGGGCTGGGGCAGGTCTTAATAATGACGGTATTCGTCATAAGTACGAGGTTCTGTCGAAGGCGATGTCACAATGGGGTCAGGATACTTTGTGTCATCGACATGACACAAAGTATCCTGACCCCATTGTGACACTTCGTTACTTTGGCGGCTTCGAGATGATTGCTGCCATTGGGGCGATGCTGCGGGCTGCCGAACTACACCTTATTATATTGGTAGACGGCTTTATCATGACAGCCTGCGCTATAGGAGCCATCAGGCTTTATCCAGCCTCGCAAGACTATATGATCTTCACCCATTGTGGCGATGAGGCTGGCCACAAGATGATGCTCGACATCGTTGATGCCAAGCCCCTCTTGCACTTTGGCCTGCGATTAGGCGAAGGAACAGGTGCCCTCTGTGCTTTCCCCATCGTCGATTCCGCTGTCCGAATGATGAACGAAATGAATAACTTCGACAATGCGAAGATCACCAAATACTTCTGACTAAGTAAAACAAGTTGTTTTACTATCAATAAGGTGCCCTTAACGACTGTAAAAGATGCCTTTAATGGTGTAAAACAACTTGTTTTACTTCGAGTGATGGTAGTGTAAGATTCGAAACTACCATCACTTAATCTATAAGACTGATTTTGAGACGATTATACACAATAGTGTAAGATATTGAAAAAAGTCACAAAATAATGGTTCAGCGTCAATTTGGGTGGTGATTCCAGTCCCATTTCAGCCCACCGTAAATCATCTTAGCCCTTAGCACCTCCGGCTTGGCCCTGTTGAACATGCTCCTTTTGATGGCTTTCGCTTTGTTGACTGTTCCCTCCAGCAATCCGTTGTTGAATGAGGTTTGGCATGCCAGTTCCACCGCTTTGCGGTCTTTCCTGATGTACTCTGCGAATCCCCTGATTTCCTTCAGCTGGCAGGTTCCTGCCTCTATGAGCCATTCGTCCATGCTTGGGGCATCGTCCTCGTCGTGCAGCATTTTTCGGAAGCGCATGCACACCTGTATGACCTGCTCCACCTCAGGACGCTTTTCATGGAGCTTCAGGAGCCTTTTCGAGTTAGTCTCTCCCGTAACGATATAGTTCCAGATGGTACTTGCCTTGACGCTGACGGACTTCTTCTGCTCTCCCAGTGCCTTGTTATGGAGGCGTACCTCCTCGCGCAGCACCTTGTACCGCTCCGTGACAGACCTCATGCACCAGTGTACAATGTCTGACGTGGCCTTTCCTTCCAGCCTCTTAGCGACAGCGGCTGTCGTGATGAGGCCGGAGCTGATGATCCTTGCCATGTCCCTTGCCACCTTCATGGCCTGCTTCTGCCTTTCGCTCAGAAGCCTGGACAGGTTCGTGTCCAGGGCCTTGCGCACTTTCTGCGACTTGATGCCCAGCAGCCTTGCCGTCTCCGCTATGCTCTTCCCTTCGTCCTTCAGCCTCCTGACCTCATAGTAAGTAGTCACCTTTTCGCGGTGTCTCGCATCTCCCATCCGGCAGATGTCGCCCAGGATATACCTGTATGCCTCGTCCTCCGACGGATAGGGACATGGCATCTTCTCTTTCTTCTGTCCCAACAGGGCCTTGATGGGCTCCACGGCATCCTTCTTCAGGGCCTGCATCAGGTGGAAGCGGTCGGATATCTGCATGATAAGCTCCGAGGCTGCGCTGATGATGGCAGCATAGCTTTGGCTGCCGTCGCGGGTGACCGCCTTTATCTCAGGGTGCGATGCCAGCCAGTCTGTGATCTCCTGTCCGTAGCGGGAGTCGAAGACGGCCAGCACCTCACGTGTGTAGTGGTCCACGATGACACACATGTACTTGTGCCCCTTCCACTTGGCAAAATCATCCAGGCCCACATAGCCGCTGGTGCGCACCTCGGGATTCACCCTGCCCATCAGACGGAGCGTGCGGATGATGGCAGAGGTGCTGATCCGGATATGCTGCATGGCCAGCGTCTCGGAGGCCTTGCGGGCCGTCTGACCAAGTGCCTCATGACGGATACGTTCTTCCACCTCGTAGCTATGCCGGCCGTATGGATGCGTCATCGCCAGAGGCTCGGCGAAGATTTTCTTCCCACAGTCCCGGTTGATACATACCATGTGGCGGGTCTTCAGTATCAGCGTGGTGTGGTGGCCAAGCAATTCCGGACACTGGATCTTACGGTAACGGTAGCTGTGCACTGTCGATGTACGCTTCCCGCAGCAAGGACAGACGGCCGTCATGCCTGTGGTATGGGCATGAAGGGTTAAACACTCGCCGCTGATGACTGACTCCTCGGACGAATCCAATGAGATGTGCCATGAGCGACATTTTTCTCTCACGATTGATTTTATCTGGCCGATTACTTGCGTAAGTCCAGAATTCTTCGTACCTTTGCACCGTGCAGATGGGCGCTTTTTCTTTCTTTTTCGCACATACAAAGATACGAAAAAGTACGCACATCTGCAACTTTATCATGTTAACTAATGCATTGATTATCAGGAAGATAGTTAAATTTTGTAATCATTTGTTACCACCCAAATTGACGCTGAACCAAATAATTGTAGGCAAATAGTCTCCGTGTATTCTATTCCATAACATACAGGACCAGCCCCCAGTATTAAGCGCTGGGGGCTGGCATTGTAGTCACGGTTTCACTTTACATAAATCTTTCGTCCATTAACAATGTTCAGTCCCTTTTGCAGGGAATTGAGCCGCTGGCCTTGGAGGTTGTAGATAAGTTTATCATTAATCATTCTTTCTTTGTTATTTAGACGCACAGCGTCGCTGATTCCTGTCGCCTGCGTCTCGAATTCACCAGTGAAGGACTCTCGGCCATTCTCCACGGTGACGGTATAACGACCTTTGGCATAGGCAGAAATGTCGATGTCGAGGGCTACGATGCTACCTGCGTTGATGGTTTTCTCATAGACTGCTTTGCCAGATCCGTCAGTAATGCACACCTGATAGGTATCGTCGAGTAGGCCAAGATTAATGTCTAACTTTTGGTCGTTGAATTCGCCATATAGCGATGGCTCTTCCTCACTCCTCATCCGTGCTTTTGGTTTTATCTTGGTCGTATGGGTGAAGTCGAAGCGGTTTTTCCTGGCTCCCGCAGGGGTAGCCCCGTCCTCACGATCGTCGTTGTAGTAGATGACTTCATCACCAACGACACAGGACATCACGAACTCCGGTACAGGATCTGCTAATATCGGATCACATGGATTACTGAGCGGCCCACGAAGACATCCGACACCTTCCAACCAGAAAGTATCATGGTAACTTTGGCCTTCATCTCCACACATCCTAATGTCTCTATAAACACCTTTAAAGCCTTCTATTCCTCCAGTCTGCTTAGGTCCTATTATAAAAGGTGAAGACCAATCCGTCAGAAACTTCAAAGTATCGTTGGCAGCGAGGGAGAAGTCATACTTCATCTCCAGAGACTGTGTGATCTCATCGTAGAAGTACACTTTCTGATCCTCTTCATACCATGCTCCCACTTTTTTCAGGAAAGGTTGGGGTGTCCAATACCCATACTCATCTGAGAAACCTGGACCAACAAACCGCTGGCACATCATCTGCTTGCAGGTCTTTCCACCGATGATTGTATCGCCATCAAAGTAATAGTAGTCAACCACCTGCACAGAATTATCCAAAATGGCCTGAGTGTTTCCCACTTTCCATACTTTACCATCTTCGACAAACGGACGGTAATCATTTCCTGCCTCTTTGTGGTTATTTAAATCAGAGGTGAACACGAAGTAGTCGTTGTCAGTATAGTACAGTTTCAACAGATTTCCCTCCAACTGATAGGACTTGATGTCCCAAATATGGTCTTCAAAGAACTGGTTTTCCTTGATATCACAATAGACCTGTGTCATGAATTTCTCTCCACCGAAGATCATTTCATTTCCGTTGAGAGTTAGCAGACCGAGGTAGAGACTATTTGCCATAGAATAGGCCATTACAGAGCCTTCTATCGGTATTTCAATACTGAAATGCCGATGACTGACATAATTGGGGTCAACCTCAAAGTAGGTTCCTCCATCGCTCCATCCTATAAGCCACCATTCGCCATAAGGCGATACCTCTTGACCAGCATATTCCTTAGGATGGTCGTATGCACATAAATATGGTGTCCAGCCCTTGGCCTTTGCTACAGCAACTTGCGTGGTTGTCATCACATTCTGCTCATTCTCAAAGTACACGACATTCAGGCTTCCCCCGTTCATGGTGTGCAGACTCTCCACAAGTGCGTCCATTCCTGCGCCTTTAATCTGGTTATGATAGCAGGAGAGCCTGGTAAGCGCGGTATTCTCCGATAAGTCAAGCGTAGAAAGTTGATTGTCATTACAATATACTTCTTCCAATACGGAACATCCAGACAAATCAAGCGTAGTAAGTTGATTGTCAGTGCAGTTTAAGGTCTTTAGTGCAGAACATCCAGATGCATCAAGTGAGGTCAACTGGTTACGAAAGCATGTTATAGATTCCAACGATTTGTTGTTCGACATGTAAAGGGTTATCAGTTTGTTATCCGTACAACTCAAGGATGTTATTGCAGAGTTCTTCGTTACATCAAGCGTTGTCAGAAGGTTGCTGGAACATTGTAACATAGTCAGTGCCGTATTCTTCGATACATCGAGAGTTGTCAACTGATTGGCATTGCAGTGGATTCTTCTTAGAGCAGTATTCCTCGACAGATCAAGTGTCGATAATTGGTTGCCGTAGCACTCCAAGCTTATCAGTTTCGTGTTCATTGACACATTAAGTGCTGTCAATTGATTACCAGAGCAGGCAAGCGTATCCAGTTCAGTACACCCTGATACGTCAAGTGTCGTCAACTGGTTGCTCACGCAGCTCAGTAATCTTAATTTGCTATTTTCCAACAAATTGATTGTCGTTAGTCTGTTGCCAACACATTCCAATTTCTCTAAAGCAATGTTTTTTGACAAGTCGAGTGCCGTCAACTTATTTGTCATACAATTCAGGACTTTCAATGCGATGAAATATTCAATACCCTTCAGGTCATGTATTTCCAAACGATTTATCTCGAGAGAAGTCACATTCTCCAGTTCCTCGTTGGTCAAGACACCATCAGCTCCATATTCCTGACTGAGCACCCAGTTACGGAAGTTTGAATCAGGAAATGTTGTCTCGTCAATCTTCACATCAACTGCACTTGCCAACATTGGCGAGAGCATCAAAATGAATAAGAATAAATGCTTTTTCATTGTCGTAAATGTTTTTTGTTAATATTTAATTCGTGTAAGTTATTTACTGTTGAGAATCTGTTCCAAGGTGACATTAGGATTGCTCTCTCCGAACACATCCTTCTTCAATTTGAGTTTGCGATGCTGGACGGCTGAGACGGTGATGCAATAGATGTTGCCGATGGTGCGGTTGCTGAGGCCGAGCCGTGTGAGGATACACAGGCGGATGTCGTCTTCCTGCATAGTGGGGTATTGCTCACGTATCTTGGCAAAACGGTTACCATCGATGGCGTTAAGCGTCCGTTCTATCTCGCTCCATTCATGCGGACTGAGGTAGATGAGCGAATCGCCGCTTTGGTTGAGTTTTTTCAGCACCTCCGTACGTTCGAGGATGAAGTTTTGCAGGAAAGCCACCACTTCGTTGGCCTGGTGCAACAAGGTCTTCTGATGATCTGCCTCCTGTTGGAGCCGACGTTTCTCCTGTTCCTGCAAACGGATGCGATAGCGAAGTGCTAATACTGTTGCAAGAAGGACGATCATCGCAGCAATGATGACAATCAAGAGTGTACGGCCATACATCTTTGAGCGGTATTCTAGTTGCTGATTCTCCATTTCCTGGCGCAACGTCTCCTGATAGTACTGGTCTTTCTGTTCAAGCGCCTTGTAATAGATGTCCTCTATCTGATCGAATGCTTCATCTACGTTGTCCTCCACCTGTGTGGCGCCCATCCGTCGGAGTGCTATCTTGGCGAGGTTACTCTGCACAATATAGGCCAGATGGACATCATTGCCTGGATCAATCTGCCGATAAACAGTCTCTGCCGAATCGAGCATGTTAAGGCTGAGGTAACTGCGAGCCAGCACTTGTAGTGTGCCAGACCTCAGTTCGGTTGTCGCTGTTGATTCTGCCTGATGGGCGTAGTCGAGTGCCTGGCGATAGTCTTCCTTGGCCCAGGCGATGTTGGCAAGACTGGTGAGAGTCTGGCACATCAGATCTGTCATTTGTTTGTTCTTAGCGATATCGTATGCACGGTTGATGAAATCGAGTGCTTCGTCGAAAGAACCTTCTGTGGTGAAAGCCACTTGTGCGGCGTAGGTGCCTGCATAGTCAAGTAATATGACATAATTACGCTCATCGTCAGGATGCTGTTTATAGACGGTCAGGGCTTTCTTCATCAGTCGCAAAGCCTCCTCAGGGTTACTCTGCGATAATGCTTCCGCCAATCGCTGGTACGCGATATAATAGGTGTGCCAATCCTCTGACGCTTCCGCCAACTGTATGGCCTTTCGCAGCATACTCTCACCCTGACGGATGCTGTCGTTGGCCAAAGCGGTCTCTGCTTCCTCCAGACAACGAGATGCCGTTTGCGGCTCCTGATGTTGTTGACTGCAGGCAACCATCAGAAGACCTATTATAAATATGTGTAATGCTCTTGTAAACATAGCAATCAAATTATTGTCATTTCTCGGTTGCAAAGTTACGACATTATTCCGATAGTTGTATCAATTGCCTATGGAAAAGGCGCAAATGAGACAAAGTCGGAAACGGCTGCAAATCAACAAATTACGAAAATGCGCATGCTACAGCCTATGGAAAAATGTTTATGAGGGTATGGAAAGAAGGGCAAAAAGGCTAACGGAAACAGTCAGTAGCACCATCAAAACCTCTGCCGTGCGGTTGATGCGGACGGCTGTTTTCATGTCTTCGGTAGTGAGAGGGCGGTCGTTGGTGCCGATGTAGGGTTTGTCGAAAAGTTCGCCGAAGTAATAGTGGGGGCCGCCAAAGCGACAATCGAGGATGGCTGCGAGGGCAGATTCGGGATAGCCGCTGTTGGGAGAGGCGTGGTTGCGGGCGTATTTGCGGACGAAACGGAGGGTGCTCAGACCACCCCGCCTATCGGCACCCCTCCTACTCAGGAGGGGAATGAAGATACCTGCAAGCAGCATGAGAAGGGCGGTGAGGCGGGCTGGGATATAGTTGGCGATGTCGTCGATGTGGGCAGCCCAGCAGCCGAAGTCGCGATAGCGGTCTGTCTTGTAGCCAATCATCGAATCGAGGGTGTTTACCATTTTATAGGCCAGCATACCAGGTGTGCCAAGGATAGCGAGCCAGAAGAGGGGAGCAATCACGCCGTCGGAGAGATTCTCGGCAAGGGTTTCAAGGGCAGCGGTACGTACCTCTTGGGCTGATAGCTCAGAGGTGTCTCGTCCCACGATACGGGCCACCTGTTTCCGGCCTTCCTCCAAAGAGCGGTCGAGGGCCAGAAAGACTTCTCGCACCTCGCGGATGAGCGTCGTTCCAGCCAGACAATAGAAGATGGCAAGGGCGTCGAAGATGTAGAGTAGTAAGGGTATCTGATAGACCTGCTCATGCGTGCCGTCGAAAATGAACAGGGCGAAGACACCCAAGAATTTTCTAATCATCCAGGCGAAAGCGAAAACAAATAGGATCAGGGTGATGGCCGACAGCGCACCTTTCAGTTTGCGATGCGTCCTTTTGTTATAATGATGATCACAGGAGGCAATCATCTTTCCAAACCACACCACAGGATGTGGCAACTTCTGAGGGTCGCCAAAAAACAGGTCGAGCAGCCAGCCTATGAGTAGGGAGAAGGGATTAGTCATTGGTCAGTATTTGATAGATTTTTTGCATATCGACGTGTTGGCGAACGTGGTCGGCGAGTTTGTCGTATTGTTCTTCCTTGAAGGCCTGGTAATCGAATGGTTGGCCTGCTTTTTTGAGTTTATCCCCAAAGGGCGAGAGCAAGAAGTCCACAAACGGAGCATTGTCCAATATGCCATGTACGTATGTTCCCATGCACTTATCGTCAACCCTATAGCCATCCACTCTGCCATCACTGAGATGCAGAAGGGGCGAGGGAGCCGCATCCCTGAAAGGCAATGTCTCCCCCATGTGTATCTCATAGCCACGTCCATATTCGCACGTCACCTGCCTTGTTGTCTTCTCACCGCTCATATTGGTGGTGACGGGCAACAGTCCCAGTCCCGGCAGTCGGTCAATTTCCCCCTCCACATGGTCTGGGTCACATACCTCAATACCCATCAACTGATAGCCCCCACAGATGCCAAGTACGGTAGCCCCATTGCGATGCGCCCTGACGATGGCTTGTGCACAACCATTGCGGCGCAGTTCATAGAGGTCATGGAGGGTGGATTTGGTGCCAGGCAAGACTATGATGTCAGCCTTGTTGATATCCTCAACATTGTTGGTATAAAAAAGGTGAACGCGAGGGTCTTGTTCCAGCGAATCGAAGTCGGTATAATTGGACAGGTGTTTCAGCATCACCACGGCGATGTTCACCTTTCCCCGTTGCGCAGACATGGATTTCTGCGCCAGGGCCACGCTATCCTCCTCCTCGATATGAATATCCTTATAATATGGAACCACCCCAAGGACAGGAACCTGGCAAATATCCTCCAACATTTTCCGTCCTTCGTCAAACAGCCTCATATCACCGCGAAACTTATTAATAATGATTCCCTTGATGAGTTGCCGGTCCTCCGGAGTCTG
>JAEEGH010010515.1_pt1 | contig 21203 bp, 19 predicted proteins | sample 9134181 | NCBI WGS metagenome assembly JAEEGH01 (sample SAMN16246544, study PRJNA631951) | gut metagenome | biome: gut microbiome; feature: rumen; material: DP-attached | host: Bos | place: Iran: Karaj | collected 2018-10
CTCCCCTTTCAGGTTGAAATAGGCATGGTTCGTCAGGTTGACGATGGTCTCGCTCTCGCAGGTGGCCAGCAGCCGCAGCGTCAGACGATGGTCGTCGGTCCAGCTGTAGTGGGCCTCGACGTGCAGGGCGCCGGGGTAGCCGGCGTCGCCGTCGGGGCTGTCGAGGCTGAAGACCACGCCGTCGCGGGTTTCGCGGGCGTCCCAGAGACGGTTGGCAAAACATTGCTCGCCGGGGCCGCCGTGCAGGTGGTTCGGGCCGTTGTTGATGGCCAGCGCGTATTCCTTGTCGCCCAGCGTGAAACGGCCTTTCGCGATGCGGTTGGCGTAGCGGCCGGGCACCTTGCCCATGCAGGGGCCGTCAGCTTCGTAATCTTCCGGATTGTGATAGCCCAGCGCCACGTCGGCCATGCGGCCTTCCTTGTCGGGGACTACCACCGACACGATGCCGGCGCCCAGGTTCGAGAGGATCACCTCCGAGCCGTCGGCATTGACGATGCTGAACAGTTTGATGTCTTCGGCGTTGATCATGGCTTGCCTAGATTTCACGGGCGCCATCGGAGATTTCCACTTCGATGACGCGCGGATCCTTGTCGAATTTCACCATATATTTCTGCTTCACGTCGGCGATGTAGTCGGCCACGCCCTCTTTCTTCACCAGGGCGATCACGCAGCCGCCGAAGCCACCGCCCATCATGCGGGCACCCAGCACGGCTTTGTGCGTACGGGCGATGTCGACGATGAAGTCGAGTTCGGCGCAGCTCACGCCATATTCCTGGCTCAGGCCGTCGTGGGTAGCGTAGATCTGCTTGCCGACTTCCACGAAATCGCCTTTCTCCATGGCGGCACAGGCGGCCATCAGGCGTTTGTTCTCGTTGATGACGAAGGCGCAGCGGCGGAACGATTCGGGATCGATTTCGCCCCTGTGGGCCTCCAGCTCTTCGATCGTGACGTCGCGAAGCAGCTCTACCTCAGGACGATACTTCTTGATCACGGCGACGCCTTCCTCGCACTGGGCACGGCGCACGTTGTATTCCGACGAGGCGAGCAGATGCTTGACCATGGTGTCGATCAGGACGATCTCGATGCCTTTGGGCTTGAAAGGCACCAGGTCGTACAGCAGGCTGCGGCAGTCCAGGCGCACGACGTGGCCTTTCTGGCCGAAGATCGAGGCGAACTGGTCCATGATGCCGCAGCGGACGCCGATGTAGTTATGTTCGGTCATCTGGCCGATCTTCGCCAGTTCCGTCTTGGGGAATTTCAGGTCGAAGAGGGTATTCAGGGCGGTGCCGATGCACGATTCGAGAGCCGCTGAGGAGGACATGCCGGCGCCCAGGGGCACGTCGCCGCCGAAGACGGCGTCGAAGCCGCCCACGGTCGCGCCACGCTTGCGCATCTCCTCGATCACGCCGTAGAAATACGAGGCCCATTGTTCAACGGGCTGCGGGCCGCCGATCTCGAAGAAGATAGGCTGGTTGTCGTGGTCGATGGAGATCAGATGGACATACTGTGTGTTATTGGGGCGGATGGCCATCGAGATGGCTTTGTCGACCGCGCCCGGCAGCACGAATCCGCCGTTATAGTCGGTATGTTCGCCGATGATGTTGATACGGCCCGGAGCCGTGAAAAACCGCGGTTTGGCTTCGCCGAAAAACTTCTTGAAGCAATCTTTTAGAATTTGTTTCTCAATCATAACTATGATAATGTATTAATTGTTTTTCTTCGTCATGCCTATCGTCATGCCGGACTTGATCCGGCATCTCATTTTACTCTTATCTTTATCGTATTCGATTCCAACCCTTCGGAAGTCGCTGTCAGTGTGACAGTTCCTTTATCTTTTGATGACTGGACGATGGCGGTCAGCTGGCCGGAAAAGGCCGGCATGGTGCGCGACTGGAACGGGACCAGGCAGGCGGCATCGCCGTTGGCGGCCGCGCGGAAGCTGCCGGCGCCGGACACATCAAACGTCACGTCGTTCGCGGCCAGCGGGCAAAGGTTGCCGTCGGCATCGACGATGCGGACGGTAATGTAGGCCAGATCGAGGCCGTCGGCGGCGAGTTCGTCATGGTCGGCCGTCAGTTCGATCCGAGCGGGCGCGCCGGCCGTCCGCACGCATTCGCGTGCCTGCTCGCGGCCCCCTTCATCATACGCTACCACTTCGATCTCTCCCGGTTCATACACTACGTCGGGCCACATCAGCCGGTAGCGTGGCATTGTGGCGGCGCTGTTTTCCGGATTGTTGATGCCGGAATTTCCCGAATTATCCGTGTTAAACGTTTCTACACGTTTCACAACGCCTTGTGAAATTCCGTTTACGAAGAGTTCCGCCATCGGATAACTCGTATAGCAGAACACCGGCACCTTCTCCCCTGCCGTCCAGTTCCAGTGCGGCAGCAGATGCAGCGTCGGCGCATCTTTCCGCCATTGCGAGCGGTAGAGCCAGTAGCGGTCCTTCGGCAGCGAGGCCAGGTCGAAGATGCCGAAATACGAACTGTGGCTCGGCCATGCGTCCACGTCGTACGGAGTGGGCTCGCCCAGATAGTCGAAGCCCGTCCATACGAACTGCCCGATGGTCCATTCATAATCGTCCATCATCGCGAAATCGATATCCGGCACGTTCGACCACCAGCAGTATTCCACATCATACGCGGAGCTCTGGTTGTCTGGGTATTTAGCCCCCGATTTCAGCACCGCCGGCAGCTTGTACACGCCGCGCGAGCTTACGGTCGAGGCGGTTTCCGAACCCAGAAGCAATTTTTGAGGTAACAGTTCGTATGCTTCTGTATATCTGTATGTTCTGTAATTGAATCCAACGATGTCAAGCAGCTGGGCGAAGCCGTTTCGCACCACGCAGTCGGCCCGGTCCATGCCGGCCGTCACCAGGCGTGTCGGGTCTTCCCGGTGGCAGATGTCCTGCAGGAAAGCCGCCACCTTGAAGCCCTCGTCGGCGCACTGCGTGGGCACTTCGTTGCCGATGCCCCACATAATCACCGAAGGGTTGTTGCGGAAATGCCTGAGCATGTTGACCATGTCTTTTTCGGCCCATTCGTCGAAATACAGATGGTAGCCGTTCTCGCATTTGGCGATATCCCATTCATCGAAGGCCTCGACCATCATCATGAAGCCCATCTCATCGCAGAGCTCAACGAGTTCGGGGGCAGGCATGTTGTGCGAGGTACGGATGGCATCGCAGCCCATTTCTTTCAGCAGTTCGAGCTGGTGGCGCAGGGCGGCTTTGTTGATGGCAGCACCGAGCGGGCCGAGGTCGTGGTGGTTGCATACGCCCTGGAATTTACGGCGTTCTCCGTTGAGATAGAATCCTTTATCGGGAATGAGTTCGAAGCTGCGGATGCCGAAACGGGTGGTGTATTCATCGAGGGTTTTGCCACCTTCTTTTTCATAGATTTGCGTAACGGCCTGATACAATGCGGGATGCTCGGGTGACCAGAGCTCGGGGCCCTTCACGCGCAGCATCTGTTCCACTTCGGCGCCGGCAGGTCCGTCGACATCCGCCTTGACGCGGCCGTCGGGCCCCAGGATCTTCGTACGGACGCGCAGGCCTTCGCGCAGGCCTTCCAGTTGGATGGTGATATCGACGAGTGCTTCCTCCTTACTGACTTCGGGTGTCCGCACGCAGGTTCCCCAGACAGGGACATGTGCCTTGGCGGTACGGATGAGGTGGACGTTACGGTAGAGGCCGGCGCCGGGGTACCAGCGCGAGGAGTTGGGCAGGTTCTCGAGGCTGACTTCCAGTAGGTTATCTTTTCCGTCGGGGTTCAGATACTCCGTTATGTCGGCAAAGAAGGCGTTGTAGCCATACGGCCATTCTGTCACGAAATAGCCGTTGACTCGGACATTGGCCTGGCTCATGGCGCCGTCGAACAGCAGCGACACCGTCTGGTTCTCCGGATCGAAATCCGCCACGTCGAAGGTCGTCTTATACCAGCCTTTACCCATATACGGCAGGCCGCCTGTCCGGCCGGTATGTGCGGTAACGGCTGTTTCGAAGTTTTGGGTCACCTGTACTTCCTGCAGGTCGTTGGCGCGGTCGAACGGTCCGTAGATGGCCCAGTCGTGCGGTACCGTGACGTTCTCCCACGTCACGCTGTCGCGGCTGAACGCCCACTCGGTCAGCAGCGTTTCCTCCCTGGGCGACTTCTGCCCCGTACATCCCGCCGCCACCGACAGGACCAGTAAAATCAATATCTTAAAACGTCTCATAAAAATCTTCTTATCTATTTCGTCATTCCGGGCTTGACCCGGAATCTCAATTCATAAACCCTTCCATCGCGGCCGTTGGCTTGCCACTGTTGTCAAACGCACACTTTGAGTAGCCGCTCCAGGCGTGATAGCCTTCCGGCTCCCAATACATGACGCCGCGGCAATGGCTTTGCTCCATGTTCATCGTCTGCTGGATCAGGTCTTTAATGAAACTCTTGCAAGTCGCCGCTTCTGTCCACTCCATTCCCACTTCGCAGACGATCGTCTCCTTCCCGTACATATCATACAACTTCTTGATATTCTCGCAAATCTGCTGGTTGTACTGCTGCCAGTTCGTTTTGTCCGGATAGAGCGACAGCCCGATCAGGTCGCACTTGCCGCCCTTGATCTTGAAGTTCTTGAAAAACCATTCCTGCAATCCCCAGTCCCAGCCATTGTCCACATGCACCATCACATTTGCCGTCGGAAACACGGCCTTCGCCGCATCGTAACCTGCATTGTGAAGCTGCACATAGCTCGCGAAGCCGGCATCCGTATAGTTCTGTCCCTCAGGCCAGAGCATGCCGCCGGTCGTCTCGTTTCCGACCTGGATCCACTCTGGCGTGACGCCGGACGATTTCAGCGCATTGAGCACGTCCGTAGTATGGTCCGCCACCGCCTTTTTCAATCCTTCGAAATCAAGGTTCTTCCATGCCTCCGGCTTGTTCTGCTTGCCGGGATCCGCCCACCAGTCGCTGTAATGGAAGTCGATCATCACCCGCAGGCCCAGGTCTCGTGCCCGTTTGGCCTTGGCCACCACATCGTCCTTTCCGCACCAGCCGTCCTTCGGGTTCACCCACACGCGCAGGCGTATCGCATTGATTCCGTAGCCTTTGAGCAACGCCATGCATTCGCTCTGCGTGCCGTCCGCCTTGTAAAACTTGCAGCCTTCTTTCTCCATCTGTGTCACCCAGCTGACATCGGCGCCTCTCACGTAATAGCGGTCAGGATTGACGACGGGGTCGATGACAGGGTCGTCGGGGCCGTGCTTTTCGCAACTCGAGGCGGAGAGGGCCAGCACGGCGATCATAAGGGCGAAGATGCGTTTCATAGGCGTGTAAAAACGGATATAAACGTGTAGAAACGTTTAAAAACGTTTAAAGTTAGTAAAAAAAAATTAAAAAGCCACGTCGACATAGACCGGAAGATGGTCTGATGCGACGGTCACGTCGCCGCTCCGGAAGTCCCGGGCTACGGCGCCACCTTGGACAGCGATACGCACGCCGTTGTGCAGCGCGAAGATATAGTCGATGCAGACATGCGGATCTTTCGCGGAATAGCTGTCGGCCAGGGGCGACAGCAGCGTCCAGTCGCGGCTCAGCTGTCGGATGACGGGGCTGTCGGGCGTATCGTTGAAATCGCCGGCGAGGAAGACGGGTTTATCGGCGGCGCCGTAGCGGCGCTGGAGTTCCTCTGTCAGCACGCGGGCCTGGACCAGGCGTGCGGTGTCGCCGATATGGTCAAGGTGGCAGACGGCATACACATAACGCGGTGTCTCGACGACCACGCAGACGCGCGGCTCGCTCCCCTCTTCCTTCGGCAAGGCGATATTGAAATGATCAAGAATCTTCGCGCGCGTCACGATGCCGCAGCCATACGCGCCGCCGGCGTAGCCCATCGCCCGGCCGAACCGGCCGGACCATTGAGATTCCGGATCAGGTCCGGAATGACGATTATTCACTATGCCCTTCCCGTCATTCCGGGCTTGACCCGGAATCTCGCCGACCTTATTCAACTCAGCCGCCAGCTGCTCCACTTGATTCACATCATGCCGCCGGTTGCAGCTGTCCAGTTCATTGAGGCCCACGGTCTCCGCGCCCAGCTCGGCAATCATCGCCGCTATCATCGGCGTACTGTCGTCCAGTTCTTTGCCGAAGGCGCCCACATTGTAGGTCATCAGCCGCACCATTTGCGGCGCCGCATGACGGCCACAAGCGGTCACCATCAGCGCGGCCGCAGCCATCATCCACAGAAATCTTTTCATATTCGCGTTTTTTTGATATCTTTGCAATCCCATCGCGGTAGTAGCTCAGTTGGTAGAGCGTTGGCTTCCCAAGCCGAAGGTCGCGAGTTCGAGACTCGTCTACCGCTCCTGTGTTTACTGGGGCTCTGCCCCAACCCCTGCCGCTCCGGCCTGCTATCACACAATGCACCGCAACGGCCTACGCTAGCGCCTGATGGCGCTTATTATTTGTCATCATACAAATTTACAGAAAAAAAGTAAGGAGATTCAGAAAAAATTTGCATCTTTGCAGTCCCGAACGATGAAGGGACTCTGAAGGGGCGTAGCTCAGCTGGTTTAGAGCGCTTCAGTCACATTGAAGAGGTCATCGGTTCGAATCCGATCGTCCCTACACGAAATAACCACGACCAAAAGGCCGTGGTTATTTCGTGTAGGGCTAATTACCCTTTATATGGAAATGTTGCGCGAACTGGTAGACAAGCTCGTATTGATTATTTTCCATCGCCAGTCGTCATTTTTGCACAAGATACGTAAAATTATGTACTTTTGTATAATCGAATACCCCAATACCATGAAATTCTTCCTAGACACAGCGAATGTCGACGACATCCGGAAAGCCAACGCCATGGGCGTCATCTGCGGCGTAACCACCAATCCTTCCCTCATAGCCAAAGAAGGCCGCGACTTCAAGCAGGTCGTGGCCGAAATTGCCTCCATCGTGGACGGACCGATCAGCGGCGAAGTCAAGGCAACGACCACCGACGCGGCCGGAATGATCGCGGAAGGCCGCGAGATCGCCGCCATCCACAAGAACATGGTCGTCAAGATTCCGATGACCATCGAAGGCCTCAAGGCCTGCCATGCGCTCGCCGCCGAAGGCATCAAAGTCAACATGACGCTGATCTTCACCGCCAACCAGGCCCTCCTCGCCGCCCGCTCCGGCGCTGCCTTCGTCAGCCCCTTTGTCGGACGGCTCGACGACATCAGCGAACGCGGCACCGACCTGATCGCCGAAGTCGCCCAGATCTTCAATACGCACGGCATCCAGACCGAAATCATCGCCGCCAGCATCCGCCACCCCATGCACGTCACGGAGTGCGCCCTCGCCGGCGCCGACATCGCCACCGTCCCCTACAAAGTCATCGAGCAGATGACCAAGCACCCCCTCACCGACCAGGGCATCGAGAAATTCCGCAAAGACTACGAAGCCGTGTTCGGGGCCTAGCGCTCGAACAAACGCAGCAGCTTCATCTTGGATTCGCCCGCCTTTCCGGTATACGGATGTTCGCGGAGCGACAGGTTGAAGCGTGTCCGGCCCTTGAGGACCGTCTGGGGATGGGTAAATTCGCGGAAGCCCCACTCGCCGTGATACGCGCCCATGCCGGAGTGACCCGTTCCGTTGAAAGGAACGCCTTTGACCATCATGTGGATGCACACTTCGTTGATGCAGCCGCCACCGAACTGCTGGGTCCGCATCACGCGGTTCGCCCATCGCATATCCCTGGTAAACACGTACATCGCCAGCGGATGCTCGCGGCCGGCGATGGTTTCCATCAGCGCATCCACCTCCGCATCCCGGTAAGGCACGACGGGCAGCAGCGGGCAGAAAAGCTCGTGTTGCACGATGGGCTCGTCGATCCGGACGGGATAGATGATTGTGGGTGCGTAACGGCGCGTTTCCCTGTTGCCGTTGCCGCCAAAGACGATGCGCGCGCGGTACTCCTCCGCCAGGCGGGCGCACTTGTCGTATGCACCGTCCGTGATGAGTTTGGGATACTCGGGATTCTCTTCGGCGTGCTCTCCGATCTGCTGGGTGAAGGCTTGCCTGAGCTCTTTCAGGAAGGGTTCCGCGACTTCTTCCGCTACGGCGATCTGGTTGATATTGATACAGATCTGGCCAGCGTTGGTAATCTTAAAGAAGGCGATCTTGCGCGCTGCGTCGCGGAGGTCAGCGTCCTTTCGGACAACGCACCAGTTGCCTGTTTCGCCGCCCAGCTCGAGCGCCACGGGCGTCAGGTTCTTCGCCGCTTCGGACAGCACGTGCTTGCCCACGGCGGGCGATCCGGTGTAAAAGATCTTGTCGAAGCGCTGGGAGAGGCAGCGATCCGCGACATCGTGCCCGCCGTCGATGAGTGTGACATATTCTGGCGGAAACACTTCCGCGAAGAAGCGTTTGAGAGCGGCCGTACTGGCGGCGGACTTGCTGCTGGACTTGATCACCACCGTATTGCCACCCGCCATTGCCGCCGCCACCACGCCGATGGTCAGCAGGATCGGGAAATTGAACGGGCTGATGACCAGCGCCACGCCGTAAGGCATCTTATACACTTTCGTGACCAGGCTCGGGAAGCACATCAGGCCGCTGAAATGCCGCTCTGGCCGTGCCCAGCGGCGCAAGCCTCTGAGCATCTCGTTGATCTCTGTAATGATGGGGCCGATATCGCAAAGGTAGGCCTCCAGCTGCGTTCGGCCGAGGTCTTCGGCCAGGGCTGCCTCGAAAGCGTTCTCGTGTGCCATGACGGCCGCCTTCAGCCGTTTGAGCTGTTCGATGCGCCAGCTGACCGGCAGGGTCGCGCCGGTGCGGAAGAAGCGGCGCTGCTTCTCGACGATTTCGCGGATCGCGCTGTCGCTTAGAGGGGTATCCATGATTCGTGTAAATGGTACCTTCAAAGGTACGACTTTTTCTTTGCAATCCGCGTGATGCTTTCTATCTTTGTTCTATGGAATTCTATGTAAGCGATCTGATCGCCACGCCGCCCGACGCTTTCGAGACGCCGCTGCAACAGCTTGTATATGATACTTTTGCCGCTGCGGGCATACCCTTTGAGCGCGTAGATACCGACCCCGGTCTCACCATGGAGGATTGCGCGCACATCAGTGCCCGGATCGGGGTGGACATCGTGAACTGTGCAACCGTCAGCAGACCGAGTTCTACCTCTATGTCACTTCGCACGACAAGCCGTTCGTGACGCGGGAGTTCTGCAGCGCGCTGGGGATTCCGCGGGTGTCCTTCGCTTCCGCCGACCAGTTGTGGGAACGCACGGGGGTGCGGGTGGGCGCCACGACAATCCTCAGCGGCGTCTGGCCGGCCTGTGCCGGCGTGCATCTGGTCATGGACGCTTCTCTTGCGGCGGCCGAGTGGTTCGCCTGCACCGACGGCACCCCCACCTGCTTCGTAAAGCTCCGCACGCGCGACCTTCTGGAGAAGTATCTCCGCGGTCTGGAGGTCCGGCAGATATGAATCAGCTGTTGAAGGAGATGATGGCACACGCCAACCCGTCGCAGGTGGCCGGCCTCTCCCGCTTTTTCAAGACGGGTCCCGGCCAGTACGGCGAAGGCGACAAGTTCCTGGGCATCAAGGTGCCTGTGACGCGCGAGGTGGTTCGTGGATGCTGGAAGGAGATGCTGCCGGCGGACTGGCAGGAGCGGGCTGTCCGAAGCGATACGCCTTTTCCGGAGCTGGAGGAATGCATTCGTTCGGAGTACCATGAAGTGCGCCTGGCGGCCCTCCTGACGCTGGTGGAGATCTTCAAGCATGCCAAGAAATCCCCGGTCAAGCCGATGTGCGTGGACTTTTACCTGGCGCACACCCCGTTCATCAACAACTGGGACCTCGTGGACCTCTCGTGCTATCCACTCCTCGGCGAATGGCTGCTGGACAAGGACCGCAGCCAGCTTTACGACCTGGCCCGCAACGGCCGCACCCTTTGGGAACAGCGCATCGGCATCGTCAGCACCATGACTTTCATCCGCCACGGCCAGATCACAGACACCTTCTCCATCGCCGACATCCTCCTCCATCACCCCCACGACCTCATCCATAAAGCCGTCGGCTGGCTCCTGCGTGAAGCCGGCAAGAAAGACAAAACTGCTTTGGAAGATTATCTGCTTGGGCCCGAGCCCGATCGTCATGCCGGACTCGATCCGGCACCGCCCCGTTATCTTACGATGCCCCGTACTATGCTGCGGTACGCCATCGAGAAGTTCCCGGAGGCAGAGCGGCGAGCCTATCTCGCAGGCACTATTTTGCGGTAGGTGTGCCAGCGAATGGACTACCTACCGCGAAAACGGCCTATTTTGCAGTAGATGGGCCATTTGCTGGCGCACCTACCGCAGGAAACATCGCTAAAACCCGTCGATAAGGCGGGCAGCCTCGGCATACGTGAGGCCGCACATGCGGGCGATCTGATTGATATCCGCACTGAAGCGGAAGCGGAGCTGGCGCATGAATTCAGCTTTCTCCTCTAACGAGAGCGAAAGGAATGCATCCTTTCCAAAAAGGCTGCGGCACAGATCCGGCAGCGCTGCCAGGATTGTCTGATCCCGAAAGGCAGGAAGACGCTCCCCGGACTCAATTCTTTTACGCGCTTTCGAGGAAGTAACAAGGAAATAGTTCATCCGCTTCGGGCTGCGGTAAAGCGCCTCCACGGACCGCACGTCCACATATTCTTGCGGCAGAATAAAGCCCTCCGGGCCAATATGCCAATCCAACGGTATTGTACTGCAGTTCGTGTGAAGCATCCGTTCACGCGCCCGGGCAGACAAATCCCTTAATCGGCGGATGCCTGACCCAGAGACTGGCTGGCGTCCGTCCATCGCATTCGAAGGATGGAAGAAACAGTTCCCCGTACCCCAAAGATATTGGCTGGGATGAGCACAGATGTTGGCGGCCACGCAATTCATCTGGACATAGGCAATAGCACGTTCCGGCGCCTCATCGCCGAAAGGAATCCTCCGGATATCCACACCATTTCTGCGGAGAAGCTTCTTGACGCTCCATCTGGCGTTGAAGTACACACCGTACCGTCGCTTGAACTGGTGGAAAAATGCCTCCACTTCCTCTCGTGTGCCAACTACCACAAAATGCACATGGTTGGACATAAGGATGAATGCTAGCACGATCACCTCAGGACAACATACCGACTGGATCGCCACGAAGTTCATGCCCACCTTGAAATCTTCATCATCCCGGAACCAGAGTTCCTTCTCCAAATGATCCGTTGTAACAAGCCAAATCTCTTTCATATCTACCACACATTATTTCTCCATCGCCCAGAGAGCCCGGGCTGGCTTTTCGACAAAGATACGAATTGATGAGGAAGATGCAAGAAAAATATTGGAAAGATGATTTAGTGCGGTGGGTCTGCCTGTCCATGTACTACCTACCGCAAAAAAGACCTATTATGCGGTAGATAGGACTTATTCACGCACACCTACCGCAGTATGGATGTAGATTATTGAGGATTCTTTGCTAACTTTGGGTTATCAGGATTATATGAAGGGCCATGCGCACTGATACCATTACAAAGACGGCTATGATTTCGCCCATTGAGAAACATCCGTTCGAGCCGTTCTTGCCGGAGGGCGCTAAAATCCTGTTCCTGGGGAGTTTTCCGCCGCAGAAGCACCGCTGGTGCATGCCGTTCTACTACCCGAATTGGATCAATGACTTCTGGCGGATTATGGGGCTGATTCACTTCAGGGACAAGGACCACTTCTGCCTCCCGGCCAAGAAAAGCTTTGACGAAGCCGCCATCCGCACTTTTTGCGCAGAGCAAGGGCTGGCTTTCTACGATACGGCTTGCGAGGTGCGCCGCCTCAGGGACAATGCCGCCGACGCATTTCTTGAGATGGTCACAGCCTCCGACATCCCTGCCCTGCTTGCCCGGATTCCGGATTGCCGCACGCTGGTCACCACGGGCCAGAAGGCCACAGAGGTCATCGCCGGCACCTTTGGTTGTCCCGTCCCGCCCGTCGGCGGATGGATTGATATCGACCTATCCGACGCCAGACTTCCTGCCCGGTCTGATCGGACATCTCGCCCCATCCGATTCTGGCGCATGCCATCCACTTCACGCGCCTATCCGCTACCCCTGAAGAAGAAAGCCGAAGCCTATGACAGGCTCTTCTGCACGTAGCGAAGCACGAAAATCACGAAAAGCACCCACACGGTGGGACTGATCTGGCGGAGGCCCTTCATGCCCTTTCCGGCCTTCATCAGCACATACATGATGATGCCCAGCATGATGCCGTCGCTGATGCTGTAGCTCAGCGGCATCATGATCATGGTGACGAAAGCGGGAATAGCCTCGGTATAATCGTCCCAATCCACACTGGTGGTGTTGGCGAGCATCATGACGCCCACAATGACGAGCGCGGGGCCCGTAGCAGCGGCGGGGATGGCCAGGAACAGCGGGCTCAGGAACAGCGCCAGCGCGAAGCAGGCCGCCACGACGAAGGCCGTGAGGCCCGTACGCCCGCCCACCGCCACACCTGCGGCACTCTCCACATAGGTCGTGGTAGTAGAAGTGCCCAGGCAGGCACCGGCAGCCGTAGCCACCGCATCCGCCATCAGCATGCGCCCGACACCTTCCACCTTCCCGTCCTTATCCACCATACCAGCCTTCAGCGAGACGGCGATCACGGTGCCGATGGTGTCGAAAAGATCCACGAATAGGAAGGTGAGCACCACGATCAGCATATCCCATGAGAGGATATGATGCCACTCGAACTTGAGGAAGATGGGCGAGATCGAAGGCGGCGCAGAGAAAAGCGTATCGAAATGCGTCACGCCCATCGGGATGCCGATGAGCGCCGTCAGCAGGATGCCCCAGAGGAGCCCTCCCCTGACGTTCCGTACCACCAGCAGGCCGCAGATCACCAGGCCGATGAGTGCGAGGACAATCGAAGGATTGTCAAAATTGGCGAGGGCTACCTGCGTACTCTCGTCGGAGACGATGATGCCGCAGTGCTGCAGGCCGATAAAGGCGATGAACAGGCCGATGCCGCCGCCGATGGCTGCCTTGATGCCGGGAGGAATGGCATTGGCGATCAGTTCCCGGACTTTGAAGAGCGAAAGGAGAATGAAAAGGATGCCTTCGATGAAGACAGCCGTCAGCGCGAACTGCCAGCTGTAGCCCATCGCCAGGCACACGGTATAGACGAAAAACGCGTTGATGCCCATGCCTGGCGCCAGCCCGAACGGTTTCCTGGCATAGAAAGCCATCACCAGGGTTCCGACGACGGAGGCCAGCACGGTGGCGGTGAATACCGCACTGGTCGGCATTCCCAGCGGCGCCAGTGCGCTGAAGATGCCCGGATTCACGGCCAGGATATAGGCCATGGTGAGGAAGGTGGTAATGCCCGCATAAATCTCCGTGCGCACCTTATGCTGCGCAGGGTCGAATCCGAATAGTTTCTGTAGCATAATCATTATTAATTTTTACTTCATAACTATTACCTTAAGCTATAACTTCAGTAAGAACTCCCTTGCCGGGCAAGCCACGATTCCCGAGTCGTGAATCAGCCCCACATTCGGATCCATCGTCACCACATACTTGGGATAATTGTCCTTGATCAGTTTCAAGTTGCCAAACTCACGTTCGTAAGTTTCTTCACCTGTCACCTGCAGGGCCACCTGCACATAAATCACCTCATCACCCCTGCGAGCCACAAAGTCAATCTCCTTACCGTTCAACTGCCCCACATATACCTCATAGCCACTGCGCTTGAGTTTCAGATATACAGCACCCTCCAGCACCTTTTCAATATCCAGGGCCCGTTTGTCACGACACAAGTAATTACGCAGGCCCAAATCCTCAAAATAGTACTTGTCCTGCTGCTCAAACACGCTCTTGCCCTTGATGTCATAACGCTTCACGCGATCTATCATATACGTGTCGCACAATGCGTCCATATATTCACCCACCGTGTTGGCACTCACAGCCATCTCGTTACCCTTCAGGTACTTGGCAATGCTGTTGGCAGAAAAGACCTTCCCGCTGTTGTCAGCCACAAACCGGGCCAGATTGTCCAGCAGCGATACGTTGCGCACGTTTCTCCTGCGCACAATGTCCTTTACAAAGATGGTGTCATAGATGCTGCCCAGATACTCCGTCCTCGTTCGCTCATCCTCCAGGGGGATGCGGTATAGGAAAGGCAGCCCTCCCCAACGCATATACTGTGAGAAAGCATTGTCAGAGTCTTCCAAACCATAGAACAACAGGAACTCCCGATAGTCCAGGCTGCTCACGTGAACCCGATGGTAGCGTCCGGCAAACGAGTTGGCGATATCGCTCGACAGCATAGCCGCATTACTACCCGTCACCACCACGTCCACGCCATCCTGCTTCACCCAGTAGCGCAGGGCCTTCGCAAACTCCTTCACCTCCTGCACCTCATCTATCAGCACATAATTGCGGCCACCTTCTACCACGCCAGCCTTAATCTTCTCCGACAATTCACGGAACGACGTCAGGTCTGCATTCACGGGGTTCTCCATGTCAATGTAGATGACATTTCCTTTGTCTGACAGCTCTGCCGCCAGCAGTTCCAGGATGCAGCTCTTTCCAGCACGCCTGTGCCCGGTCAGCACCACAGCCTCTCCTTTGCCCAATAAGTTGGAAACTTGAGCTATGTAGTCATTGCGTCTAATTCTCTCCATAATTAGAACTTTTTGCAAAATTACGAAAAATTCTCAATATGCAGCAAACTATATCCTACTTTTAACACAATTCTACCAAACAAAATTCCCAAGATTTTCAATCAAAAATTCCCTATATTTTCAATTTCAACCTCGATTTTTCATAAAACAAAGGCCAATCTTCACATTAGCCGTAGCTTTTCATAATCCACCGCTTTCATTTAATATTTTTGCAATTATTGCAATTTTATAAAATGTTTTGTCTGCAAATATTCATGGCGATGAAACTCACCAATACTACCGCAAGGAATGTTATCTGGCGGAAGTTATCTCATCTGTCATCAGCGACACTGACAGTTTCGTCTGTGTCACTGGAGGGGAATGGGCCGAAAGGTCAAAAAGTGAGATGTCGGGGCACGATCGGCATGAGGAAAAGCGCCATCAGGCACTAGCGGGGGCTGTTGGGGTAGGTCTGGGCATGTTTGGGGATAGGTCTGAACATGTCTTGGGGTAGGTCGAACAAAAGGGCCGGGATCTATCCCGCAAATAGGCTTTGCAGAGCATCGGGCGGTGTAGGTGTCGACCCATTTGTTCGACTTACCCCAAAGTACATCGACACCTATCCCGCCCGATAATTCCGTCGAGGATACCTCCCAGCTGTTCCAAGTTTTTACAGAGACTCTCCCCGATTAAACGTGCCTAACAGTCGTATTCGCACCGTTCTATCGCAACAGGTTCTCCAACAGCCTTGCCGGGACTCGTCCCCGACAAAGAAGGCGCGGCGCGATAAGATCACCGCAATTGGCAGAAATGTGCTTCGCCGCGCCACCAGCAAAAGAGCCTGGCAACAGTAACAGCACCGCCAGTTCATAACAGTGCAATCAATCGTAAAGACTTCTGCGACATATATGAAGGGAGACGCCGCAGCAGCCGTAGCGCGTAGCGCGAAACGTCCTCCGTATGACAAATAGCTCCCGCAGGTTCAGCGGCCGAAGCGTTCTTCGATAACGTCCCAGTCGATCAGGGCCCAGAGGGCCTTCAGATGATCGGCGCGGCGGTTTTGATAGTCCAGATAGTACGCGTGCTCCCAGACATCGAAGGTCAGGAGCGGCCGGAGACCTTTCGTCACCGGATTGTTTGCGCCAGACTCCTGCGTAATCACCAGTGTGCCATCACTCTGCGCTGAAAGCCATACCCAGCCGCTGCCGAAAAGGCTTACGCCCTTCGCCACGAACTCCGTCTGGAACGCCTCCAGGCTCCCCCACTGCTTGTCGATCTGCGCCGCCAGCGCTCCCCTCGGCCCATTCTTTCCTGCGTCCTGTCCGTCATTCGCTCCCTCAGGTCGCGGCTCTCGCTTCGCTCGGGTCCGGGCTTGACCCGGAATCTCCCGGAACTGCGTGAAGTATAGATTGTGATTCAGGATCTGCCCTGCATTGTTGAACACCGCTGCGTTTCCGGAAGGACCGAAGGCCGGATTCGCCCGCTGCAGGATATCCTCCAGTCCCAGCCCTTCGTACGGACTCCCCGGCAACGCCGCATTCAAATTGTTGACATATCCCAGCAGATGCTTCCCATGATGGAACGCCAGCGTCTGCGCACTAATCACCGGCTCCAGCGCCTCCGGCGCATAAGGTAATTCAATGAGTGTAAACATATTCCTAATAATTTTCTGCCAATACCTGGAAATAGCTCTGCGGATGGTTGCAGACAGGGCACTCCTCCGGAGCTGCCGGACCAATGACGATGTGCCCGCAATTGCTGCACTGCCAGATTGCATCGCCATCCTTGCTGAACACCTTCTTATCCTTGATGTTGGCCAGCAGCTTGCGGTACCGCTCTTCGTGGTGCTTCTCGATGGCGCCTACCATCTCGAATTTCTGCGCGATCTCTTCGAAGCCCTCCTCCCGGGCCTCGCGCGCCATTCTGGCATACATGTCAGTCCATTCAAAGTTCTCACCGTCGGCCGCATCTTTCAGATTCTCCACGGTCCCCGGTACTGCCCCGCCATGCAGGTACTTGAACCAGATCTTGGCATGCTCCTTCTCATTTGCCGCCGTCTCCTCGAACAGCGCCGCAATCTGCACGAAGCCGTCCTTCTTGGCCTTGCTGGCGTAATACGTATACTTGTTGCGCGCCTGCGACTCTCCCGCAAACGCCTCCATCAGGTTCTTTTCCGTTTTGCTTCCTTTCAGATTCATAGTATTGATTTTTAATGGTTTATAAATGTCTAGAGCTGCTACTCGATAAACGGCCAGGCGAGGGTGCCGATGAGGGTGTAGCCGAGGCGGATGTACCAGGGCTGGGGCCAGTTGAGATCCGCGTCGCCCGTCCGGGAGCGGAAGATGCCGAGGGCGTGGAAGGCGTTGTGCGCGGCCCATTCGAGCTTGAGCGAGAGGAGGCTGCGTTTCCATACCAGACACTCGGGATGTGCCGCCCGGATCGCCTTCAGTTCACGCTCGAAGTCGCCCTTCGGCACCGCGAAGGACGACTTCAGCTGAATACTGGCCGGGGAAACAGAATACTGCATACTCGAAAGCTATGGTTTCACACCGCCCTCTTCCCTTGTCACCAGCTCCTTCAGTGATTTGCGGATGCCATGCATGGGCGAAGGCCGACTTTCCGGAGCAGGATAACCCACATTAATCATGGCCACGAGATTATATCCATCTGCGCCGGGAAGGATTTCACGCAAAAGCACCGGGTCGAAGGAGCCGACCCAAAGGGTTGCCAGACCTTCGTTCTCGGCGGCGAGCATGAGATAGGTGGCGACGATGGCGGCATCCACCTCAGCGCCATTCTTGCTGTCGTAACGCCTTACCCACGCGTCAGCGGGAAGGCAGCCCACTACCAGAAGTAGCGGAGCACCATAGTTGGACCGCGTAACGCCCTTGATGGCCTCCAGTGTCTCAGGTTTGGAGACAGCCCAAATATGGACCGGCTGCTTATTCACCGCCGTAGGAGCGATCCGACCGGCTTCCAGAATCCGGTCCACCTTCTCCTTTTCAACACCTCGCGTAGCAAATGCGCGGCAGGAGTATCTGCGATTTAGAACGTCATTGAATTCCATTACTTATGCTGGTGCTTGTCTCTATTCCGCCGCCGGTCCGCGTACGGGACGGACGGGCAGCAAGCTGCAGCGGGAGCCGGGGTCAAGGTAGATGCCACGCGAACTGAAGTCCACGCAGTACGCATTGTCCGGTGCGTCCGTACAGAGGGTGGAAGACCAGTAGTAGCCGTGGGAGCGCGCATCAACGAGGCTGCCTTCGTACCAGCGTCCGGCAGTAGGAAGGAAAATGCTGTTCCCGTTCTTCTTGCTCACAAACTTACGCCCTAACACACCGTTCTGGATCGTCCACATCGAGATGCAGTTATCCATCAATTCCGACCACTCTGCGTCCGTCGGCATCCGCCACTTTTCACCCCAATTGGCACAGGCCGCATCGTCCTCCATTTCCAAGCGGGTTCGGTCGTCAACGATGCCATAGTCGCTGTTGATATTGTATTTCGTAAGCGTACTGTCGGTTCCTTCACACCATTTGTAAGTGGCCCAGGAATCATCGCTCTTAGGCGCTGTCTCGCCCCATGCGAAATAATCGCCGTACTCTTCCGGGCTATTGGCGCCCAAGTTGCAGGTGGCCCACTTGACGGAAAGCCCCAAGTCCACATATTCGTGGCCATCGTCATCGCCCGACTCTTCCTTGATGACCGTCACCAGGCAGGAGGCGGTCAGGCCGCCGTCTTCGGTCGTGACGGTAATCGTCGCCGTGCCCTCGGAAACGGCGGTGATCAAGCCGCTGTCCGAGACTGTGGCCACAAATGTGTCGCTGGACTCCCAGCTCACGTTCTGATTGGTCGCGTCGGAAGGACTCACCGTCGCCGTCAGTTGAAGCGTATCCCCCTCTGTCAGCGTCGCTTCTGCATAGTCTAGGAAAACATCCGTTACCGGAATCTCTTTCATTTTCACTGTTACCCGGCAGGTCGCCGTTTTGCCGCCGTCCTCGGTCGTCACCGTAATCGTCGCCGTACCCGCCTGGACTGCCGTAACCAGTCCGTCCGCGGAAACGGTAGCGACAGCGGTATCATCGGACGTCCAGGTCACATTCTGGTTGGTCGCATCCGCAGGTTCTATGGTCGCAGTCAATTGATAGGTTTCTTCCTCCGTCAGGGTCAACGCGGTTTTGTCCTGCGAAATGCTCGTCACGGGAATGACCTTCTTCTTGACCGTCACCTGGCAGGTCGCCGTCTTGCTCCCTTCTTCCGTCGTCACCGTAATCGTCGCCGTACCTTCCTGGACCGCCGTGACGAGTCCGTCCGAAGATACCGTAGCGACAGCGTCGGAACTTGACTTCCAAGTCACATTCTGGTTGGAAGCATCCGCAGGCGTGAACACGGGTTTCAGCTGCCGGGTTTCCCCTTCCGTGATTTCTATCGAAGTTTCCGACAGGGCGACGGCTGTCAAAGGGACGTAGCTCCCTTTCCTGCCTTGTTGTTCGACCGTCAGGACGGCCGTGGAGGACTTCGACTGCAAGGTCAACTGACCGCTGCGATTATATTCATTGTTCTCAGAGACCGACAACGAAACGTCCCACTTAAATCGGGAATCGGAGATGCTCTGGACCTTCAGCCAATCAGGCGTCGAAGAAACCGTCCACTTTTCCCCGCTCCGCACCGTCAGGTTGCATACATGGGATTCCGGCGACAACGATAACTTTTCCGTATCTATTTTCACGCCGCCCAGATCCACGGACTCATCCTTGAAGTTCGTGCAAGAGAACAAGGCGCTGACACAAACGAAGCACAAAAGATATGCAATAGCTCTTTTCATAGATCCTCCCCTTTAAAATGCATAACCGATTTTAATTGAAGGGGCCACGCCCGATTTCATGACTGTCTCCGGAACGGGGATCGAATACGTCACGCCAGCCGTAGATACGGTCTCCGTCCCCATCACCTGGATCTTCGGATAGTAGCGCAGTCCGATATCGACGCAGAAATGTCCCCCGATCAGGATGTTAACGCCAACCGTGGCATTCATGCCCCCGGTGGTGGAAGCATCCTTGGTATAGGAGAAGTACCCGGCGCCTGCCCGCAGATAGAGCATATCCATCAGCCGGAAAGTGGCCGAGGCGTCAAACCCGGGCATGGTCGTTCCTTTGTACAGATAGCCACCGAGTTCGGCGCCGAAGCGGGATCCTCCGATATCATATACGCCCACAGCCAACTCGGGGAAGAAGCCCCAGTTTGTCGTTGTCCCCACGCCAGCCTTTGCCACAAACAACATATTGGGATGCGCTGTCTTCTTGGGGGCGGCGACTGGATTCTCTACCGGTTTAACAGGTGATACTGGTGCTACCGGCGTTACGGGTTTTACCGGTTCCGGAGCAGGAACTACGACCAGGCAGGAATCTTTCCAATTGCCATCTACGGTCATGACGGAAATAGTGGTCGTTCCCGGCCCGACTGCCGACACATAGCCGTTGTCCAACACGCTGGCGACGGAAAGGTCTCCCGAATACCATACGAATCGCTTGTCAGCAGCATTGTCGGGATGCACTCTGGCAGAAAGAAGCATCGACTTCCCGACTTCCAGAGAAAGGCTTTCCTGGGAGATGGTGATGCCCGTCACTTTGACGGGTCCGGTTTTCTGCAAGGGATTCCACTCTTCTTGCGGTTCTGGTTTTTGCTCGGGCTTGGGGGCGATGGCGGAGGCGGCCATCACGGTAATCGTGCACTTCCCCGTAAAGCCGCTGTCCTTGGTCAAGGCAGAGATCTCTACGCGGCCCGGTCTTTCCGCTTTTACCAGGCCGTTCTGGTCGACCGTCGCGATGGAATTGTCCTCGGTAATCCAGAATACCGCTTTGTTGGTTGCCTCGGCCGGTATGACCCGGGCTGACAGCTGGACAGTCTTCCCGACCACGAGAGAAACGGTATCGGGCGCAACCTCCACTCTTGTCACCTTGATGGTACTATTCCAAATCTCCAGGGCCGCCTGGTCCTGTGCGTTGATGTAGAGCAGGGCGCGTGCTTTCTGTTTTGCTTCAGCATAGCTTCCTTGGGAATAGAGTTCATTCATTTCCTGCAGCAAGTCATAGCATTTCTTCGCCTTGGCATCCAGCTGCGTCCGCTCCGACAGCTTGCGGGTGTCATCACCATAATGGTTCCCATGCAGGCTGCAAAGCATGATCGCGCGCGCATAATCGCCTTTTTCAAAGGCGGCCTCGGCATCCGGCAGGATCTCGGCAGGCCGCTCGTTGTAATGCTGCCGCTCCTCCGGCGTCAGGTCGCGGAAGGTCGGATACGGCCTTCCCGACTGAGACGCCTGGGCCGCTTGGGCTGCCTGCGCGACTTGCGCGGCTTGCGCCACTTGCGCCGTCGCCAGCGGCATCAGCAGGCAGCTGATGAGTAAAAGAATATATACACGGAAGTATTTCATATGGTTAAAATATATCTTGCTTGGCGTACAAAGATACACATTGTTTTGCCTGGTTGGCCAGTTGGATGGTGCAAAATCGTTCACCTGTGTGGTCGCTGTTTGTTCTTGCGCGGGCGTGGGCATGTGAC
>JAEEGH010010517.1_pt1 | contig 21201 bp, 24 predicted proteins | sample 9134181 | NCBI WGS metagenome assembly JAEEGH01 (sample SAMN16246544, study PRJNA631951) | gut metagenome | biome: gut microbiome; feature: rumen; material: DP-attached | host: Bos | place: Iran: Karaj | collected 2018-10
AAATATTTAAGGATGAAGCAAATTTCATTAATAATCGCAATATGTTGCCTTCTATCGGGCGCATACGCACAAAACAAACAAATAAAGGAGAATACTGAAATGAAAAAGACATTAGTAGTTTATTTTTCGGCTACCGGCACCACAAAAGCCGCAGCCCAGAGGTTGGCAAAGGAAAAGAATGCCGACCTGTTCGAAATTGTACCCGAGAAACCCTACACTTCTGCAGACCTTGACTGGCAAGACAAGCAATCACGTTCAACGCTGGAAATGAAGGACAAGAATTCACGTCCGGCAATCAAGGAAATTTGTGAAAACATCGCCCAATATGACACTGTGTGGATTGGCTTCCCCATATGGTGGTACACAGCACCGACAATCATCAATACATTTATTGAGGCTCACGACCTTAGCGGCAAGGTGCTGAATGTGTTTGCTACCAGCGGAGGTTCCGGTGTCAGCGGTTCTGCCAACGACCTGAAAAAAGCCTATCCGCAATACACTTGGGGTGAAAGCATACTTATGAATTAATCTTGTAAATAAGCGACAATGAAGAAATTAGCATTATTTGCAACGATAGTCTTATTGGCAACTTCTTGCAACGACAAAACGCAAACAACTGAAATAAAAGATAATATGAAACAGGAATTGAACCTCACACAGGAGTGGGACAAGGTGTTCCCGCTCAGCGAAAAAGTGAACCACCGCAAGGTGACGTTTGAAACCCAGTACGGCCTGACGCTGGCCGCAGACCTCTACACGCCGAAAGATGCCAACGGCAAAATATCGGCCATTGCCGTGAGCGGACCCTTTGGTGCCGTGAAAGAGCAAAGCAGCGGCCTCTATGCCATGAAGATGGCCGAGCGAGGCTTCGTGGCATTGGCTTTCGACCCTTCATATACTGGAGAAAGTAGCGGCGAACCCTGTCGTACCGCATCGCCCGACATCAACACCGAGGATTTTTTGGCAGCCGTCGATTTTCTCTCCAAACTGGAGAATGTCGATCCTGAACGCATCGGTATCATCGGCATCTGTGGCTGGGGTGGCATCGCATTAAACGCCGCTGCGGCCGACCCTCGCATCAAGGCCACCGTGGCATCTACGATGTATGACATGACACGAGTGAGTGGCAACGGTTACTTCGACAGCGAGGACAAGGAAGAGTCACGCCATGCAGCACGTGAGGCGATGGCAAAGCAACGTCTAACAGATACGAAGGCAATGGCAGGCGGTGTGATAGATCCTCTGCCTGACGACGTGCCGCAGTTTGTGAAGGATTACTATGACTACTACAAGACGGAGCGCGGCTACCACAAGCGTTCAGGAAACTCTAACGACGGATGGCGTGTGATTGGTACGCAGGCGTATGCCAACAGCCGTTTCCTGTATTATATCAACGAGATACGCTCTGCCGTACTCGTGATGCACGGCGAAAAGGCTCACTCACGCTATTTCGGTGAGGCGGCATACAAATACATGGTGGAGGGCAAGGCTGAAGGCTACAACGTGACAGGCAAGCCTAACCCCAACCCTGGGAACAAGCAACTGCTCATAATACCTGGCGCTACGCATTGCGACCTCTATGATGGCGGCTACAAGGAACTGAAGGGCAAGGGTGAGGCAAAGAACCTTATACCATGGGACAAGCTAGCAGTTTTCTTCAAAGAGAACCTTAAGTAAATGTCACTAAGAATGGATAAGTGGGGAATTATAATAGCCGTATTTTATGCTATAGCTGCTGCTGCATTATACGCCATCAACGTACCGTGCTCTAAGATATTGCTAACGGAGGTTCCGCCTGTTTCCATGGCAGGACTCCTTTATCTTGGCGCAGGAATAGGTGTTGGAGGAATGTGGCTGGTGCACTACAGAAGGGAACGTAAAGAAGAACGATTGACAAAAGCCGATTTCCCTTATACCATCGGGATGGTTGTCCTAGATATCGTTGCACCGATTTTTCTGATGATGGGCATCAAATACGGAACATCATCTAATGCCTCGCTACTCGGGAATTTTGAAATTGTTGCCACTGCAATTATTGCACTCCTGGTTTTCCGAGAGCGTGTAAGCTGGCGGCTATGGATAGCTATTCTGCTGATAACGGCTTCAAGCATGGTTCTTACCTATGACGGTCATGACGGACTTGGTTTTTCCATAGGGTCGGCTTTTGTATTGTGTGCCACCGTTTGCTGGGGATTAGAGAATAACTGCACCCGATGTATTTCCGAGAAGAGCACCTATCAGATTGTTACCATCAAGGGTATATGCTCAGGCATCGGGGCATTAGTGGTGGCGGCGGTGACAGGAGAAAGCCTCTTTCCTCTCAAATACATACCGTGGGTATTGCTGTTGGGCTTCGTAGCTTACGGACTGAGCATTTTCACATATATCCGTGCCCAGAAGACACTCGGAGCTGCCAAGACAAGTGCGTATTATTCAATAGCACCGTTTATAGGTGCGTTTTTAGCGTTCGTCGTGTTGGGCGAAGCTCTTTCAGCACAATATGTCGTTGCACTTTCTATTATGATTGTTGGTACATTGTTTATTATTTATGATACGCTGGTCCGCTCGCATAGCCATAAACATTCACACACGTTTACGCATATTCGCAATGGAGTTGTGCATTCGCACACGATCACCCATTCACATAAGCACAGTCATTTCTCTAATGACAACGTGCATCATCATCATCATAGCGTCGTAGAATTGAAGAAAAGCATGCGTGAGGCAAATTGTAGTACAAAGACTCTGACTACACAGGAAGGGTAAAGAACTGTGAACAATGTATTTATGTTTGAACGAAATGAAATACTATAAACTATTATATTACTTAATATCAATGATGTTTGCCACCACAGCATTTGCGCAGCGTGTGACAGATGTGCACAGCCATATCATCACGCCTGATTTTACAGAGTCTTTGGAGAAAGAGGGACGACTGATGGAGGAGGGATTTCCCATACCGAAATATGACATTGGGAAACATCTGAACTGGATGGACGAGGCTGGCATAGAGACGTCAGTACTGACGTTAGCTGCTCCGCAACCTACGTCTGCCGATGTGGTAAGAAAGACTAATGAGGCTGCAGCACGCATAAAGACGGAGCACCCCGGCAGGTTCCTGTTTTGCGCCGCTCTGCCCTTGCCTGATGTGGACGCTGCCATCAGTGAGGCGAGGTATGCGCTCGACACCTTGGGTGCCGACGGCATCAAGTTGGCTACCAACGCCAATGGGCAATACCTTGGTGCACCAGAGTTAGACACGCTCTTTGCCTTCCTCAATGAGCGCCGTGCAGTAATCATACTGCATCCCCACCGTCCAGAGCCAGTAAACCACGCTGTGATGACGCAGACACCCTTGGCTATGCAGGAATACCTCTCTGAGACCACTCGTGCCGTAACCAACATGATAAGCCGCAACGTGCTGGCACGATATCCCGATGTCAAGGTGGTGGTACCCCACTGCGGTGCTTACCTGCCGCTGGCAATACCCCGCATGAAGTCATTGGGACCTGTGATGCAGGCAAACAAGCTGGTGGGCGAGATTGACTGGGAGGCTAACCTCAGTGCCCTGTACTATGACCTTGCCGGCGCCCACTCGCCAGAGACTATCCGCATGATGCTCACCATCACCACGCCCGACCACCTGCTTTACGGCTCTGACTATCCATACGCAGCACCGCAGGTGCTTACGCAGAGTCTGGCAAGGATGAAGCAATACCTGCAGACTGAGACAGACCTCGCACCGTTCAAGGACATGATATTGTGGAAGAATGCCCAGTGGTTGTTTGGAAAGACAAAGGAGAAACCATCAGCGGCAATGCCTGACGCGACATCTATGATAGTGCGAATAGCCGAGATAGAGGTATGGCCGCAGTATCTCAATGAATATCTCAGTATAGCCAACGAGGTGGACCGCCTCAGCATGGAACGCGAGCCGGGCGTCATCTGCCTGTTCCCTATGCAGAGTGCCGATGACTCTACGCAGATACGCATACTTGAGATATATGCGTCGGAGGAGGCCTACCAAGAGCATCTGAAGACAGAGCACTTCCTGAAGTATAAGACTGGCACACTACACATGGTGAAGAGTCTGAAGCTGCCAACGATGAAACCGCTTGACACAGAGACGATGGACCAGATATTCAAGAAAATAAAGACATACAGATGAAAAGAATCGTTTTACTAATAACAGTTGTATTGACCATGACAACAGCAAACAGTCAGGCGCTGACAGAGCGCCAAAAAGGATTGGCGGCATGTGCCTGCCTCATGGCGCAGGGCGACCTCACAAGACTTGAGCCTGCCGTAAGAACGGCTCTCGATAACGGCGTTACCATTAATGAACTGAAGGAGGCTTTCTCACAACTCTATGCCTACACAGGTTTCCCACGCTCGCTGAACGCACTGGGGGTGTTAGGCAAAGCTTTGGAGAACAAGCAGCCAAACTGGCAGGAGGGCAAGCCATGGAAGCGTCCTGCTGAGTGGCACGACGCCAAGAAGGCTTACGAACTGGGTAAGAAGAACCAGACACAGCTCTCTGGCCGTCCGTTCAACTATGACTTCTGTCCACAGGACGACTACTACCTGAAGGCGCATCTCTTCGGCGACATCTTTGCCAGCGACCAACTCCCTGCTGCCGACCGCGAGATTGTGACCGTGGCGGCACTGAGCGGTCTGGAGGGCGTAGCTCCACAGCTTGCAGCCCACAAGCAGGGTGCAATGAACATGGGTAACAGCCAGCAGTTGGTTGACGAGCTCTGCGCTTGGCTCTGCAATGAGGGCTACACGCTGAGCAGTAAATGGGCGAAGGGTGAGCCTAACCCATACGGCAAGTATTTCATAGGTCAGAGTTATCTGGCTGATGTAGGTGGCGGTGTGATGAACGTCACTTTCGAGCCTCGTTGCCGCAACAACTGGCACGTTCACCACAAGCAGGTGCAGGTACTCATCTGCGTGGCAGGCAGAGGCTGGTATCAGGAATGGGGCAAGGAGGCAGTAGAGATGACTCCCGGCACCGTCATTGCCGTTCCTGCCGAGGTGAAGCACTGGCACGGTGCTGCCAAGGACAGCTGGTTCCAGCACCTCACGTATCATAAGGACGTACAGGAGGCAGCCTCCAACGAATGGCTGGAGGCTGTCACAGACGATGTATATGACAAGCTGAAATAAGGTGTATAGTCATACAATAAAGAAAATCACTTTGCAACGAAACTCTGTGTTTCGTGACAAAGTGATTTTCTTTTTTTGTATGAAAGTGCTATTTCTTTCTTTTGGACTCTGCGCCTAGATAATCATGCAGGTCTATGGTTCCTGCCTCATTCATGATATTAAGGCTCGGCACATGCTCCACTATGCGCGTTGTTCCGGTAGCCTTGTTGACGTGGAAATATACCAGTGCACCCGTATAGCTGCGAAACACCACCTGGTACGTAGAGTCGGTCTCCTCCCCCATCTCTATGCCCATAATGTCGGGATTGTCCTTGGCCATACTCCAGTCGTAGGAGCCATGACAGTAGTTGCTCACGGCCTCGTATGCCTTCTCCGCCGTAATGCCTTCGTCTGTGACAGAGGGGCGACATGAGCACAGAAGCATGGCTATGCTTAGGAATGACAACAGCTTTCTCATAACTATATTATTGAAGGATGTATGCATCAATACTCCTCAAACGTTCTTGATTCCTCTGCCTTTATCAGTTCTATGTTCAGTTGCTCCACAAACGAAGTCTTTACTTCTTTGTTGTTAGATACCGGGGTGTACCAAGGCTCGTTGGCGAAATACTCCTGCAGGTCTGCAGACTTGAAACTGTAGCCGTTCCTTGCAAGTATCGAATTGCGCATTATGCGTAGCACCGTCTTACTGAAGCGGCGGAACTGCTTATCGTTGAGCAGTGTGTTGCTGGCATAGAAGAAGCGACTTGCACGCTTGTTCTTCTTAAGTACTATGGGAGCCGCGTCTTTACGCACCCACATGCCGTTTTCATTATCATAGGCTACGCTGTATAGCGTGAGGCCTTCAAGTGTCAGTACTATCTCCCATGAGCCTTCCAAGCGGTTGGTACTGCCTGCTATCTCATTGACGTGGACGTATGGTGTGATCATTCCGTTAAACGTCTGCAGCGTATATGCAGCCAGTTCGCCGTTTATGTCAAAGTTATCCCTGTAGATGCGTACTTGCAGTTCGTCACCATCGCTGTAATCACCCATCAGTTGGCTCTTCCATTTTGCAAGATTGAGTTTCTCGCTGTCCCACTCGTCAGTGTACTCCAATACGGCCTTAAGTTCATTCTTCGCATTGTAGAAGCACAGCACGTTCCATCCCTCTTTCTTCTGATGGCGCACAGTGGTGATGTCGGAATACTCATTCACATAGTCATTCGGACCGTCTGCCACACGATACACGTTCGCTTTACCTGCTACCGGGACGAGCATGAACTCATGTTCCTCGCCTTCTGCCATGGCATTCATAAGCACCTTTCCCCCACCCTGCTGTGAGGCACTATACGTAAGCCAGCCATTATACCAATGGCCGCTGGTCTCTATTTGCGCTTTTGCTACCACTACGGCACAAAGCGTCAACAGTGTCATTAGAATCTTTCTCATATCTTTGATGTTATGGGTGCAAAGTTACAAAAAAATCTTTTTATTTCGTGCAAAAAAGATCATTTTTTTGTCGGACACGAATGGGGTATTGTCTATGATTAGATCTGTATTCTAAGTCTGCCGCTTGTAAAACACCCCGCCAACCAACGTCAGGTATTCTGGCAGTAAGCCTTTCTCGCTCCATTTTATCTCTATGCCTAACAGTTCCTTGGCTGTCAGACTTACGTCAAATCCGTATGCCTCTAATGACGGACGCACCTTGTCGGGATGCCTGCAAGGCTTTCCCTCTATCCTTGCACACTGTGCAACGCCACAATAAAGACATGAGCCTGCGAAACCGAAGCATATGCCACCTGATGACTGTTCCTTCTCCAGCAGTTCATCGTTCAGCGCCGTCGTTACGGGGCGCATCATGTCGTCTGCGGCGGATAGCGGCAGAGTCTTGTCATACGGCGTAACCTTCACGCCGATAATCTGAACCCTGTCATACCTCTGAAGCACCGTGAGCGGGTCATGGTCAAACGGCGGACAGCCATAGCGCCGCCCGTAGTTACCGCACTGCTGACACAGTTTCAGAAAATAGTCAGCCCTGCGAAATCTCTCGATATACGTCTTTGCGTCAATCTCCGCCGTATATCTCTCCGTGGTGTATGTGGCGTATTTATGGTTATCTGACATTGTTATTAATACGTATCTGCGTTCAAGCAGCAAAGGTACACAAAAATTCCGAACAAAGAGTGTGAACAGATTAAAAGTTTAAGAATAATAAACATTGTGAGCTTAATTGCCAACGATAGAAGGGAAAATATGCTTGAGTTTTGACTTTTTTGCGTCTTAAATAATAATTAATCACAAAAAAAAAGAAGAACAGGAGGATGTAACGAATGATATTCGTATGATCTGTTAAGAAGATTAGGGTGGCTGAATAGCCTTGTGCAATAACTGCGGTTGCTTCTGCGTTTAGTATATAAAACAATTGTATATGGCAGAGCAAGAGAAATGGAAATGGCAGGAACCTGGTACTACATGGAAGGGTGTCGGCTTGTATCATGTTACTTTGACTATCCCTGACCGCAGGCCTCTTTTGGGAAGGCTGGAGGTGCCTGACGATAATCTGGACAAGGCTGTGGTGAGGCGCTCGGCACTGGGGAATGCACTGGTGGATAGTCTGCTGGGCATTCCGCATTATCATCCTGAGGTACAGGTGCTGCATTTCTGCTTGATGCCCGACCATCTGCATGCTGTGTTGTACGTAAGGCGAACTATGACCACTGGCATCCGGGGCGTGGTGAGGGGATTCTGGCAAGGAGCAAAGAAGCTGGGGAGGGCTTGGTCGGCTTCTTCTTCTTTTGTCCCGAATTATATTCGGGGAGAATACCAAAAAGGACAGGGGTACTGCCAAGAAAAACCGGGAAACGGCCAAGAGGGACTTGGGGGCAATAGCCTTCGGGAAGAAACGGTACGGCTGGAAACATCTGCGGCGAGCCTGCGTGAGCGACTGGACGGGGAGAGCTATTGCCAACTGCCTCCCGTCTTTACGGAGATGCCTTTCATCCGTCCGATGGGGCATAACACGCAACTGCCTAACACTATCAGATATATAGATATGAATCCTCAGCGGTTGGCCACCAAACGGCAGAAGCCAGGCTTCTTCTGTGTGCAAAGGAATATAGTGATAGGTGCACGCAGCTATGACGGTGTTGGAAACACAATGCTGCTGATGGCAGAGAAGATGGCTGTGGTGCACGTGCGCAGCGCATTGGTGAAAGCGGCTGAACGTGGCGATGCTGAGGCGTTGCGTAATTACAAGAACTCGTGTGTGCTGGCGGCTCGCAAAGGGGCAGTGATGGTATCGCCATTCATCTCTCCTCATGAGAAACAGGTGATGCAGGTGCTTCTGGATGAGCAGTGGCCGTTCGTCTGTCTTACCGACAATGGCTTCCGCAATTATTACAAACCTTCGGATGCTCTTTTTGATGCCTGTGCCGCAGGTCGCGTCCTGATATTAAGTCCCTGGCAGTATGATGCCAATAAGCGTCACATCAGCCGTGCGGATTGTCAAGCGCTCAACAATATGGCAGAGGAAATAGCCCAGTACCATTTGACACTTTGATAGGTTTTACCCTATTTTGCTTTACAAATTGTCAAAATAAGAAGTGCCGCCAGAAAACTCAAAATAGAGTTTCTTGCGGCACTTTTTAGGTATTTATGAGGGGAAATATAGCTCTTTCAGTGTCAAAGCATAGCTTTTACATTGTAATATGATAGCTTTTACCTCATGAAAGCATAGCTTTTACAACGTAAAACGAATGCTTTTACGGCCTAATTTGATAGCTTTTACATGACAGGGAAAATGCCTCTGAAATTAAAAAGCTGACTGTCAATGGTTTGCAAAATGTAAAAAAATCGCCTTTTTGAAGTCTGACGGGAAATATTTTCAAAATATCGCAAGGAAATCAAGGTTGCAAAAATCAAAGTGTAAGCAAAACACATTATTTTCTGACAATATGGCTATTTATAGTCTTGCGAGTTTTCTCTTCTCTTTTAATGCGGGGAAGGGAGTCGTTTATCAGTAACAAAAACTTTTTCTTACAGAAAATTTGCAAGTACGAAAAAAATGTCGTAATTTTGCATTATAAAAAGATTATAATAATAAAGTTATAATAAAGTAACACGTTATGAAACAGGCTAATCCGTTTGTAATAGAAGGATATGTGTCGCCAGAATATTTCTGTGACCGTGAGGCTGAGACCACAGTGTTGATGCAACATATCATCAATGGACGCAACGTTGCCCTGATAGCTCCGAGACGTATGGGTAAATCAGGACTAATACAGAACTGCTTTCACCAGAAACCTATCTCAGATGCCTATTACCTGTTCTATGTTGACATCTATGAAACAAAAAACCTAAGTGAGTTTGTATATGAACTTGGCAAGTGTGTGCTCAACACATTGAAACCGTTTGGCAGAAAAGTATGGGAGGGATTTATCAATGTGTTGCAGTCATTGCGCACGGCAGTAACCTTCGACATAAACGGTAATCCTGAATGGAGCGTGAGCCTAGGCGACATAGTGCAGCCCGACATGCTACTTGATGAGATATTCGACTATCTTGCAAAGGCATCACGGCCGTGCCTTATAGCCATTGACGAGTTTCAGGTCATAGCCGGCTATCCAGAGAAAACCGTAGAGGCTGCCTTGCGCAAGCGGATACAAAACTGCCACAATGCCCGTTTCATCTATTCCGGCAGCAAGCGCCACATGATGGCTGAGATGTTTGCATCAAGTGCGCGACCATTTTATAACAGTTGTTCCATCATGGGCCTGGAACCTATTGATCGTGAAATATATTTCAATTTTGCCCAGGAGAAACTCAGGCTTACCAACAAAGATATCACGCAGGAAGCCTTCTGGCATCTGTATGACGAGTTTGGCGGAGTGACATGGTACATACAATATGTGCTTAACATGCTCTATGCACTACCCTATGTTTCTGCGCTCACCGCAAAAGACATTGACGAGACAGTGGGGCTGATTATATCACAACAGAATTTTGCATACAAAGCTTTGATTTATCAGTTGCCGACGAAGCAGAAACAGCTGCTTCTTGCCATTGCGCGAGAGAATAAAGTCACCAGCATCATGTCAAAGGACTTCCTGCGCCGTCATTCGCTTACTGCCAGCATGGTGCAGGGTGCACTAAAAGGATTGCTTGACCGTGATTTCATAACTTTTGACAACGGAGTATATCAACTTAGCGACACATTCCTGATGAAGTGGTTGCAAAGGGAACAAGTCTATTGATATGCCTGTCGCAGAAGTGCCCTGTGAAAACTGTTTCTAATCAATGTCAGTGCGCAGCCATAGTGTCATCTGTGACAGATAGACCTGTGCGGCTATTCCCTGACAATAATCTCCTCTGTGGTCTTGCGAGTCTTCTCCTTCGGTGCGTCGGCAGCATAGCCGAGGGGAATGAGAACGGCAGGTTCTTCGTTGGCGGCGAGGGAGAACTGTTGGCGGCATATATCTGCATCGAAGTTGCATACCCAGCAGGTGGCGAGGCCTTGCTCCGTTGCTGCCAGACAAAGGTGCTCCACAGCAATAGCGATGTCTATGTCGCCGTGGTGCTTGCCGTCAGAGCGCACCCACTCCTCATCGTGGAGTATGGAGGCGATGACATACATAGGGGCGGTAGTAAACCACTCACGGTTATAACACTGGCGCAGCTTCTCCTTGTCGCCGTCACTGCTGATGACGTGGAAGCGCCAAGGCTGTTTGTTTACTGCCGACGGAGCAAAGCGCACGCACTCCATCACATAGTCCACCTTCTCTTGTTCTACACTCTTAGCCTGATAGCTTCTGCAGCTATATCTCTGTTTTACTAAATCAAGGAAATTCATAGTTAATTCATAATTAGTGTCTAATAGACCACACCTTATATGTATTATATGTAATCTGTTTGCAAAAATAGGAATTATCTGGCAAACTGCCAAACATGTTCGGGATAAAATTATGTGATTAGTGCACAAGCCTTGTTTGTATGGTCATCGGTAGTGTGAAATGAATGAAGAAAAGTTTGTATGTTTCTCAGAAAATTTTTACTTTTGCAGTATGGATTTGAAAATAAAGGTAAAGACAATGGCGCAGCAGTTGCTGCGCAGTCCGAGAGAGTTCCCCGTTGAGGCCGCCATGGGCGTAGTGTTCTTTTTGATAGCTGCGCTTCACACTTCGTCCAGCCAGTGGGCGGTAAAGATAGCAGACTATTTGCAAGATGATGTATTGGCGCTCTTTGTGCCGCTGATAGTGCTGACGTTCCGTCTGCACAGGGTGAACAGCTGGGCATACATACTGTCAGGCTTGCTCTTCATACCGCTGATGGCGATAGACTTGAAACCATTTCTGTCTACTAACGGCTTTGGGTTTACTTATGTGCTGGCAGCCATACTGCTTGTGGCGGGTACATGGAAGATGGACAACCGTAGCTTTGCCGCCCACGCCTTGCATGTGGTGACAATGCTGTTCTTCGGCGTGGTCATCAGTGGACTGCTGACCTTGGCTGTCATGGCCATAGTGGCATCGTTTGTCTATATCTTTGACATCACGCAGCCTGTCCACTTGTATGAGTACATCCTTGAGTTTATATGGTTTGCCATAGCTCCGCAGGTGTGCTGCTCTCTTATCTCCCATGATGAGGACAAGGTGAAGGAACCGTCACGCGTGCTGAGCATCATACTGAACTTCATACTCACTCCGGCAGTCATCATCTATGCAGTAATCTTTTATGTATATTTCATAAAGATAGCACTGGAGTGGGACTTACCGAAGGGTGGCGTGGCATGGATGGTGATGGGCTTCATCACAGTGGCGCTCATAGGCAGGTTGATGCAGTATGTGCTCAGTAAGCGATACTATGACTGGTTCTACCGCCGCTTCCCGCTGATAGCCGTGGCTCCACTGATACTCTATTGGGTAGGCTCTATCTATCGCATACGCCTATACAGCTTTACCGAGAGCCGCTTCTACCTGATGGTGGCAGACTTGCTGATGACACTATTCGTGATGATGCTGGTATGGCGCCGCTCACGCCGCTTCCAGTTGATGGCGCTCATCTCCGGCGCAGCCATTATACTGTTTACATACATCCCCGGCATATCAGCAAAGAGCATAGGACTGCGCTGTCAGACGGCACGCATGGAACGCTTGATGCAAGACCTGAAGCTGATAGACAAAAAGACAGGGAAGTTGGTGGCTTATGTTGACGTACCCACCGTACTGAAGGACAGCCTGCTGTGCAATCGCTATCAGGATGTGTGCAGCGTCATAAACTATGTGAGGGAAGATATAGGCTATGACGAATTTACGCGGAGGTATGGAAAGTGGGGGTATAGAGAATATGACTTTGACTACTACGATAGTCCGGTAATTGTAAATGTGATGGCATCTCTGCTCATGCTTAGTTCTCCTGTCGATTTGGGTGAATATAATGTCCTGTTGCCAGTAACCGCATACGAAAGCGATTACCGTAGAGGAGTGTTGACGGTAACAATGAACGAGAAGACCGTGATGCGCTATCCTGTTGACAGCATAGCGGAGCATACACCAGGGATGAAGGAGCATCCCTCAAGGTTGTTTGTATATAAGAATGACTCACTGCTTGTATTGCTGGGGCATGTCTATGTGATTAACCAAGAATACAGCAGTGCCGACGGTGATAATATAAAACTGTTCCGCAGACAGAGGAAGTGAGTCGGTTTATAGTTTACTGTTTGGCTAAAAAGCAGGCGGGGCTTGCGTATTTTAATAACATCAATATATATATAGAAATGAAAAAGACTATTCTTATTGTCGTCCTTATGGTGATGACATGTATTGGAGCGATGGCTCAGGAAAAGGGTCCTGCGGTGGTGGAGACAGAGAACTTCTCTGTGAAGGTGCCTAAGGGCTGGGTGGTAAAAAAGAAGAGCTCTGGCAGCATAAGCAGCGTTACGCTGGAGCCCGAGACAGCGCCGAAACCGTCAACCAACTTCGGTTACAGGGTGGAGCTGTGGTCATTTGCCTACAAGAGCTACACTGTAGAGAAAATCATAGACGAGGCGTTGCATCAGTATGGTGAGAACGGCGCCAAGAAGATGGAGGACGTGAAGTTTGGTGACAACACCTTCCAACGCACCTTCTTCGATGAGGGACACGGTTCGTCACAGGTCCTTGCCCTGCCGCTCACTGGTGAGGGCGCCCTGCGCATAGGGGTAAGCTCTTACGCTCTGACAGACAAGAACGTGAAGGCGATACTCAAGAGCATAAAGGTGCTTAAATAACGTCAGTTTAATTGTAAATATTGAACAAACTTAAACATGAAACATCCAATTAAGATATCGGTAATGGCGCTGGTTGCAATGTTTGCACTCAGCAATAGTGCCAATGCACAGTTTGGCAGTTTGAAGGGACTCGCCAATAAGGCTAAGAAGGCTGTAAAGGAAAAGGTAACAGATACGGGCAGCTCTGTTTCAGAGAGTGCTACAAGCTCAGTAAGTTCTGCAGCAGGTTCTTCTGCCAGCACAGACAATGACGGTGGAAGAGTAAATGTCGCGCTGGCAGATTTCAATGTTGACTACTCTATAGCAAAGAAAACAAACTGGACTTACAACTCGCCTACAGAGGATGTGTTAGCCGACGTGGCTTATTGGTTGCAGAGACTGCGCAACAGTCTGGATAAAGGTAATGCCAACGCAATAGACTTTGAGGCATTAGGGCGTGTCAACAATGGTGCTCCGCTATTTTCCTATGTTGATAAACAATACCATCAGACGGCTTCGCCTCGCAATATCCAAGCCGTAGATGACTGGAGTAAAGAGAAAGATCAGTTGGTAAAGGCCGCATGGAAGATAATCTCAGCCAAACTGCCGGAGAAGAATGATTATGTAGGTCGTGTAAATGGTTTGCTCGCGATGGCAGAGAATGCTACAAGCAGAGATGCTAAGGGATATTTCTTTGACCGCGCTTTTGAGGTGACGTCGCTTGCCATCAAGTTTGGCAAGATAAGTCAGGGAAGCAGCGATGAGAGCCAGATAGCTTCAAGGTTGCAGGCACTCTATGCTGGTCTTGACGAAGGCTTGAAAGGTAACTATCCTTCATCATTCAAGGTCAGCGACTTTGATGCCTTTGATGCCAAGCGCATTGCCAATGGTGCTGCAGCTGCAGGCGCAGAGGAACAGAGAATGCGTAAGGGTTCGCTGCTGAAGATGTATAAGTATGCAGCTGCCAACAATCGTTACAAGTCAATGCCAGCCTCTAAGGGTAACGCTGTAGAGAAGAGCATACGCGACTATGTGACGAAGATGTATCCTGAGTGGGGTAAGGTAGTTCGTGTGTCATGTCCGGAGAACTGGACTGTGGTGCGCGACCGTCTGGGTAATCCTACCTATCGTCACTATGGTGCCACCATTCTCTGTGAGGACCAGGGCTATAAGGTGCTGCACGGTATATCCATACACCAGACATATAAGAGTGGAAAGTATGGTACGTCGGTACCTGATAGCGACAGGTGGAATAGGATGGTTGACCTTGTGAAGTAACTTGATGTATAGAAAAGGAAATATACTCAAGAGCATAAAGGCGCTTAAATAAAGAAAGGGGGTTCACTTTTTTAGTGAACCCCTTTTCCTATTCTATAACCTCAATGTAAAAGCTGAACGGCCGGAAACCGTCGTTGCAGCTGAGCATGGCGCTCATAGGATTCTTCATCCATCCGTTGGAGTAACTTACGGTGCCGTCGGGTGCCGTGTGGCGGTCGGCGAAGAAATGTCCCTCGCCGCGTGCCAGTGACTCCACATATTCACGCATGGATGACCATGCTGAGGGACACATACCCTCGGGACACTTCCCGTCAGTGGAAATCCATTGCTGTCCCACGCTGACGTCGCAGGTGTGCTCTATGGGATTCTCGTATCTCGCCATAAGGTCGGGATACTCCGTCTGTCGTATGGCAGTAATCCGTACTTTATTCATACCTCAGTTCATCTTTGTCATGTGATAGCCCATCCTGTTAAGCTGCATGGCGGCTCCCATGAGGTAGAGCTGGTGCAGGCAAGCCACGTATGCGTGGAACGCCTCCTTTGTGCCTGGCTCTATACGCTGGCGCATCAAGGCACTGTGCACACGGGAGGCACACTCGCCTACAAGTTTCTCAAGTGAGGTGTAGTCCTCACCGTCAAGCAGCAGCACATCCTGGCGTATATATTCATCCATACTGTCATAGCCGCGCTTGTCTCTCAGGTAGATGTATATGTCATCCAACTTTGAGTACACATCCCATTCCGTGTCCCACATCTTGGCTATGGCCATACCTACATACATCATCCAACCGAGCGAGGCATTGGGGTAGTTCTGGAATTCCCTGATGCCGTCGGGCAGATATGACTGTGCTATGGCAGCCCATTTCTCCTCCACGTCGGGACACTCGGGCATGCGCTCGTCCACTTCCTTTATAGAGTGCAGGTAGCGATGCAGGTCTTCGTGCAGTATGTCCTCAAATTTCTGTTCCATGTGTTCTATAACATTTGTTCTAATTGTTCCACGGCATGGGTAATGTCCTCGCTAAACCTGTTGTGGTCTTTAAGGAAGTCTGCCCTGCCTTCTGATATTAATTCGAGCAGTTCGCTGCTCATGTCGTCCGCATAGCTTGCTATGGCATATTCTATGTCGTCCCTCTGCCAGTCAAGCGAGGAATGGATATACACGTTTCTCTTCTGGTGCAGGAAACTGTATGCGGTCTCTATGCTGTCACGTGTTATCATGCGTCGTAGCCTATTGGCCTGAACTGTTTCTGTGCCTCGCTCCATACAAAGCCGTGGCCGTGCAGGTACTCCTTTATCTCTTGTGGCTCACGGTTGAAGGCGTAGCATAATGACTCAAGCGTGTCAAACTCCTCGTCTCTCAGAAGCATGTTCACACTCGACACCAGTATGGCGGGGTCTTTGGGTAAATATTCCATCGGTTATTTGTTTGCAAATGCAAAGGTACTAATTCTTTTTGACAAAAACGTTGCTTAGTCTTAAACTTTTTTGTACTTTTGTGGAAGTAAAACGACTAATTACACAAACGTCTAAATAAAATGAAAGTAAAGATACAAACAACGCTGGGCGACATTGTGGTGCGCCTGTATGACGAGACTCCCGTACATCGTGATAACTTCCTGAAGCTGGTAGGCGAGGGATATTATGACGGTACTCTGTTTCACAGGGTGATAAAGGACTTCATGATTCAGGGTGGTGACCCCGACTCAAAGGGTGCGCCTGCCGGTAAGATGCTCGGCGTGGGCGGTCCAGACTATACGTTGCAGGCAGAGATAAAAGAAGGACTGCTGCATAAGCGCGGAGCGTTGGCTGCCGCACGTCAGGGCGACGAGGTGAACCCAGAGCGCAGAAGCAGCGGCTCGCAGTTCTATATAGTGTGGGGACAGGTGTATAATGAGGGCCAGTTGCGCCAGTTCTCTAAGCAGATGAAGATGCAGATGATGCAGAATGCCTTTAATAAGTTGGCGGCAGAGCATCGTGCAGAGATAATGCAGATGCGCCGTGACCGTGACCGCGCCGGACTGCAGGAGTTGCAAGACCGCCTTGTTGCTGAGGCTGAGAAGCAGGCGGCAGGCTATGCCGGTATGACAGATGAGCAGATGAGAATATATTCCACTGTAGGCGGTACGCCTCACCTTGACGGTCAATATACAGTATTCGGAGAGGTGGAGGAAGGCCTTGACGTGGTGGAGATGATACAAAACACCGCTACGGGTGCCGCTGACCGTCCAGTGGACGATATAGAGATGAAACTTACTGTGGTAGAGTAGAGGAGACCTTATATTATCTTCTCTAATACAATGGTGTCAAAGGTGCGGTTGAATTTCCTGCCGCATTCATGATAGTGCCCCGCCTTCACATAGCCCATGCGCATGTGGAAGGCGGTGCTTGCGTTGGTAAGGTACTCGTTCTCCTCGTCTGTCCATGTTACCTGTGCGTAGAGATTGTGTATGCCCTGCTTGCGTAGTCGATCCTCCATCTCGGCATACAGCCTTCTGCCCACACCTGTCTTGCGGTTGCCCTGTTCTACATAGATAGACATCTCGGCACAGTGTGATGATGCCTCTCGCTGGATGAAACGATGGGCATAGCAGTATCCCGTAATCCTGCCGTTTACCTCAGCTACGAGAAAGGGGTATTCACGACTGACGTCGGTAATCTGACGGCTGAACTCCTCAAGTGACGGTACCCTGATGTCATACGTTATGGCTGTGTGCTCCACGTAAGGGGTGTATATGGCAAGCAGCTTGGCGGCATCCTCCGTCGTGGCGTTGCGTATTGTAATGTTATCTTGTGGCATTATCTCTTTTTCTCTTTTATCTTTTTCTCTTTCCATGCCTTAGCTCGCATGGCAATGTTCTTGCGCAGGCACTCGCTGTATAGCCAGGGCTCGCAACTGTGTATGTCGCCTACGTTGATAAAGCCCTTGTATGGACGGTACTCCGCTCCGCTGTATCCGCTGACTACCAGCACATGGTGCTCTGGAGACAGTGTGACGGTTATGGTGTCATGCAGCGTGGCGGGAGTGTTGTCTGTGCGCCAGTTGACAGGGTTGATGGCCATGCAGCTGGCACTGAGCACCGGCTGTGCATACCTTACGTCTTTCACAGTGTTGTAACAGATGGTGACGCCCGTGTCTGTCTCGCCCTGCGCCGCCTTGATGTGTGAGGTCTGTAAGGTGTCCTCAGAGGTAACCTTGTAGCCCAGCACGTATGCCGCCGCCAACTGTCGGTATGTCTCGTCGTTGATGTGCTTCAGCAACTCCACCACGGCCATGCCGCCCTGACTGAAACCTATTATGATGAGCGGCCGTGATGTGTCGCGGTTGCGCATGAAGTGGTCAAAGGCAGTGCATACGTCAGCCATGGCTAACCGTCCGCGGCTGTGTATGGTGTCATCGTTGAGCGACATGAACGCCTCTATCGTGGTGTGGCGGTAGTAGGGAGCATAGAAACGGTTGCCGGGCGACATATATGCCGCAGCCTTCTTTATCTCTATGGCCATGTGGTCTCGGTGGACTTTGTTCCATACGTCGGCATAGTGGCTGGTGCGCCCTTTGTCATCCTGCCAGTCCTCCTCCCATGTGGATACCACATAGAACACGTCGGCGCCTGTGCCGTTGGTGTCTCCGTTGACGCAGTACCACATTGTGGTATCGTTATAGTCGGGTGCCTCGGGTATAAACGATGGCGTACTCTGTTTCTCGGCTGTGCCGGTTGTGACGCGTGATATGTCTGCCGGACGTTCAGGCTGTAGTTCGCGACTCACGTATGTCACGGGTTCCACGTATTGTCTTGAACGGCATGAACCCAATCCAGTGATTATGGAGATAACGCCCAGCGCCATCCATAACAAGTATGTTCTCTTATTTCTTCTTCTCGTCATAATCCTTTGTCGTTTGTGTTTCAAACTGTCGTGATGTTTCACTCTGCAAAGATACATCTTTTTCTTATTATGCCCAAGGATGTAACCTGTATTTTTCGCTTGCGTGCGATGTGAAAGACCGTAGATATGCCTCTGCTGTATAGATGTATCGTCTGCGACATATTGTTAAACATTATTAAAGTTTTAAGTAAATCGCTTGCGATATAAATTATTATTCATACCTTTGCATTGTGATTGATAACGAACTGATAAGTATAACTCAACTTTCGCAGGCTTCAGTTACGTTGAGGTTTTAAGGTTTGAGGTCGCTTCGCTTAGAGGTTTTAAGGTGATATCAGGCAACTATTCACCACAATTAAACATATTTCACCTCATGACCTTACGACCTTATACCTGATAACCCAACAAGTTGAGCACTTGCGAAACTTGAAGTATAATATATAAAAAGTAAAAACATACGACAATGGAAAAGATTTATGATTTCAAGGCTTTGACAAGCAAAGGTAAGGAGTTGGATTTCTCAGAGTTTGAGGGAAAGGTGTTGTTGATAGTCAACACTGCAAGCAAGTGCGGATTTACTCCGCAGTTTGCCGGACTGGAGGAGCTGAACCAGAAGTATCGTGACAAGGGGTTGGTGGTGATAGGATTCCCGTCGGGCGACTTCGCCAACCAGGAACTGGCAGACGGTTCTAAGGCAGAGGAGTTTTGTCAGCTTAACTATGGTGTGTCATTCCAGATAATGAAGAAGGTACATGTGAACGGCAAGGACGCAGACCCTGTGTTCAAGTATCTGAAGAGCAAGACACGCGGATGGTTCGGCTCTGCCATTAAGTGGAACTTCACCAAGTTCCTTATCTCAAGGGACGGCGAGACCATAAAGCGCTATTCACCGCTCACCAAGCCAGAGAAGATAACACGTGACATCGAGGCCATGCTGGGCTGATAAACGAGAGGACAACAGACATGCACACAGAGTTAAGACTAGACAACCAGATATGCTTCCGTCTCTACACGGCGGCGAGGCTCATTACCCAGGCATATACGCCGATGCTCTCAGAGCTTGGCATCACCTATCCGCAGTATCTTGTGTTGATGGTGCTATGGGAGAAAGACGCCATACCGGTGAATGACATCGCCCGTCGTCTGCTCCTTGAGACCAATACCGTCACTCCGCTGCTGCAGCGTATGGAGCGCCAGGGGCTTGTCATCCGTGAGAGGGGCGAGCAGGACAGACGTCAGCAGTTTGTGTCGCTTACGGAGAAGGGCAAAGCCATGGAGGAGCAGGCCTACGCCCTCATTCCCCGTGGTATGGGTGAGAGACTGTCGGCCTGTCCGCTGAAGATGGAAGACTATGTAGGTCTTGCCCAACAGCTTGACACTATTATTGATTCATTAAGATAACACATTATATATTATGGCACACAATTGCGAACAATGTAAATTCAGGGCATACCATGACCGTAAGCCCCAGTCTGTTCTTGGCCGTCTGTGGCGTTGGCACATCAACTTCTGTCCGGGATGGAAGGCTTATTTCACCTCTCTCTCCCCCGAGGAGCGCCAGACTTTGAGAGATAAATATCAGTTTGACAAATACTGATGTGGTAGTTTTTTATTCGCATCTAATCAAACAGGAGAATCGCAGTGTTCTCCTGTTTTTTGTATATAGGTCATTTCGCCCTTGTGTGCTATGGATAGTAGAAATTAAATTAGACTTATAGCCTCCTCAGCAAGAGGGTTGACATACTCAAATCTACAATAGTAGAAATTAAATAAGACTTATAGCCTTATCCATCGTGTCACACGGCCTGTTTCCATCTACAATAGTAGAAATTAAATAAGACTTATAGCCCAGCTGAGGACATAAAGTGCCTATCTTTATCTACAATAGTAGAAATTAAATAAGACTTATAGCCTGATTTTATCAGATACCATAAATTAATTATCTACAATAGTAGAAATTAAATAAGACTTATAGCCAGACTTAGCGGAAAGCGGGAGAATATGAATCTACAATAGTAGAAATTAAATAAGACTTATAGCCAGACAAAGAAAGAAAAAACCGGAAGGAGATCTACAATAGTAGAAATTAAATAAGACTTATAGCCGCTGATGGTCATGGACCCGGAACGCCGTGATCTACAATAGTAGAAATTAAATAAGACTTATAGCCTCAGCAATTAAGTAAGTCGGACAGTATAAATCTACAATAGTAGAAATTAAATAAGACTTATAGCCACATTTATAACACTCAGGGAGTAATTATCTACAATAGTAGAAATTAAATAAGACTTATAGCCTTATGTGTGTATGCTGTGGATTATGAAATCTACAATAGTAGAAATTAAATAAGACTTATAGCCACATCACTGGTACCACGGGACTATATGCATCTACAATAGTAGAAATTAAATAAGACTTATAGCCCTAAAATTCCAAAATTGTTTCCCCAAATATCTACAATAGTAGAAATTAAATAAGACTTATAGCCTTTGCATTAATGAATATCCTTATCCTTTATCTACAATAGTAGAAATTAAATAAGACTTATAGCCTTTTTCATACCAAAGTTTATTCCGTCAGCGTATCTACAATAGTAGAAATTAAATAAGACTTATAGCCGACGGTTCGGAGGGCGACCAATG
>JAEEGH010010523.1_pt1 | contig 21195 bp, 13 predicted proteins | sample 9134181 | NCBI WGS metagenome assembly JAEEGH01 (sample SAMN16246544, study PRJNA631951) | gut metagenome | biome: gut microbiome; feature: rumen; material: DP-attached | host: Bos | place: Iran: Karaj | collected 2018-10
CTGTCCTTGATGCAGGCGGATGACAACGTCAGTCACCGGGTCGGTGTCGTGTTCCAGGGTGTCGTTCCAAAGTACAAGGGCATTACCTGATTGGTACTTATGACGGAGCCCTTCTATGCGCTTCTTGGCATCCTTCGCCTTCTGCTGGGCATCGCGGATGAGGCTGTCGAGGGACAGAACGGGATAGTCCTTGCCGTCCCACTCGACGCGGGCATCGCCCTTGAACAGGATGGGACTGCCTTTTCGCACCTTTGACTTGCCAAGATCGAAGAACGGCCAGTTCTGGTCGGTGAGGGTAGTGGTGGCCGAGGGAATCTTGGCGTAGGTGACGATGTAGCGCACGTCGGTCGCTCCCTTGTTACCGGCTCGCCATTCCAGGGCGTAGGCATAGCGGTGGGTTTTGGTGGTGTCGGCGTCGTCGATGATGTTGATGTTGATGAAGTTGGTGTAGTCCTTGCCGATGGCGACAAAGCGGTTAGGGTCGTCGCCAACCATCAAATTGCGCTCATTACCCACGCGGTTGCCGTCCTTCGACTCGCTCATGCTGTTGATGCCGTAGCAGTTGGGATTCTCGCGGCCGTTGGTCTCGAACTCTTCAATCATCTCGTCAAGCAGGTAGCGTTGTTTCTTGGGGAGTGTGAAGGAGTAGATGTCGCAGCGCCATTTCAGGGGCTTTTCCTCTTTCAAGATGTCGCGCTCCTGTCCGAGGCTCTTGGTTACTTCCACTCCGTGGTCGTTGGCAATGGTCATCTTAAAGCCCATCTGTTCCTCAATTTCCTTTACGGACTGGGCCGTGGCTGTCAGCGTGACGAGTAGCAGGCTCGCCGTCATGACGGTTTTCATTATTTCTTTCATAGTCGTATTGGTGTTTTGGTTAGAATGCGATGGTGGGTTGCGCCGGTGCCGCGTCTTCCTCCTCGAAGCTGATGGCGTATGCCCGCAGCGCCTCGGCTTGTGCCTGTCGGCGGTAGGCTACCTGCAAGGCTGCTTCGGCCAGATAGATGTCGGCGAGGGCCTGACGGTCGGGCGGTACGATGTCTGGCGCATCACTGGGGGCTTGGTTCTCCGTCGCTGAAGCGTGAGTAGCCTCGGCCGTTAGTACAGGAGTCGAAACGTTTTCCTGCGGTTCAGCGTGCGCAGCCTCATTCCCGACCTTTGGTCGCCTACCCGTAGCCTTTCCCCTCCCTTGTAGGGGAGGGGTTAGGGGTGGGGTCAGTATCTTTTTCGTTTGCTTTTTATGAGTATCAATCTGGGGCGTTGATGTTACAGACCCCACCCCTTTCCCCTCCACTTGAGGGGAGGGGAGGGGCTGCGCCAGAAGTTCCGGCTCATCAGCATCTCCTGTTGGCCATAGTGCTATTCCTGTACCTATTATAATTAATAGGCAAGCTACAGCGGCTACCCACCGCCAATAGCTCTTGGCCGGTCTGGCCTCTATCCGCTCCATCACCCGCTCGGTGAAGTCGGCGGGCAGTTGCGGCTGCTTGGCCTCGAACGAGGCCCGGAGTCTGTCGTATCGTTTATCTTCCATGTTCTTTCAGTTTGATATATTGATAGAGTTTCTTACGGATGCGGTGCAGGCGGGTGGCCAGCGTGCCGGCGTCGGTATCGGTGACTTCGGCGATGTCGGTGAGCGGCTGCTGCTCGAAGTAGTGCTGCTGCACGAGCAGGCGCTCCGTGGGCGGCAGTCGGCGGATGGCCTCTGTCAGCAGTCGGATGCGCCGGTCGTCGTCGGTGTCCATCACGCTGTCGGCCTCGTCGTCGGGTATGGCCTGCAGCGTCTGCTCGTCGGTTTCGAGCCAGACCACGGTATCGTGGCGCACGCGGTCGAGACAGAGCCGGTAGGCGATGCAGCGGAGCCAGGTGTAGAACGAGCTGCGGCGGGCGTCGTACTGCGACAGCTGGCGGAAAGCCTTGACGAAACAGTCCTGCGCCAGTTCCTCGGCATCCTCGCGTCGCGTCACCATCGTGGCGACGAAGGCGAAGAGCCGCTGCCCGTAGCGGTCGACCAGCCTGGCATAGTCTGCCCTGCGACCGTCTCGTAGCACGCGGTCAATGATTTGCTGGTCTGTCTCGTTTTGCTGCTCCATACACTTCTATATACGGCAATTCCCGCCCAACATTACATGGCTTAACGTTTTTTACGTTTTTCCAGTCAGAAATGGCAAAAGCCCCCAATCGGTCGAGTCCGATTAGGGGCTATGGGGCTGCTGGCAGGAAGAGCTACAGCTTCGGCCAGCCGTCGGCGGTCCACTCGATGCGGCGCTGCACCAACAGGGCGGCACCGTTTTGCTTTGTGGCGTAACCGTGGCAGATGAAGATGTCCTCGCCGTTCATGTTGTAGGCGGCGCAGTGGCCAGCGGCTTCGTATTCCTTCTTGTCACCCTCGAGGATGATGGTGCCGCCGCCCTGGGCCATGTCCTTGCCGCTGCGGTCGAGGTAAGGACCGCTGACCGTCTTGGAGCGGCCAACGGCCACGCGGTAGTTCGACTTCGCACCCCGGCAGCAGTAGTCCCAGGAGACGAAGAGGTAGTACCAGCCGTCGTGCTTGAAGATAAAGGGCGCCTCGATGGCGTTGCGGCCGGCAAACCTCGACGTCGGGTTAGGCTCCGCTTTCGACGTGTCGCGCAGGGCAATGCGGCGGGCAATGGTCACGGGCTTTGTGGCGAAGTGCATCGAGTGGTCGAGGCGGGCCAGCTGTATGCCGTCCCAGAATGAGCCCCAGGTGAGCCAGGGCGTGCCCTTGTCGTCGACGACGAAGTTCGGGTCGATGGCGTTCCACTGGTCGCGCCCCTCGCGTGAGCAGACGATGGGGCCGCAGTCGCGCCATGGTCCGCTGAGCCGCTCGCTGGCCATCAGTCCGATGGCGCTGGTGTTCTTGCCGAATGTCGAGCACGAGTAGGCCAGCCACCACGTGCCGTCCTTCTGGATAATGTCGGGTGCCCAGACGTGGTTGCGGAAGCCGGGAACGCTGTCGCGCGTCCACCCCGGTATGTCTTTCAGAAATGGTGTGGGTTGCACCTCCCATGTCTTGCGGTCGGCCGAGGTGGCCCAGCTGATGCCCATGCCCGTGGCCAGGAGGTAGTATTTGCCGTCTTCGTAGGCCATGACGGGGTCGTGGGCCATGACGGTATCGGTCTTGAATGCTGTGCGCTGGCCGCGTCGCGGCTGGGCGTTGATGGTGATGGCGACGGTCAGGGTCAGGATGACTGTCAGCAGGAGTCTTGTTTTCTTGTTCATAGTTAGTACTGTTGGTTTGTTGTTCTGCAAAGTTACGCAAATCTTTCCGTTCAGCCCTCTTTCGCGGCTGCCTTATAATAAACTTTAACGCTTGAGGCGGTACGCCGTGCTTTCGCAGACGTACCGCCTCTACAAGATATGTAATAATGAAACAAGGTCGGCTTATTTCAGCAGCTCAGCCGGGAGCGTGGGCATGGCGCCGTTCTGGGTGCAGACGAAGGCCGACACCTGAACAGCCGTGCGGTGAGCGTCGGCTACCGACTTGCCGTTGAGGATGCTACCTACGAACGAGCCGGTGAACGAGTCGCCGGCGCCGACGGTGTCGGCCACCTTCACCTTCGGCGTCTCCTGGAACGACATCTGACCGGGCGTGAAGACATAGGAGCCGTTGGTGCCGCAGGTGAGCACCAGCATGTCGAGGTTGTACTTGCCGAGTATGAGCCAGCACTTGTTCTCGATGTCGAGGCCGGGGTAGCCGAACATACGGCCGATGAGCACCAGCTCCTCGTCGTTGATCTTCAGGATGTTGCAGCGCTGCAGCGACTCGCGTATGACCTCCTTGGTGTAGAACTGCTGGCGCAGGTTGATGTCGAAGATCTTCAGGCAGTCGGCGGGCGTGGCGTCGAGGAACTTCTGAATGGTGGTGCGGCTAACCACGTTGCGCTGTGCGAGCGAGCCGAAGCAGACGGCGCGGCAGTTAGCGGCAATCTGTGCGATGTCGTCGTCGAAGGGAATGTTGTCCCAGGCTACGTTCTCCTTGATGTCATACGTGGGGATGCCCTGCTCGTCGAGCTGCACCTGCACGGTGCCGGTGGGGTAGGGTACGCGGGGCAGCAGGTCGTTCAGACCGTGCTCGCGCAGGGCCTCAATGGTCTCGTCGGCCAGTTTGTCCTCGCCAAGTGCGCTGACGGCGATGGTGTTGTCCATGCCGAGGAACTGTCCGGCGTGATAGGCGAAGTTGGCGGGTGCGCCACCCAGTTTCTTACCTTCGGGAAGTACATCCCACAGGACTTCTCCGAGTCCTACTACATAACGTTTCTGATTCATAGTTCTATGCGGTTTTTAATTGTTTGATATAGGTGAACAGGTAAATCACGCCGACGGCCATGACCAGCACGGCACCGGCCTGACCCATAGCGTCGCTCATGAAGCCCATCAGCAGGGGGAAGATGGTGCCGCCGAAGAGGCCCATGATCATCAGGCCCGACACCTCGTTCTGCTTCTCGGGCATCGACTCGAGGGCTGTGGCGAAGCACATGGAGAAGACGTTGGAGTTGCCGTAGCCCACGAGGGCGATGGCGGCGTAGAGCAGCCACTTCTCGGTGCCGACGAACAGTCCGCACATCGACAGGGCCATCATCACCACGCTGATGATGAAGAAGGTGCGCATCTTCAGCACACGCAGGAAGAACGAGCCGGTCAGGCAGCCGATGGTACGGAAGATGAAGTAGAGCGAGGTGGCGAAGGCAGCCTCGTTGAGCGTCATGCCCAACCGCTCCATCAGGATTTTCGGAGCCGTGGTGTTAGTGCCCACGTCGATGCCCACGTGGCACATGATGCCGAGGAACGACAGCAGGACGATGGGCGTGCCGAGCAGCTTGAAGCACTCGACGAAGGTAGAGGGCTTGCCCTCGATGGGGGGCTCGTCAATGGGTGTGATGAAGAGCAGTATGGTTGAGAGTATGCCCACGATGAGGAAGATGCCGAAGAGCACGCGCCAGTCGTAGCCGAACTCGGGTATGACCTTCGTTGCGCCCCACATGGCCAGATAAGGAGCCGAGAACGAGGCGATGGCCTTGATGAACTGTCCGAAGGTGAGCGTCGAGGCAAGGTTGCCGCCGCCCATGACGGTTGATACCAGCGGGTTGAGCGACGTCTGCATCAGGGCGTTGCCGATACCAAGCAGTGAGAAGGCCACGAGCATGATGCCGAAGGTCTCGCCGAACAGCGGCAGCAGCAGCGACACGACGGTGACGACGAGCGAGAGCAGTACGGTCTTCTTACGGCCGATCTTGTTCATCAGCATGCCTGTCGGTACGCTGAAGATGAGGAACCAGAAGAACACGAGCGAGGGGAACACGTTGGCCACGGAGTCGCTCAGCGCGAGGTCTTCCTTCACATAGTTGGAGGCGATGCCCACCAGATCCACGAAGCCCATGCAGAAGAAGCAGAGCATGACGGGGATTAAGTAAATAGATTTGTTTTGATTACCCATATTGCTTTAGTATTTGATGTTGTAGATAGTTGCCTTGCCACCCTTCACCTTAATATTATTATAGGCTTCGGAGGGGAACACGAGGTTGGTCATTGCCACCTTGCCCTCAGCATCGAAGACCTCGATGCTGCAGCGGTCGATGAAGAGACGCAGCTGGCGGATGCTGCCGTAGGTGGGGGCCGTGGTCACGCAGGGGAAGGCCTCGCTGAAGCTGACGTCGCCGCTCTTCGTGCGGTCCATAGAGAAGGTCTGCTTAGCGGCGTCGTAGGTCATGATGACCAGCTCGCCCTTGGTGTTCGACAGCACAATCTCGGTCTGGCCTTTCATGTCGACAACGATTTCGCAGGTCTCCGTGGGCTTCTTCACCTTTGCGCCGCGAGCGGTCAGCATCTCCTTCGAGGGCACTACGCTGACGTAGGTCTCCTCGCCGTGGCGGAACAGTCCGAGGTCGCGGGGGATGGAGTTGGCTGAGCGGAACTGCTTGGTGGGCACCTGGTTGGCATACTGCCAGTTCGACATCCAGGCCAGCACCACGCGGCGGTTCTCGGGGGCGTTGTAGAACGATACGGTAGCGTAGTGGTCCTTGCCGTAGTCGAGCCACTTGGTTACCTTCGGCATCGACTCGCAGGTGAACTTATGTCCGTCAAACTGTCCCACGAAATACTGTGTGGCGGAGCCTCCGAACGGGCCGCCGGGGTTGATGTTGCAGAGCAGCACCCACTTCTCGCCTATCTTAAACAGGTCGGGGCACTCCCACACGCCGCTATGGTTGCCGTATTCCTGACCGAAGGCCGACTCGTACTTCCAGTCCTTCAGGTCGGCCGAGGAGTAGAGCTGCATCTCCTGGCCCACGGCGAGGATCATGATCCAGCGCTTTGTCGGCTCATACCAGAAGACGTTGGGGTCGCGGAAGTCGGGCTTGTCACTGGTGATGACGGGGTTGCCCTCGTATTTCTTGAAAGTGCGGCCGTTATCGTTCGAGATGGCCATCGACTGCGTCTGGTGGTGCCCGGCCGAGGTGTAGAATGCCACCACCTCGTTGCCGTTGGTCACGCATGAGCCGCTGAAGATGCTACCCAGCCAGTCGGGCTCGAAGGTCAGGGGCTGTGCCTCCCAATGTATCAGGTCCTTCGACGTGGAGTGTCCCCAGTGCATGTTCTCCCACTGCGAGCCGTAGGGGTTATACTGATAATAGAGGTGCCAGACGCCGTCCTTGTAGAACATGCCGTTCGGGTCGTTCATCCAGCCGTAGACCGGCGTGTGGTGGTAGGCCGGACGGAAGTGCTCGCGGTTAGCCGTGTCAAACGTGTTGGAAAGCTTGATCTCCTTCCAGCAGACAAATTCGCCTACGGCACCCTTCTGCCGGCGGTCGCCGTGGAACTCGATGTCTAAAAGGCGGGCTCCCTTCAGCTCGTAGGGCACCCAGTAGTCTACACGGTCAACGGCCAGCTTCACGTTAATGCGCTGCACCATTTCATTACGCGAGTCGAGCACGGCGATGGCCGCAATCTCCTCGGTCTCCTGCACGGGCAGCAGCACGTACTTCGAACCACCAACACGGAGCATGGCGTGCTTCTCGCCCAGAACCATAGGCTTGACCTGTGCCTCGGCGAGGGTGAGCGTCATCAGCGCCATCAATGTCAAAAACAGTTTCTTCATTTCCTTCAGTTTTTAGTTTATTGAAAATTCTGCTGCAAAAATACCGCTTTTCCCTTAAATGAGCTATCATTTCCGTTACATTTACGAAAAAAAAACGTTCAATGAAACATTTTTCCATGTCATTGAACGATTATTGCTACTGGAATTCTTCGTGTCTCATCAAAAATATGTACCTTTGTACCGACTTATCGTTATAGCTATGAATAAGAGACTACTATCATTGCTTGTTATGATCGTGGCAGTTTTGGCTACGGCTTTGGGACAGACCAGTTTCAGTAAAGCTACGACACTCTATCTGATGCACAGCAGCGGCAACCACATGGAGTGTGGTACCGATGATGGCGGATGGATTGAAGCATCGACCAAATCCAGTCCGCAGCAGATGACCGTGACCCCCGACGGCCAGGGCTACTACACCATTCAGGTGGCCGGTCAGGAGAAATACCTGTCACAGTCAGGACAGTGGAACTCGACATTCATAACGACCGCCTCGGGCGACGAAGCCAAATGGGCCATCGAGCAGGCCATGGGGCAGTATGTGAAGCTGCGCTGCAAGTCGAACAACAAATACCTGGGGACCGACAGCAACGATGCCCACCAGAAGGTGTTTACCGACAAGAACGGCTCGGATATGAAGCACCAATGGTACTTCAGCGAGAACGTGAAGCAGGCACCGCCAACCGATACCCTCAGCTACACAATCTGTCCGCAGTTGGTGCGTCAGCACTTCGATGGCTGGGGCGTGTCGCTCTGCTGGTGGGCAGGCCAGTGCGGCAAGTGGACTGACAAGAAGATTGACGAGATTGTAGAGTGGATGGTCAGTCCGACGGGGCTGAACTATTCTATATTCCGCTATAACATTGGCGGCGGCGACGACCCCGAGAACCGCCACTGCGACCAGCATCACATGGGGCGCGGCAAGGGCTTGCGCGCCGAGATGGAGGGCTTCAAGGACTTTAGCGGCGACGAATACCACTGGGACCGCGATGCCGCCCAGCGCAAGATTATGCTGAAAATCAAGGAGAAACGGCCCGATGCCGTGTTCGAGGCGTTCAGCAACTCCTGCCCCTACTACATGACCTACAGCGGCTGCGTAAGCGGCAATACCGACGGCGGGAAGGACAACCTGAAGCCAGAGTATTACGAGGAGTTTGCCCACTATCTGGTCGATGTCTGCAAGCACTACAAGGACGAGTACGGCATTGAGTTCAAGACGCTGGAGCCCTTCAACGAGTCGGTGACCAACTTCTGGTACGCCAACGGTCCGCAGGAGGGCTGCCACTTCGACTATCAGTCGCAGGTGAAGTTCATCCGCATTCTCGAGCCTATTCTGCGTGAGTCGGGGCTTAATACGGTCATCTCGGCTTCGGACGAGACCAACATCGGACTCAGCGTCGAGGGCTTCAAACAGTACAAGAGTGCCGGCGTTCTGCCTCTGGTGGGACAGTGGAACACGCATACCTATTCAGGCAACAATGCCGACCGCGCCCGTCTGGCCCTGCTGGCCCACCAGAACAAGAAGCCGCTCTGGATGAGCGAGACTGGCTCGGGCGGCAACGGCATTGGCGGCAACCTTGCGCTGACGCAGCGGCTCTTCGACGATATGCGCTACATACAGCCCGAAGCCTGGATTGACTGGCAGTATATGGAGGAGGCCAACGACCAGTGGTGTACCATCCGCGGCAGCTTTGCCAGCCAGACTTACCAGAAGGTGAAAAACTTCTACATACGCCAGCACTGCTCGCGCTTCATCCGCCACGGCTACGACATCATCACCTCGCCCTGCGCGCAGTCATTAGCCGCCGTCAATGCCGACCGCGACACGCTGGTACTCGTACTGCTCAATGAGGGAGCCAAGGCCATTCACAACATTGACCTTTCGCTCTTCTCCGACCTGCCCGCGCTCAGCAGCATCAAGGCTTACCGCACATCTACCAACGAGAATCTGACCAGCACAAAAACCGGGCTTTCCCTCAATGAAAACGTGCTCAAGGTCACGATGCCTGCCCAGTCGATAGTTACGCTCCTCATTCCAGCCCGCAGCACGGCTGCCGGCCCGAAGGAACTGCTACGCGATGGATGTGAATACCTCATCATACCGCGTCATGAGATGACACGCGCCATTACGGCAAAGGGTACGAAGGTGACCATCGAGGACATCAGCTACGGCGACGCCCAGCGCTGGAAACTGAGTGATACAGGCAGCGGCACATACACGCTGCAGAATGCCCTCGGCATGCGCCTCACCGCTCACCGCAACAACGGCAGTTCGTCGCTGACGGCTCAGAAGGCCGAGGCCAACGAGCAGGACTTCTACATCGATGTGGTCGACTATCCTTACTTCAAGATTCTGGCCAGCAAGGGCCGCAGTCACGGCTTTGACCTGACCAACGAGTCGACGGCTGCCGGCACTACGGTCACCGTCTGGCAGTATCAGGACAGCAACTCCACGCCCATCCACCGCCAGTGGATGCTTATGCCGCTCACCGCCTCCCAGATTGTCGATGGAATCGAGGAAATTCCTCAATTCCACAACGCTCCATTAGTAAATAGTCAATCCGAAAATCGCCAATCATACGACCTCTCTGGCCGCCGCGTCAATAAGTCGCAGCTGCAAAAGGGGATATACATCATTAATGGGCGGAAAGTTGTGATACCTTAATTTTCCTTCTTGTTACTCCTGCCTTTATATTGTTCCCACGGCCTGGGACGTTTGTCCCAGCCCTTGGGACATTTGTCCCACGCCGTGGGAACGTTCTAAACCGGCCGCCTTTCTTCGATTCACGTGCTTCCGTTAGGCGTGACGCGTATGATAATCCGTCGGTATGCGACGAGATGGTAAGGACTGCTGTCGTGAACTTCGCAGACGATGTGGATGGTGGTGTCACGGGCGTCGGCAGGGATGTGGACTGTGGCTGTCGGCTGATTGGGGTGTTCGATGACGGCTTTCGCCGTACCAATCTCCGGCTGTTGCCACCAGAGGAAGGTGAGGCTGTCGCCATCGGGGTCTGCTGACTTGGAGGCATCGAGACGGACGGTATCGCCAGCCTTTGCGTTAATATGAATGGGCTGATGACCCTTGTGGCGGTCGATGTTGACCTGCGGGTTACGGTTGCCCTCGCCCTTCTCAGCCCATTGCATACGAGCCAGGAAGTCGCTGAGTTCGTCGGGATAGAAACGTCGCTTATAGCCAACGCTGTTAGCGCGTATGTGCTCATTCCAGCAGCCCCAGGCCGTGGTGAGCAAGTCGGAGCAGCGTCCGCGTTCATGGTAGCCCGCCCATCCGGCCTGACGCGGGTCTTCGGGGTCGTTCAGGCCGTTTGGCATGACGAAGAGCATACTCGGCGTGTCGCCCTCTACGCCCCATTTGTATGTGGGATATTCCTGGCCTAAGGCACCGCGTCCCTGTATGCCGTCCTTGTGCTGCTGCCAGTGCTGCTTGCCGAGCTCGCATTGCTCTTGCCAGGCACCCTCGTCCCAGACGAACTGCAAGTCGTCAGGGAAATCCTTGCGTAGCCACTGGTGCGAACTGTAGGCAAGGTTCATGCGCATGTCGTATTTCATGTCCTGGTCGGTGATGGTGAAGAGCCGGAACTTGCGGACGAAGTTTCTGACTTCGTCACCACTCCGCGTCTGCTGCACCCGCCAAATGGCTTGCGCCAGCGTATTGGCCCCTCCCCATGCAGCCACGTAGATGGGGCGCTCGTCGGCTTCGTCGGCCAGACGGATGAGCAGACGGCTTCCCTCAGAGTCATTACCCTCGCCAATGGCCTTGATGCCGCCGTGCCGACTGCCCATCACGGCGCGGCTCCTGACGTACTCGACGCTTGGCCAGTAGCCGATCTGTTGCCGGCCCTCACTCTCCAACGGCATGAACGCCGTCTGCCCCGACCGCCGCATCAGCTTCGTCACATCCTTGCCGTAAGCCTCGATGACGCGGTGCAGATACTGTGCCCATTCTGCAGGGTAGGGGTCGCAGTTCCAGCCCACCGACGTGATAATGGCCTCAATCTCGAACATGTCGGCGTATGCCATCAGCCTGACCATCGACTCCATGTCGTCGGGCTCAACGTCAGCTGGCGCGATGTCAGTACACACCACGAGCCGCGGCTTGAGTTCAGCGTTTGCCAACTGCTGTAACTTGGAATTGTCGGGCGTCAGGTACTCAAACCAGTCGACATCGACATAGCCCTGCCGGGTTTCGCTGTTGCTCTGCGCAAACAGCCCGAGCATGACACCCGTAAAGCCGCCGATGGTCTCGGTGCTCAAGAAGCGGTACTCCATCTTGGCCAACGGTGTGTAGTTGGCACCGTCGGAGGATACCTGCATGTAGTAGAAGTCTTTGTCGGAAGTGATGCGCAACCAGGCACGGGTGCCGTTGAGTGTGAATTCATTCTCGCTGTGGCTGGTCTGGCCTAACCTTACGTTCGACTTGATGACGATTTGTCCGTTCTGCTTCTCAGCCACCACGTCGTAGTGGTTCAGCGGTGCGGCGTAGGCCGTGATGCCAGCCTGCATACCCTCTGCCAAGTGGGAGAGGTCCAGCAGGGCCGTGGCGGTAAAGTTCAGTTCCGTCTGGCGGCGGGCAACGAAGGTGGGCGATGCTGTCTGGCTGAGGTCGATGGTGCTGGGGTAAAGTCTAAGGAATCCCTTACGCTCCGTCAGCGAATAGCATGAGTAGTCAGGGTCGCACAGGCTCATCCAGCCCATGGGCAGCCCTAAAGAATGGTAGCTGCTGGCAGGAGCTGTACGCTTGACGTAATTGAACTCTTCACGCACAGGGTCTTGGGCCAGCGGCACCAAGGTGAGCGTACGGCATTTCATGTCAGTCTGCAGCGTACCGTCGCCGTTCACCACAGGCCAGCCGCCCTGCTCCCAGACGACGGGTGCCAACATGGTCTCGCGCCCCATGACGTGCTGCAGATAGCCGCTGGTGCGATAGCCCAGACAGATCATCCACCACGACGAGTCGGGAGCCTGCACCAGGTCGGCATGTCCCAAACCCTGTATCTGACTGTTCTGCATCTTCATGTTGAAGTGCGACAGGATGGGGTTGGCGGGATTTGGCTCGTAGGGACCGAAGAGACTCTTGCTGCGCAGGATGTTCACGTGGTGGCCATGCTCCGTGCCGCCCTCAGCCAGCAGCAGGTAGTAGTAGCCGTCTTTCTTGTAGATATGCGGCCCCTCGGGATAGCGGCCGCCAAGGCCTGTACCCAAGTGGTGTATCTCTCCCCGCTGCTTGCCCGTCTTTACGTCAATCTCGCAGATCTTGATGTCGCCTTCTTTCCACAGGAAATAGCAGTGCCCATCCTCAAAGTAGAGCGTTGGGTCGCAGCTGCCGATGGCGAAGTCTATGACAATGGGGTCTGACCACTCACCGGCAGGATTGTCGGTCCAAACGTAGAAGTGACGGCGCGAGGGGAACACCGTCGTCACCATGTAGAAACGTCCGTCGTTGTAGCGGATAGTGGGCGCATAGATGCCGCTGTTGCCGTCGGTACCCTTCAGGTCCACTTGCGACGGACGGGTAAGGCAGTTGCCCACCTGTTCCCAGTGTACCAAATCCTTCGAGTGGAATACGGGCACGCCAGGGAAATACTGGAACGTGCTGTTGACGAGATAGAAGTCGTCGCCCGCCCGGCAGACGCTGGGGTCGGCGTGGAAGCCGGGCAGCACAGGATTGCGGAATCCCTGTGACCATGCGAAGAGAGTATGCAGCAACAAGGCTGTCAGCAAAATGGATTTCTTCATCTCCCTATTGATTATGTCATTCATACAAATCTGTTTATAGCCGTTCATGGTCTCACTCTTTTATTACCTCTATATCGCTATAGGCCATGCGCTCACCTTCGGCCAGCCGCAGTCCCTCCACACGGATGACTTTGGCCCGGGTAGGCTTGCAGCGCACGGTCTGCCAGATGGGGTTGTTGACAATATTCGAGAACTCACCCTCGCCCAGTGTCTCCCAGTGGTTCCAGTCGGTGGTGGCCGATATGCGGTAGTGAGTGACAAGTCCGGCGCGTGAGTCCTGAGGGGGCAGGTAGCGGAAACCGGTAACGGTCTCCTCCTTGTCGAGGTTGACAAACATCATCTTGTCGGCCCCGAAGAAGATGTAGTAGTCTGACGCATGCTTCTCGCCGGCGTCAGGTGTATCCTGACTGATGTCGGGAGCCAGGTAGACGGCCATGCGCTTGATGATGGGGTCGCACTTGGCGTCGAGGACGGTGAAGCGCAGGCGTGTGGCTTTGACCGTTGGGAAGCAGACGATGCGGCGATGGCCAATGGTGGTCAGTCCGTCGCCGTCAGCTACCAGTTCGTCCTTCAGCGGCAGCCATTTGCCATCGACTTCAGCTTCCAACGAGAACTTCCTGACCCGCTGGCCATAGCGGATATCCTCCTCGACCACAAAGCGGTTGCAGGCAGCCCCCTCCTTGATGTCAAGGGTATAGCTAACTACTAATGAGGAATGAGGAATGAGGGATGAGGAATGAGGATCCCTCTCCCCCGCGAGAGGGGTCGGGAGTGAGGCCAGGTTTTGTCCGAACACCTCGTCAATCATCTTCTTGAAGGCCAGGCCGCGCAGCGAGTCGGTGGGGTGTATGCGGCCGTTGGGGGCTATGGGGAAATTCAGCAGCAGGCAGGAGTTGCGCCCCACCGATTTATAATAGGTGTCCATCAGCTTCGACAGGCTCTTGACGTTTTCGTTCTCCGTCTCATGATAGAACCACCCCGGACGGATGCTCGTGTTCGTCTCGGCAGCCACCCAGGAGTCGCCGTCCTCCAGTCCGAAGCGCAGCATCTGGCCCGTGACGTCGCCCTCCTTGTTGAGCAGGCTCCAGTTCGTCTCGCCCACGCTGCCGGCCTCGTTACCCACCCAGCGCAGGTCGCCGCGGTCGCCGCCGTCGTTCCAGATGACGCAGTGGGGCTGCAGTTCACGGATCATGCGGAACGTCTCGGCCCACTGGTAATAAGTCTTGGCGTCGATGCGGCGCGTCTCGTTGGCTCCGCCATACCAGCCGTCGCCGCCGTTGGCCCCGTCGAACCACACCTCGAAGATATCGCCGTACTGGGTGAGCAGCTCGCGCAGCTGGTTGCGGAAGTAGGTAACGTATTCCGGGCGGCCGTAGTCAGGATGATTCCTATCCCAGGGCGAGAGGTAGACGGCGAACTTCAGTCCCTCCTCGCGGCAGGCGTCGGCCAGCTCGCGCACCACGTCGCCCTTGCCCTGTTTCCACGGTGTGTTCTTGACGGAATACTCCGTATAGGCACTCGGCCACATACAAAAGCCGCAGTGGTGCTTGGCGGTGAAGATGATGCCCCGCATGCCTGCCTGCTTGCAGACGCGGGCCCACTGACGGCAGTCGAGGTCGGAGGGGTTGAACAGCTTCAGGTCTTCGTTGCCGAAACCCCATTCCTGGTCGGTATAGGTGTTCAGCGAGTAGTGGATGAAGGCATACATCTCCATGTCCTGCCAGCGCAGTTGGTTCTCGTTGGGTACTGGGCCACAAACCCCTCCCCCGAAGGGAGGGGTGTTTGGCTGCGCGTAGGAATGAGCGGTAGTAAAGAGGGTGGTACTAATGACTGCTAAGAGAAGGTTTCTTGCTCTTGCCATTTTATTTGATGTATTTTTTGCCGTTCACAATATAAAGGCCCTTGTCGGGAATAGTCTCGAGCAGGCGGCCTTGGAGGTCGTAGACTGTCTGGTGACTGGTGACTGGTGAAGGGTGAAGGGACTGCACGCCGGTGGTGTAGGGCCACTTGCCAGCGGCGCAGCCATTGATGATGCCGTCGAGAGCAAGCTGGTTGAAGACGGTCAGCGTCTTGCGGTTGAGCACGTCCATCGACGGGCGCTGGCAGTAGTTGGTGTCCCAGACGAAGGGCACGATGGCATTTTCGACGGCGTATCGGCAGAGGGTGTAGTACCAGGCGCGGATGCTGGCATCGTGCTTCTCCTGGCTCTCGCCTTGTGGCATGGTGCGCCAGAGAGTGCCGAACTCGCCCATGATGACGGGTATGCCCTTCGATGTGTACTTGTTGCGCATCTGTCGGAGCTGGCTCTGCATGTAAGACTCCTCACCCCACGTGACGTTGTGTTTGGAGCCACTGAAGTGGTTGCCGCTGCCCCAGTAGTAGGCCTGGTTGCCCCATGACTCGTCCTTGGTCATCATGGTGAAGTTGTAGGGTGAGTAGAAATGCACTTCGAGCATCATGGCGTCGGGCGTGTCGTCCTGTGGCATCACGTTGTAGGTTGTGGCGAGGTCGATGTTGGTCGAAGGTGCCTGGACTACGAGTATGCGGTGGGCGTTGTTGCCGCCGGTCTGCCGCACGGCGTTGACGAATGCCTGATGGTAGCGTACGAGCGTGCGGATGTCGCCGGCCTTGTCCTTGCTGTTGTCGCCGGCTGCGTCGGGCTCGTTCATGCCGGCGAAGAGCAGGCGGTGGTCGTAGTCGCGGAATCGTGTGGCAATCTGCTTCCAGAGCTGTGCGAGGACGTCGCAGTTCTTGCTGACGCTCGACTCCGTGCGGTTGGCAAACGAGCGTTCAATCCATCCGTTGTCGTAGTGGTCGTTGAGCACGACGTAGAGACTGTCGTTGATGCAGTAGTCGACGACCTGCTGCACGCGGTCCATCCACTTGGTGTCGATGTTGTTGTTGGCGTCGCAATGGACGTACCAGGAGCAGGGTATGCGAACGGAGCGGAAACCCTGAGCCTTGACGAAGTCGATGATCTGCTGCGTGGTCTTTGACCCCTGCCATGCTGTCTCGTAGTCGAGCGGGTTGCTGAGCCAGCTGCATGGTCCGGGCTCCATGGTGTTGCCGAGGTTCCACCCGGGGCACATGTCGGCTGCTATGTCGGCTGCCGTCGGCTGGGCCACTGCGATGGCAGTGAAGAGTGAAAAGTGAAGAGCGAAAAGTAATACAGATTTTTTCATGTTATGGAGGCTGTTATTTACTGATGAGTCGGATGCCATAGATTTCGCCAATTTGCTTTTGGGGCTTTGCCACCCCAGAACTTCAGCAGCGTCTGGATGTTCAGGTCGCGCGCATGCTTCAGCGGGCCGTCGAGCAGCGTTGCATCACCGAGAGGGAACTCTTGGTAATACAGCCTCTCTTGAGCGTAGGTAGCCGCCATGGCGGCGGTCATACATACTAAAGCGATTATTCTTTTCATTTTGCTTTGTTGTTTTGGTTTATGGTTTGTATAGTTAATGAGGCGGTGGGCAGGCTGCTCTTGATGCTGACCTGCGCGCGGCCTCGCTTCATGGTGCTACGCACTACAAGCAGGGCACGACCCTTCCAGGTGGTGACGCGGGGCGATGTGTACGGTTCGCGGTCTTTCAAGTCGGCAGAGGCGAAGGCGATTAAGCTGCCTTGGCCTTTCACTATGGCCTCGCAGGGGATGGCGGCATCGGGACAGACGCGGCCCTCGCTGTCAACTGCTTCGACGGTGATGAAGCAGAGGTCCTGACCGTCGGCGGTGATGACACGGCGGTCGGGCGTCAGGCGCAGACGGGCAGGATCACCGGCGGTGGAGAGACCCACAAGACCCACCCCCAGCCCCTCCCTGTGAGGGAGGGGAGTGGTTACTTCTGCGCGGAGGGTACCGGGGGCGTAGGGAATGGTGAAGATGGCCTTGTACTCCGTTTCGCGACTGACGGACTTGGTGCCGATGAGCTGGTTGTTGAGATAGAGCTTGACCTCGGGGGCTTTCGTGTAGACCTCCACGTCGATGGGCTTGCCTTCCCAGCCCGGCCAGTTCCACGATTCCCAAGTGGGCCATACGCTCCACGCCGTCGTGCGAATCTTGCCGCGATAGCCGTCGGGCTCGCGTACGGCAAGGTATATACTCCCCTCTTCCTTCGGAGAGGGGTTGGGGGTGAGGCTTCTCCACAGCATCTCCCGATAATGGCTTATCGGTTTCCTCCATCCCGTGATGTCCACGTCGCCACAGTAGGCACCGTGCCAGTCGGGCTGTCCGCCGCTGACGTAGTGCTCGCCCGGGCGTTCACCCTCGTAGTAGTAGCGGCCGATGCCCGACTCGCCCAGATAGTCGAGGCCCGTCCACACAATGTCACCCACGATGTAGGGATGGTCCTGCGTCAGCGCCCAGTTGCGGAAGGCATCGCGCGGATAGCTCTCTGTCTGCCACATCACGCGCTTGGGGTCGCGCTGATGGTCGGAGGCATGCTTGTGAATCATGTAGTTGTAGCCCACCACGTCGAGCACCTCGGCGTGCGGGTCGTAGATTTCCCAGTCATTGTCCCACGCACAGAGTGCCTCGGTGACGGGGCGCGTGTCGTCGGTCTCGAGTATGGCCCTCTTCAGCTGTCGGGCGGTGGTAATGACGCGGATGTCCTTGCGCTCGATGACCTCGTTGCCGATGCTCCAGCAGACGACGCTGGGGTGGTTGCGGTCGCGCAGCACCATGGCGTGGATGTCTTCGCGGTAGCACGAGTCGATGAGTGTTGAGTAGTCGTACTGCGTCTTGGCCGAGCGCCAGCCGTCGAAAGCCTCGTCGATGACCAGCATGCCTATGGAGTCGCAGACATCGAGAAAGGCGCGGGTGGTGGGATTATGGCTGGTGCGGATGAGGTTGAAGCCAGCCTCCTTCATCTGCCTTACCTTACGTATCTCGGCGGCATCGAAGGCCATGGCACCGAGCACGCCGTCATCGTGATGCACGCAGGCCCCGTTGATGAGCAGCGGCTTTCCATTGAGCACGAAGCCCTTGTCGGCCGTGAACGAGAATGAACGGATGCCGAACTTGATGTGGCGCTCGTCGGTGACCCGACCGTTCTCCTTCAGCTTGATAACGGCCTCATAGAGATAGGGACTGTCGGGCGACCAGAGGCGCGGCTGGTCGATGGTAAAGACCTCGCCATAGGAGTCCAGTGAGTTGGGCGGGCACTGCCTGTGCCGCTCAAGGAAGCTCTTCCGCATTTCAACAGACTGCGAAGTGGGCTTGAAGTCGCCCCCGAGGAACGTCACCTCGATGTCGTCAATCCGGCGGGGCTGCTGGCCCGTGTTCTCAACGCCCACCTGAAGGTTCACCTGTGCCTGCTCGGGGCTGACACGGGGCGTCCAGATACGGGTGGCGCGTTCGTCGATGTGCAAGGCCGGCAACGTCTGCAGCCACACGTGGCGGTAGATACCTGAACCGGAGTACCAGCGGCAGTTGGGCTGCCCGGAGTTGTCAACCTTCACCAGCAGTTCGTTCTGTCGCTTGTCTTTATAGAGGAACGGAGTGACGTCGACGGTGAACGGCGTGTAGCCATAGCCATGTTGTCCGGCTTTCTGACCGTTGATGAAGACCTCGGCCCGCTGGTAGACGCCCTCGAAATGGAGCCATACGATCTCACCTTTCGGTGTGGCGAACGCCTTTCGATATTCTCCCTTGCCGCCAGGGAACCAGCCGCCGCCTTCTTTCGTTGCGCCGGTAGCAGGGTCAGGACCCTCGTAGATGTCCCAGTCGTGGGGCAGATTGACGCTGACGGTTTTCCCATTGCGCGTAAACTGCCAGCCGTTATCAAAGAGCTGGCTTGTCTGTGCGGTGATGCTGCTGTAAGTACACAGCATCAGTGTTACTAAAGATAAAAGCTTCTTCATTTTCATGTCGCAAAGATAGTCAATAATTCGGATTATTCCAAGGAATTGCCGTGAAAAATGCTATATAGTTGTCAATCACAGGAAATATCCTACACTTCCTACACTTCCTGCACCTACGACGGGTGTAGGAAGTGTAGGATAAAAAGTGTAAATGACAATCAATGCGCGCGTGCGCGGAGAAAGCGCGGGACTCCGTGCAAATATGCACGGCACCTGACCTTTAAAAGGCACCGCCTTTTGGGAATGGCTCTTATTTCCAGATGCTGTTCAGGGGGCGGAACTGAACTTCGCAGTCGGCTCCGCTGACAGAAAGTTGGTTGTAGAGAGACGAGGGGAACACGAGGTTGGTCATTGACAGCGTGCCCTCCTTGGTGAACAGTTCGACAGAGGACTGGTCGACGAAGACGTCGAGCGTCACCTGACTGCCATCGACAGAGAGCGGCGCTTGCATCGAGGGGATGGAGAAGCTGCCGTTGAAGTTGGTGCGGCCGGATGCTGAGGTGCGGTGTGCGGTGAGTGTGCGAGCGGCGGCATTGATGTCGAAGACGAACTTCTCGTCCTTCGAATTGCTCAGTGTGACCGTAGTGTTCTTGTCGAGACCGATGACGAGTCGCAGCTGGTAGGCGTCGTTGGCGGCGAAGGACTCTCCGCTCGGAGAAACCGAGTGGCGCTCAGACCACTGGGCGGCAATCTTGTCAACCTCCTTGACGACGGTGCTCGTCAGCAGTTTCTGGCCGTTGTACTCGGTGAGACCCAGTTCGCGGGGCAGCGTGAAGGCCGAGCGCCAGGGCGAGCAGGGCACATCGCCGCAGTACGACCAGTTGTTCATCCAGCCAATCATGATACGGCGGGAGCCGGTGCCGCTCCAGGTGACGCCGGCATAGTTGTCCATACCATAGTCGAGCCAGAGGGGGTACTGCCGGTCTTCGGCGGTGAAGGTAGTGCCGTCGAACTGTCCGACGAAGTACATCATGCCTGAACCAATAAACGGGCCGCCGGGGTTGACGCTGACAAGGAGGGCCCAGTCGTTGCCAATCTGAATGAGGTCGGGACACTCCCACTGCAGGCTTGGGCGGCCAAACAGGGGAACGTGGAACGTGCTGAGGTGCTGCCACGACTTAAGGTCGGTGGAGCCGTAGAACTCGATGCCCATCTTCCAGCCCTTGGCGAGTGCCATAACCCACTTGTGGGTAGGTTCATGCCAGAACACCTTGGGGTCGCGCAGGTTGTCGTCGTCGTTCTTGATGACGGGATTGTTGGCATAGCGTGTGAAATTACGTCCGCCGTCGGTGCTGTAGGCAATGCTCTGCTGCTGCTTGCCTGCCACGTCGCCCGTCTCGCCGGCTGAGGTGTAAAGGGCCACCATGGCCCCTGCTCCGAAGCCGGTCGTATTGGCGTTGTCGATGACGCAGGAGCCGCTGAAGACGGCGCCCAGCTCATCGCGGGTGAGAGCCACGGTCTGCTCCGTCCAGTGCATGAGGTCGGTCGAGGTGGCGTGGCCCCACGACATGTTGCCCCACTGGTTGCCTTGCGGGTTATATTGGTAGAAGAGGTGGTAGGTGCCGTCGGCGTAGACCAGTCCGTTGGGGTCGTTGACCCAGTTCTGGGCGGGGGTATAGTGGATTTGTGGGCGGTAGAGCTCGTTCCTGCCCGTCGGAGATACGTCGGGCACTTGGGGTTGCTGCTCCTCCTTGGGGTCGTCGATGAGCGGGTTGTAATCCTGCTTCGGGTCATCGCTTGAACAAGCAGAAATGGTAGCCGTCATCACGACGGCTGCCATCACTGCAGTTAAGAAAAACCTTGATTTCTTCATAACTAACTGTAACTATGAATGTGACTGATTATCTCGTCTTGAGGTATTCCAGAGAGTTCTTGGCCAGCGTGAGCACGTTGTCCTGATAGATGTTGTTATGCGGGTGCGCGCTCTTGTCGGGCGTGCCGTCGGCGTTCTTCATGGAGAACTCGCAGCCGCCGTTGCCGATGCAGAGCAGTGTGCCCTTGAAGTCGGTGTTGCCCTGCTGAGCCTCCCAGACATTCATCTGGCTCACCCACCATATCTGGCTGTCCCAAGTGCCGAGGGGATAGATGCCGTAGACCTGTGTACACTGTGCGTAGCAAGCCTCCTCCTGATTGCCGATGCCGGTCCAGAGGCTGGGCAGGTTGAAGTAGAGGCAGTTGTGGTCCTCAGTCCAGCCGGGGCCCTTGAAGGCGATGAGCTTCGTGTCGGGCGTGGTCTCCATCTCGAGTCCCTTGTAGATGGGATGCGAGGAGTGATCCTTCTTGAACTTGTGGTCGGGATTCAGCTCGACGGCCATCTTCCACACGTCGTTGTTGATACCGCCACCACCGAAGCCGAAGGCGTGGTCGTTGCCCTTCATGTCGTCGAGGTTGATGCGACCGAGGTGGCCTGCGTAGACGGTGGCGTGGCTCCAGAGGAGCATGCTGCCGCCAGCCTTGTACCACTCGCGAATGAA
>JAEEGH010010524.1_pt1 | contig 21194 bp, 17 predicted proteins | sample 9134181 | NCBI WGS metagenome assembly JAEEGH01 (sample SAMN16246544, study PRJNA631951) | gut metagenome | biome: gut microbiome; feature: rumen; material: DP-attached | host: Bos | place: Iran: Karaj | collected 2018-10
CTACCTGATTCCTCAGGGGAAGGGTGTTATCGCCAGTCCTATGGCTAAGAAGATTCTCGCTGAGAACCTGAAGCAGCAGGCTCACAAGCTGGCCGCTATCAAGGCTGAGGCTGAGAAGAAGGCAGAGGCTCTGAACGGTGTAGCTCTGGAGATTGCCGCTAAGGTAAGCGCTACTGGTCAGCTCTACGGTTCTGTAGGTGCCAACCAGGTTGCTGAGGAGCTGAAGAAGCTGGGCAAGGAGGTTGATCGCAAGATCATCACCATGAAGGATGCCAAGACTGTTGGTGACTTCGTTGCTCTGGTTCACTTCCACAAGGAGGTTACCGTTGAGGTTCCTGTGAAGGTCGTTGCCGAGAACGCTGCTGAGCTGAAGGCTGCTGCTGAGGAAGAGGCTGCTATCAAGGCTGCCGCTGAGGCAAAGAAGGCTGCTGCTGAGGCTGCTGCCGCTGAGGAGGAAGCTCCTGAGGTAGAAGAGGCAGAGGCTCCTGTTGAAGAGTAATAACCGCTGTAAAGCAAATCATAGTTATTATACAACGGAATCCCGATTGCTATCAAGGCAGTCGGGATTTTTTTATAGGAATCTTATTGGTCTTATATGACATATAGGTCTTATAAGAGTTATAAGAAGAAGAAAAAAAAAGAGGAGGGAAACAAGGTCGTTTCCCTCCTACTCTATTACAATTCCTGCGGATTACATCTGAGGAAGCTCCAGCCACTTCACGTAGCAGAAGTCCTGACGGTGAGGCAGGTTCTTGTTCTTCGGATACATGCGGATGGCTGACTTGTACTGACCAAACTGGTTGGGTTTCAGCACAGCCTCGAAGGTGTAGTTGTTGCCCTCGTGACCAGTCATCTTCAAAGGCTCTACAGAGAATACCTTCTCGTTGCCATCCTTGTCGAGGCAAACGTTGACCTTCTCAAGGGCAACAGCATCGTCGAGACCCTGCTCGTTGATGACATACTTGATATTGTATGACCGACCAGCCTCGCAACCATTTGCAGGGAAGTCCCACTCACAGCTGACAACATTGATAGCATCCCAACGCTCAACAACAGCTTCCTTCCACTGTGCAATCTCCTTAGCCAGACTGTTGTTGTCCTTAGACAGCTCCTTGAAACGCTTAGCCTGCTTGATATAGAAACGATCGTAGTAATCGTCGAGCTGACGCTTCATGGTGTAGTGAGGAGCAATCTGGGCGATAGAGTTCTTGATGACCTTACACCAGCCCTTTGAAATACCCTTCTTATCCTTATTGTAATAAAGAGGAATAATCTCGTTCTCCAGCAGACCATAGATGGTAGCAGCGTCGAGCTGGTCCTGATAGCCCTGGTTCTGGTAGGTGCGCTTCTCGGTAAGTGCCCAACCGGCACCTTCACGATAGCCCTCCAGCCACCAACCGTCCTTGACGGAGAGGTTGACAACACCATTCATCTCAGCCTTCTCACCAGAGGTACCAGAGGCCTCGAGCGGACGTGTAGGCGTATTCATCCAGATATCAACACCTGATACAAGACGACGAGCCAGAAGGAAGTCGTAGTCCTCAAGGAAGATAATCTTACCCTGGAACTGAGGCATCATTGAGATATCGAAAATCTTCTTAATCAGGCCCTGACCAGCACCATCAGCGGGGTGAGCCTTACCAGCGAAGAGGAATACTACAGGACGGTCAGGATTGTTGACAATCTTGTTGAGGCGATCCAGATCGGTGAACAACAGGTGAGCACGCTTGTAGGTAGCGAAACGACGACAGAAACCAATCATCAGCGCATTGGGATTCATTGACTCAAGCAATGAAACCACACGCGAGGGATCGCCCTGATTCTTCAACCATGTATCACGGAACTGGTTTTTGATATAGTGAACCAGATTCTGCTTCATATCCAAACGGCAAGCCCAAAGCTCCTCATCAGGACAATTGTAGATGCCCTCCCAGAGTTTCTCGTTGGACTGATCTGACATGAACTTAGAATCAAGATACTTCTGATAGATATTCGTCAGCCAACCAGTAGCAACCCATGTGGGGAAGTGAACACCGTTGGTAACATAGCCCACGTGGCTCTCCTGTGGATAGTAACCTTTCCAGATGGGAGCGAACATCTTCTTCGACACCTCACCGTGGAGCCAAGACACACCGTTGACTTCCTGACAAGTGTTGCAAGCAAATGTTGACATACAGAACTTCTCACCATGGTCCTCAGGATTGGTGCGACCCATGCCGATGAACTCGTCCCAGGTGATACCGAGCTTCTGTGGATAACCACCCATATACTTGCCGAACAGACCCTCCTCGAAGTAGTCGTGACCAGCAGGAACAGGAGTATGAACAGTATAGAGACCACTGGCGCGAACCAACTCAAGAGCCTGGTTGAAGTTCAGACCATCCTCCTCGATATAATCGCACAGACGCTGCAAGTTGCAGAGAGCTGCGTGACCCTCGTTGCAATGGTAGATATCCTTCTTGATGCCCAGCTTCTTCAGCAGCAACATACCACCGATACCCAGCAGGATCTCCTGCTTCAGACGGTTCTCCCAGTCGCCACCATAGAGGGCGTGGGTAATGGGCTTATCGAAGTCTGAGTTCATATCGTTGTCAGTATCCAGCAGGTACAGCTTCACACGACCCACATTGACACGCCATACGTAAGCGTGAACCTGGTAGTTGGTGTAAGGAACATCAACAACCATGGGGTTACCATCTTTGTCGAGCTGGCGTTCAATAGGCAGCGAACCAAAGTTCTGAGTCTCGTAGTTGGCAATCTGCTGACCATCCATCGACAGGCTCTGTGTGAAGTAGCCAAAACGATAGAGGAAACCAACAGCACACATATCAACATTAGAGTCAGAAGCCTCCTTCACGTAGTCACCAGCGAGCATACCCAGACCACCAGAGTAAATCTTCAAGGCAGAGTGCATACCATACTCCATGCAGAAGTAAGCCACAGAGGGGCGCTTTGAGTCGGGCTTCACGTCCATATATGCTCTGAAATCGGCATAGACTTCTTTGACGCGCTTCATCAGGGCCTTGTCCTTCAGGATGGCTTCCTTACGCTCGAAGCTAAGACGCTCCAACAGCATCACAGGATTATGTCTTACCTCATGATAGATTTCAGGATCAAGCTCACGGAACAAGTCACGTGCCTTGTAGTTCCACACCCACCACATATTGTGGGCAATCTCATCCAAACACTTTAATTCCTCGGGAAGCGTGGCTTTAACGGTTAACACCTTCCATGCAGGATCGTTTGCGTAATCAGCTTTAATTTTCATAATTATAATATTAAAGTTATTTATTTGTTCTTTCTCTCTTCAGCCTTTGTCAGCGCAATGTCGTAGGCCTCGTGGTAGTACTGGATAAACTCACTCCACAAAGCTTTCTTCGACAGGGCCTCAGCTTTCTTGCGACATGCGTCGACTTGTTTCTTATCCAATGCAGAGAAGTCGGCAACAGCATCCTTGATAGCGTCAGCGACCTCAGAGTAGTTATAGTCCGTACGATGAATAACCTTCACACCATCCTCCAACTCTCCATAGTGACCGAACACCTTGTTGGCCCACAGACCGAAACCTGCGAGGTCAGTAGTGATACATGGCACCTTGAAAGCCACAGCCTCCAGGGGTGTGTAGCCCCACGGCTCATAATAGGACGGATAGACACAGAGGTCGTTGCCCAGCACGATGTCGTAGTAGGTCATATTCAGGATGCCATCCTTGCCATCCAGATAGCACGGCAAGAAGATTACCTTCACGTTGTCTTCCTTGCGATTGTGCATATCGTAGTATTTCATCATGTTCAGCACATTGTCGTGGCTCATATTGTGCAGCCAGTGAGTCAGCTGAGGAACCTCCAGAGGGGTGTCGTAAGACAGAAAGCTGTCCAGACGCTCGCGCAAGTCCTTACGGGGCTCTCCCACCCAACCAGGCACCTCGATGAATGCCAGCACCTTCTTCTTCAGGTCACGATCGCGCAGCAGACGGTTCATAGCCTCGACAAAGACGTCGATACCCTTGTTGCGGAACTCATAGCGACCACTGGTAGAAATAATCAGCGTGTCGTCGTCAAGCTGCTCACCCAACAGTGCATTTGCAACCTGCAGCAAACGCTGACGGGCAGCCTTACGCTTCTTGGTGAACTGAGCACCCTTCGGCACAAAGTTGTCATCGAAACCGTTGGGCAAAACCACATCAACAGGTTTGTCCAGCAGTTCCACACACTCCTTAGCTGTAATATCGCTGACAGTCGTAAAACAGTCAACGTTCCATGCGGTCTGCTTCTCGATAGAGTGCTTCGACTGCATGTTCAGCTCACCAGCCATCTGGTCACCATTGTAGGCGAAGAGGTAGTCGTAGAGTGGTTTCTGGTTGCCAGCAATAGAACGGCCAATACTCGTAGCATGGGTCGTGAAGATGGTACCAATCTGAGGCAGTTTGTTGTTGATATACAAAGCACCCAGACCACACATCCACTCATTAGCATGATAGATAACCTTTGTACTGTGGTTGAACGTTCCACGTTCAACATTAAAGCTGTACAGGCTCTCTGTTACCAAAGCGGCAGCATACGAGAACATCGAAGCCTCATCGTAGTCGCCATAGGCATGCAATGAGTCAACACGGTACTTTTCCCACAACCAGGTGTAAATCTCGTCCTTCTTTTCGAAGTAAGGCGTGAAGTCCACCAGAATAGCAATAGGTTCACCAGGAATAGTCCAACGACCTACCTTCACCTTCAGTCCTTCCTCCTTAGCCTTCCATTGCCATTCAGCAAAAAGAGACTTCTCTTCACGAAAATAGGGACAATCATTTTCCTTCCAACAGTCAGGACCAATAAAAATGATACGGTCCTTCATCTCATCCTGTAGCGTCTTTGCACGAGTAGAGAGAACGGTGTAGATGCCACCGACTTTGTTGCACACTTCCCAACTCGATTCAAAAATGTAATCAGGCTTTAGCATATTCTTTCCAATTTGTAATACATGTATAACGCCTGCAAAGATAACTAAAAAAAATAAAAACCTAACATATTTATTGATATATTTTTCATAAAAAAAGGTTTTATTGATTTAGATTTAGTACCTTTGTCAGCAAAAAAGAAAAACAGCATGAGGAAATTTCTTATTATCATACTGCTTGCCATCATAGCCAAGAACGGTTTTGCGCAGAAAGACAGCTCGTCTTTTCGCGCGTACCTCTATAATAATGAATATGAAGTGTATCTACGCATCAACTTCTACGATCAGGACATCACTATTCCAGGACAGGAGCTTTATGGAGAGTTGCCTGGCTATTTAGGCAAGAAAAACAACTCGTTCTGCTGGGTGATTACCAACTGTGATATCAAAAGCGACAAGAAAGCCACCATGCAGTTGATTAACGACTTCGGCAGCGAAGACTTGAAAGCCACGTTGATACGCAAGAATGACTCCATCTATGTACTCCAACAGAATGCAGGCAACACCATCAAGGTTCCTCGCAATGGCAAATGGCAGAAACTGCCCAAAGAACTGGAATTCAAAAAGAAATAACGATATACCATGATTACATTTCCGATAGCCAAGATAAATCTGGGATTGAACGTCGTAGAGAAGCGTCCTGACGGATATCACAACCTGCAAACTGTTTTCTATCCAGTACCCATCATGGATGCCCTGGAGATAGTGCCCATGAGTGAAGGATTCCCATCGGATGTGGACTGCGACCTGAAGGTGACGAACATCCATATCGAAGGCGACGAACAGCGCAACCTGGTGGTGCGTGCCTATCAGTTACTGAAGCAGGACTTCCCCACTCTGCCCCGCATCCACACACATCTGCGGAAAGGCATTCCCACGCAGGCTGGCATGGGTGGTGGCAGCAGCGACTGTGCCTACATGATACGCATACTGAATGAATCTTTCGACCTACAGTTGACAGATGAGCAGATGCAGCGATACGCCGCCCAACTAGGAGCAGACTGTGCTTTCTTTATCAAGAGTGTTCCCTGTTATGCGGAAGGTATCGGTGAAAAATTGGAGCCTATCATTCTGAATCTTAGCGGCTGGCATATTGCTGTGGTACGTCCTGACATTCCCGTACCTACCAAAGAGGCTTTCTCGCGAATTCACCCTCACTACCCAAAACAGAACTGTCGTGAAGTGGTGATGCAACCTGTTGAAACGTGGTCCGACAACCTCGTCAACGACTTCGAAGAGAGTGTATTCGCCTTGTATCCAGAAATTGGGGCTGTCAAAGAGCAATTATACAAGATGGGCGCCACCTATGCGGCCATGTCTGGCTCAGGTAGCGCCCTATTCGGACTTTTCAAGGAACAACCCGACACCCTCTGTCAGGCATTCCCTGATATGTTTACTTTCTCTACGTTACTTTAGTCTTTGTCGTCCTGCATTGCAGAGTTGCGCACACGCGACAACGTCTCTGGTGTCATCTGCAGGTAGCTGGCAATATATACCAACGGTGCACGCAATACCAACTGTGGAGCACGCTTCACGAGTTTCGCATAGCGCTCAGGAGCAGACTCAAAGCGCAGCATGTCGGCACGGACCTGTGAGAGTATCAACGACTCCTCCAGAATCTTACGATAGAGCATCTGGATATTGACATTACGAACAGCCTCACGCTCTAACTTATCCTTAGGCAGAGCAAAGACAATGGTTGGTTCGAGCGCATGAATCTGCTGATGACTAGGCTGTTCCTTGAACAGGCTCTCAATGCTCATGAAGATGTTATTCTCCACAGCCATATACTCTGTCAGTTCCTTACCATTCTTGATATAGAACTGTCGTACTAAGCCCTTTACTACCCAATAGATGTTCGTGCATACCTCGCCTTCTTTCAGGATGAAGTCACCCTTCTGAAATCGCATGGGTACGAGGATGCTCTCCAGCACATCCAACTCTTCATGAGTCATGGTACTGTAGCGTCTGGCCAGTTCGCGGGCCACATCACGTGTTGTCAGTCCGATTGTTGTCATTTTTTTGTATTTGTCTTAGGTCATTTGATTAGTCTAACTTCAAAACGGCAAGGAATGCTTTCTGAGGCACTTCCACATTGCCAATCTGCTTCATACGTTTCTTACCACGCTTTTGTTTTTCCAACAGTTTACGTTTACGACTTACATCACCACCATAACACTTGGCAGTAACATCCTTACGCACCTGCTTGACAGTCTCGCGGGCGATAATCTTCGCACCAATAGCAGCCTGGATAGCGATGTCGAACTGCTGGCGCGGAATGAGCTCCTTCAGTTTCTCACACATACGGCGACCAAAAGTCACGGCATTGTCCTGATGCGTCAACGTAGACAAAGCGTCAACGGGTTCACCATTCAAGAGGATATCCAGCTTGGCAAGTTTTGAGGGACGAAAACCATCGATATGATAGTCGAACGAGGCATAACCTTTGGATATGCTCTTCAACTTGTCGTAGAAATCTATCACAATTTCGCCCAAGGGCAACATGAAGCGCAACTCCACACGATTACCAGAGACGTACTGCTGGTCTATCAGCTCACCACGCTTGTCAAGACAAAGCGTCATGATAGGTCCGATATAATCAGCTGCAGTGATGATGCTAGCCTTGATATAAGGCTCTTCAATATGGTCTATCATCGTCTGGTCAGGCAGTCCGGAGGGATTGTGCACCTCCTTTTCCTCACCCTGCTTGGTATAGCACATATAGGTTACGTTGGGCACCGTAGTAATCACGTCCATATCGAATTCACGATCCAGACGCTCCTGCACAATCTCCATGTGCAACAGTCCCAAGAAACCACAACGGAAACCAAAGCCCAGCGCAATCGATGTTTCAGGAACGAAGGTCAGAGACGCATCATTCAACTGTAACTTTTCCAATGATGCACGGAGGTTCTCGTAGTCCACTGGGTCTATAGGATAGACACCGGCAAACACCATCGGCTTCACCTCCTGGAATCCTTCAATGGCCTTGTCGCAAGGATTGGCTACATGAGTAATGGTGTCACCAACCTTTACTTCCTTGGCATTCTTGATACCAGAGATGATATAGCCCACCTCGCCTGTTTGCAGTTCCTTACGTGGAATCATATCCATCTTTAACACACCAACCTCATCAGCCACATATTCCTGGCCGGTATTGAAGAACTTCACCTTGTCACCCTGACGGATGGAACCGTTGGTAATCTTGAAATAAGCGATGATACCACGGAATGAGTTAAAGACAGAGTCGAAGATGAGAGCCTGGAGAGGAGCCTTCTCATCGCCTACAGGATGAGGAATACGCTCCACAACAGCGTTGAGAATATCTTCTACGCCTTCACCTGTCTTACCCGAAGCACGCAGAATGTCCGACGGGTCGCAGCCAATGAGTTCTACGATTTCGTCTTCCACCTCGTCAGGCATGGCTGAAGGCATGTCAATCTTATTGATAACGGGAATAATCTCCAGGTTATTATCAATGGCCAGATAGAGGTTCGAGATAGTCTGTGCCTGTACACCCTGTGTGGCGTCAACCACCAGCAAAGCACCTTCACAGGCAGCAATCGAACGGCTGACCTCATAGGAGAAGTCAACGTGTCCTGGAGTATCAATTAAGTTCAGTATATATTTTTCACCCTTGTACATATACTCCATCTGGATGGCATGACTCTTAATCGTAATGCCACGCTCACGCTCCAGATCCATGTCGTCCAACATCTGTCCTTCCGTCACCTGGATGGTCTTGGTATATTCCAGCAGACGGTCGGCCAGCGTTGACTTTCCGTGGTCGATATGTGCAATGATGCAAAAGTTTCTTATATGGTCCATGATTTATTCTAATACACTATTAGCCGACAAAGGTACAAAAAAAAATCGAGAATCTATAATAATTCCCGATTTTTTATCATTTCTTTACGCTATATTACTCTGTTTCAGGAGTAATCAGCTTGTAACCCTTGCCATGAATATTGATGATCTCAATCTGCGGATCTTCCTTCAGGTGCTTGCGCAACTTGGTGATATAAACATCCATCGATCGGGCATTGAAGTAGTTGTCATCAATCCAGATTGTCTTCAGGGCAAAGTCACGCTGCAGAATCTCGTTAGCGTGCGAACAGAGCAGAGCCAGCAGTTCGTTCTCCTTCGTAGTCAGCTTGGTCTGCTTGTCACCAATGACCAGCAACTGCTTCTGGGTATCGAAGACAAACTCACCAATGTGATAGACTGAACTCTCCTTGTTCTTCTTGCCACGGACACGGCGCAGAATAGCCTCTACACGGAACACGAGTTCCTCCATAGAGAAGGGCTTTGTGATGTAGTCGTCAGCGCCAATCTTGAAGCCTTCAAGGATGTCTTCCTTCAACGTCTTGGCAGTCAGGAAGATAATGGGTATCTCTGCATTAGCCTGACGGATTTCCTGAGCCAGCGTAAAACCATCCTTCTTAGGCATCATCACGTCGAGCACACAGATATCAAACTTCGTCTTCAGGAAGGCTTTGTAGCCAGCCTCGCCATCGGGACACAACTCGGCCATATAGCCTTTTGCTGCCAAATACTCGCGGAGCAACATTCCGAGGTTCTCATCGTCTTCGCAAAGAAGAATTTTCAGTTTCTCATCCATAATCTTAAATGTTTTATCGTTAATAATATTGTGTTCTTACTTGTTGTCTTCTTTCAATATGGGCAAACTGATGGTGAACTTGGTACCCTTTCCCAACTCACTCTCTGCCTTGATTTCTCCCTGGTGCAGGTCGATAACCTTCTTGACGTAAGCCAATCCCAGACCAAAGCCTTTCACATCATGTTTATTACCTGTGTGTACACGATAGAACTTATCGAAGATTTTCTTCAGGTTCTCTTTCTTGATGCCCTGACCTGTATCACGAATGGAGAGGAAGAGTCTGTCGTGGTCATTCCAGGTGTGGATATAGATATCTATCGGTTCGTCGGGCTTGCGATATTTTACCGCATTATCCATCAGATTATTGATAGCATTCTGGAAATGCACCTCGTCTACAAAGATGGCAGAGTCAATAGCTTCAATTTCCGTATATATCTTACCACCAGTATGTTCCACACGCAGATTAAAGGATTGCGCAACACTCTCAACCATCTCATTCAGGTCGAGTTCCTTCTCCTTGAACGTCACGGTTTTCTTATCGAACATCGACATCTGAAGCACCTTTTCCACGAGGAAACGCAAACGCTTTGACTCATCGGTAATAATACCACTGAGGTGTTTCGTCATCTGCTCTGTCTTGGGTACACTCTCGTCGTTCATCATCTGGGCTGCCAACGAGATGGAGGCGATAGGCGTCTTCAACTCGTGGGTCATATTGTTGATGAAGTCGTTCTTAATCTCCGAATAACGCTTCTGACGGAATACGACAACGAGAGTAAACAAGAAAGTTATCAACAGCACGATGGTGAAGATAATGCTGGGAATCATGAAGCGCACGCTTGAGAAGATGTAAGAGTTCATCTCTGGGAAGTGGATTCTCACCACACCCATCTTCGACTGCGGATCGTGACTGAAGAGCTTCTGTTCGTAGGTATACTCCCTACCCTCCTCTTCAAAGTCCGGACAGCGATAGACCTCGCGACCATCAGTAGTGGAAACTGTGAAATGATAAGGGATATTGATACCATTGTTCATCAGTTCCACACGGATATCCTTGTCGAGCATACGAAAGTTAACGCGCTCCTTCAGGGGTTTCTCACTGGCAGTATAAAGGATGTTATAAACCACCTCGTCAAGCAATGCCTTCTGATAGACATAACGCTGACGGACAATCTCCTGCATCGTCTTTGTGGCGTCTGCCAACGAGTTCTTGTCCTTACGCAGAATCATAGCCTTAGGAACAGAGGCGGGTTTCATCTTCAAGGCTTTCACCTGGAACGAACTGTAGATGGTACCATCGTCTGCAGCAACAGCAAACTGATGGCTATGGGTTACAGAACCCAGTCCATCGACGATAATGCTATCCTGCGTAAAGGCACGGCGCTCTGTCTCGTTGACGTCTTTCTCCAAATAGCGCAGGGTCTCGTTCATCTCCAGATTACGCGAGGCCTGGTATAGTGAACGGGCTACACTCTCATCGAACTGCTCTTTCTTCATTTTAACCATCTCCTCAACATAGGAGAACTGAAGGAAGAGCAATGCGAGGAATGAGACTCCCATGATGACTGCTATGGTCCAAATCGTTGACTTCTTCATATCGAGTGCAAAGATAGCATTTTTCTCGATATGAAGAAGCCAAAGAAGTTAATTATTTCCGTTAAATTTAACGATTTTAACAGAAAATGTAACTTTTAATTACAAATGAATATTTACATCAACTCCCAATTGAAGTGGATTACCACGCTGAGCGAAGCGTTGTGGCTGACCTGCAGCCTTGCTCTCAACAGCAAAGGTATTGTACTTGGTGTCTGTCAGGTTACGTCCCCACAGTTTGATATTACCACATCCAAAGTCATAGCCTACATGAGCCCCCAAGAGCACATACTCTTTCTGTCCGAAGGTGTTGGCCTCGTCCCACTGGGTATAACCCTGTCCTGTCAAGTCAGCACCTACGAAAACATGCTGGAAGCGGTAGTTGGCACCCAACGCGAAGGATGCTGAGGGAACAAAAGGTATCGTATTATCATTATAGGTATCGTACTCGTCGAACACCGCATTGACAGCACCACCATTGAAGAACCAGTCCAGTCGGTTGTCAAAAGCCTGTCCACGCAACGACAGCTCGAAGCCTATCGTGTGGCTCTTGCCGGCATTCACCATGATACGTCCAAAGTTATTGTCAGGACTCATCATCGACAGTTGTTGATTACGAATCTTCATATAGTAGAAGGCTATATCGGCATGCAGTTTACCTTCCAGCAGATTCAGGTGGGCTCCTGCCTCATAGTTCCACGACTCCTCAGGCTCGTAGCTGATGGTCTCGTCAACGGCCTCATAGTCTTCATCTGTGTAGCTAATGGTGACATCACCCGTACTCAGCGACTTTCCCTTTTTCATAAACTCTGACTGATAGATCTCAGAGAACATCTGGATGTTATAACCACCTGCACGATAGCCTTTTGATACGGTAGCATAGACATTCGACCCGCTGTCGTCCACACGGTAGGTGACTCCCACCTTGGGTAACAGTTGGTGGAACGAGCGTTTGCTGTCGCTCTCTATCACAGCTGTTAGTCTGTTGGTCTCCTCTAATGGAGGTATTGAGTAATGTAGCGCCACTAGTCCAGCTGTATTATAGTCTATCTTCACTTGACTATACTCATAGCGCAGACCTAAGGTGACATCCAGTCGGTCAGTAAGCGATACTGTTGACTCATGGAATGCTCCCACACTGGCCGAGGGTGTATGGAACGTCTCTGTGACATTGAAGTCAGGAATCTCAAAGATTTTAAACATCGATTGGACATATGCTGGCATCATCGACATAATACGTGCTGCCGTCATAGCGTTCATCTCAGGACCGAAGGTTACAGGAGCATCGGTACGCAACCACTGGTACGATCCGAATACGCCGAAGGTCCAGTGCCACTTTCTCTGTCCGTGACTACGCAGTATCAATTCCTGCGTCAGCGCCTGCTGTTTCTGCAACTGCGTCAAGTGCATGAAGTCGGCAGGCAGATAGTCCTGGTCCATCTCCATATGGTCACTCAGATACTGCCACGAGGTGGTGGAGCTCAGCAACCATTTGTCAGCCTTGTAACTGATGTTCAGACCCGTATTCACCATCTGGCGCTTATAGCTGTTCATCAGCGTCGTCGAGGGGTCGGCAACGGTATTGGCATCAAAGTCGTACAAACCGTAAGGAAACGCATTCTGATTGGTCCATTGATAGTCGGCCGTCAAGTCAAATGTCAGGCGACTCGTTGGCTGATACACGAAGCGCATCTTTCCGCCAGCCTCCTGCAGCTTGTCGTTCCATTCGTCCAGTGCCTGGTTCTTGAAAAAGCCACGCTGACCATTCCAGAAGGCTGCTGCCGAGAAGGCAAACTTCTCCGTAGGACGATGGAAGTGGGCTATCTCCGCATGCGACGTCAGTCCTGTGCCGATACCCATCGAGATATCAGTACCCTGATACACCATGGGGTTCTTCGAGTAGATGTGTACCAGTCCGCCCTCTGTGTTCATGCCGTACAGCGTGCTTTGTGGGCCACGCAACACATCGACACGATCCACGTGATAGAAATGGTGATTAAAGGCTGCCTTCGACATCAGCGGGATGTTATCATAGTAAATGCCCACGGCAGGATTGTTGATACGCGAACCAATACCGCGGATATACATCGACGACGTCAAACGAGAGCCATACTGCGGCATTGAGAATGATGGCACATACTCTGACAGCTGGGAAAGGTCCTTGACTCCCAGCATCTGCATCTCGCGTTGGGTCAGCACTGTCGAGCTTAGTGGCTGGTGGCGCAATAGGCGTCCATCCTTGGGTTGCGACACCACGACAATCTCGTCAAGGTCGAACACCTTTGACGTGTCGTTCACCTCTTCAGCCTGAACCATCGCGGAGATGAAGAGCATTATTCCTGAAAACAACAATTTACCTATCATACAATATTTATGTGGTTTGTGTGTTGGCTATACTTTCTCCTTATATTCGTGCTTACGCTTTGGATTCATTGGAAACCATCCCTTCTCCACACGTCTTTTCTGGGAGAAGAGTTCACCGATACCCCACAATGCCGATGCACCAAAGACGCCCAGGAACGACGACAGGTAGATGTTGGACGTGAACAGTGCGCCCACGCAACAGCTGACGCCCACCAGCAGGTAGACCACCCAAGGACGCGTGCCCCAGTAGTACTCTGTCTTAATGACGATAGGGTGCCATATACCAATGGCCAGAAACGTCATGACGGCGATGATGATACCAGTGAAGTACATTAGCGCAGGAAGTATTTCTTTCCGCCCTTGATGATGATTCCCTTATAGCCAGCAGTTGTGCGCTGTCCTGCCAGGTTAAAGGCAGGAGCGTCGTTCTGCTCTACGGTCTTTACTGCTTCTACGGCTGTTACCTCGCCAACTCCTGGGAAGGTAGAAACAATCTGGAAAGGCATCTTGCCGGGGTGGAAGGCATTAGTTACCTTGATGTTACGACCCTCGTAAACCACCAGGATGTTGTTCTCCATCTCGTTCATCACGTAGTCGCCGTCCATGCCTGTCTGTCCGTCCTTGACAGACTTGAAGTGCATGGTCAGTCCATCATTGACATAGTCGCGATAGTAGCCACCCTTCTCATTGTCCATCTTCAGTCCCTTGACAAGATAGCTACCAATGGTCAGGTCACCCAGCGGTGTGCCACTCAGCTGATAGCTGGGGACGTTGACATCCAACAAGGTATTGCCACTCTCAGGATAGGTGCGCACGCTATAAGTCACATTTGCTGCACTATAGTTGAACTTACCTCCGATGCTGACGTCCAGCTTGTCGGAATAATCCTTAATATAATAAGCGGTGATATTATAGGTCAGCGGCATGGGCATGCTACCATATTGGAAAGTGGCCTTCAACGTAAACGTATTGTATGCATCGTGGGCATAAGAACCTGTGAGTGATGTGCCGACGATAGCTTTCTCTTGTCCGTTAACGGTAATGGTCTCATTAAACTGCTGGTCAGGGAAAGTAACCGTCATCGTGGACATATCCATCGAGAACTGAACGCCATGAATGGTAAACGAAGGTATTACCAACTGGCCGTACCTCATCTCGGGCAACGTGACGTCTGAACCTAAATACTTTACGGTGTCACTCTCAAGAGTAGAAACTGTGTTACCTAATACATCAATGGTTGCTTTTCCTGAAAACTTCATCAGGGTGTGTCCGCCCTGAGCCATGGCTGAAAGCATGGCAGTGGTTAAGAATAATAGTGTAAAAATCTTTTTCATGTGTCTTTATGTGATTAAAAATCGGGTGCAAAGGTACTCATTTCCCTCTACACCCACAATCCTAATAAATATGGATTTTTCACAAAAACAGCTAATTCGTTCCGATATACAGGAAGATCATACCAAGGAGTACAAGGGCGAGATCGAAGGCCTTGGCCTTGAGATTCTTCTCATGGAAGAAGATGGCACCAAAGAGGAAACTGACAATGACGGAACCTCGACGCACCATGGAGACGATTGAAATCATGGCATCGGGCAACGACAGCGAGTAGAAATACATGAAATCGGCAGTAGAGAGGAAGATGCTGACACCAATGATGGACCAATGCCAATGGAACGGCGTCGTCTCGTTGTGTTTGGGCCACCACAACAACATCAACATAGCCAACATCATAAAGCATTGATAGATGTTGTACCACGACTGCACCAACATGCGGTCGAGCCCTACTCCACCCGACTCCACAGGCGCCATGAGATATTTGTCGTAAAGTCCGCTGACGGCTCCCAATACAGCAGCGCCCACAATCATCCATATCCAATGGTCGTGCTTGAAGTCGATACCTTCCTTCTTCCCACTACGACTAAGCAACAGGAATGACAAGACTGCCAACATGACACCAATCCATTGCCAATGGTTCAGTCGTTCGCCAAAGACCAGTAGGGCACCTACCAGCACCATCACGGGACGTGTAGCATTGATAGGGCCAACAATAGTCAACGGCAGGTGTTTCATGCCGAAATAGCCAAGCACCCAACTGGAGAGCACGATGAGTGCCTTCAGGACAACGTATTTGTGTACTTCCCAACCGCCACTGCCAACGTGGAAGATGCTGTTGTCAAGCACATCGGTAGTGCCGCTGAGTATGATAAACGGCAGGAATATCAGGGACGAGAAAAGCGTATTCAGAAACAATACAGGAATGACGGCATTCTCTTTCAGCGCCTCTTTCTTAAACGAATCGTAACAGCCCAACAGGGCAGCCGACATAAATGCTAATAGTAACCAAGCCATACTAATATTTCACTTCTTCTAAAAACAGGGCTTTAGCTGGCATCGACTCACCAGCTTGTGTGCGTTGCTTGCCCTCAATGACCTGACGGAATTCGTCAAGCGACATGCGACCACGGCCTACCTCTATCAACGTGCCCACCACGGCACGCACCATGTTGCGCAGGAAACGGTTGGCAGTAATCTCAAAATACCACTCCGACGGTGACACCTGGTGCCATTGGGCATGGGTGACGTGACAGATGGTGGTCTTCACATCACTTCCAGCCTTGCAGAATGCGCCAAAGTCCTCGTACTCCAAGAGTACACGACCTGCCTCGTTCATCTTTTCAAAGTCCAGCTGATAGTGCATCTCCTGCGAATACTGCTGGATGAAAGGATTCTTCTTTGTATGGATATAATAATGATAAGTACGCGACGTAGCCGAGAAGCGCGCATGCATATCGCTGGTCACAGGTTCTATGCGGTCTACGGCAATGTCGTGGTGCAACAGTCCATTGAGTTTCTTCGTCAGCAAGGCGGCATCGAAATCTATATCCGTATCGAAGTGTGCAGCCATCTGTCGGGCATGAACGCCAGCATCGGTACGTCCTGCCCCGGTCACCTGAATCTGTTCACGCAACAACAGCGACAGACAACGTTCCAGCTCACTCTGAACGGTGATGCCGTTGGGTTGCACTTGCCAGCCATGATAGTTGGTGCCATCGTAACAAAACCATACGAAATATCTCATCTTTTTCAAATTTTGTGCAAAGGTACAAAATAATTCGTAATTCGTAATTCTCAATTCTCAATTTTTTTATGTACCTTTGCAGCCCAATTATGAAAAAGATTGTTATGTTATTCATCGTGCTCTGCGCCACCATTGGCTTGCAGGCACAGACCAAAGAGACGCCCAATGCCCAACAGGCTCGCCGTATATTCAACGAGACTTTCAAGATGATTTATGGTGAGCAGGGCTCGCAGTTGCATTACAAAGTAAACATCATTGGCATCTACAAAACTGAGGGTACCATTTGGACAAAGGGCAAGAAGAGTAAGTTCGTTGACGAGAAATATATTGCCTGGAACGACGACGTAACCTACTACCGTCTGGAGCGCAAGAAGAACCGTGTGGTCATCTACGATGCCCACTCTGACGAGCGCGACAAGTATGCTACGAAGTTTAAGTTCAATCCTGACAACTACACCTACAGCATCAAGGAAGCCAAGGAGGGCTACTACATCACGCTGAAGGCGAAGAAGGGTGTCTCAGGTATCAAAGAGGCGCGTTGCCTGTTGGACAAGAAACAACGCTATCCTGTCAGTGTGCGCATCAAGGTGGGTATCTTCCATACCACCATCAAGATTAGCGACGTGAAGATTGGTGGCATCAGCGACGACCTGTTTAAGTTCCCACGCGACAGCTACCGTGACTGCGAATTCGATGACAGACGATAACGGCTTATTACCATCACGCCATCGGAATACCTAAAAAAGATGATTTTGTAATTCAGGTGATACACCTTTCATCAAAAATGTGTATCTTTGCCGCATGAAAAATCTAAAGATGTACGAGCCCAGCGACAAAATGGTGACGCTGATCAAGGACAACTGTAGTGTCCTCCAGGCACTCAGTTCCTTTGGCATTAGTCTTGGCTTTGGCGACAAGACCGTTAGTGAGACGTGTCAGATGAATGGCGTAGATACCTACACCTTCCTGGCGGTAGTAAACTACACCATCAACGGTAATGGTAGCTTTGAGAACGACGAACAAATAAGTGTTCCCACGCTGTTGCACTACCTGAAAGCCAGCCATGCGTACTATCTCGATTTCCAACTGCCTTTCATCCGTCGCGAACTACAGGAAAGCATCAATGAGGACGATGCATTAGGCATGCTCATCATGAGACTTTATGAGAATTACGCTCAGGAGATTCGTCGCCACATGAAGTACGAGGAGAAGACGCTTTTCCCCTATGTGGAATCTCTGCTCGAAGGTCGCCCCATGAACGACTATAACGTTGAGACGTTCTCCAAGCACCATGAGCAGACCGACCAGAAACTGCGCGAGCTGAAACTGATGATTATCAAGTACCTGCCTGCCGACAACAAGCACAACAACCAACTGACGGCAACGCTCTACGACATCTATAACAACGAGGAGTGGCTGCGACAGCATGCCGAGGTGGAGGACCAGATTTTCACACCAGCCATCAAGCGTCTTGAGCGGATGGTCAAGCAGGACGATGTGTCGAAGAACATCTCGTCGATGGTCTTCAAGGGTGGTCAGGACAACAGCGAGATCATCAGCGACCGCGAGCGCGACGTCATCATCGGCGTGGTACAGGGTCTGCAGAACAAGGAGATAGCTGACCGCCTCTGCATCTCAGTCAATACCGTTATCACCCATCGTCGTAATATAGCCCGCAAGCTTCAGATTCATTCGCCTGCGGGCCTAACCATCTATGCCATCGTCAACGGCCTCGTCGACATCTCCAGCGTCAAACTGTAACATCCAGATATAACATTCTGGAAACCCAATTTTATATTTTCATAAAACTGCCCCACCAATCTCACGACTGATGGGGCAGAAATGTTAAAAAAAATACTAACTAACTTAAATTATCAACCTAAATCTTTATCTATGCAAAAAAACTATTCTTCTTCATCATAATCAAAACCACGGCTCAAAAATCATCATAGTCGCCGAGAGAGTCCTCCTCGGGATCGTCGAGAGATTCATCTTCGAAGTCAGTGTCAACGAACTCACGAGAAAGGATGGGATCGCCAAGCTGTAGTTCACCAGACAACGTGACAGAACCTGCAAGTATTTGTTGGTTGGCCTTGATTTCAACAACATTCACTATTGGATTAATATATGTCTTTTTCATTGTCTATTCTTTTTTATCAATAATTTGAGAATTGGAGAATTATCACTTAATCACGACTTTTTTCCCGTTGACAATATAGAGGCCTCTGGTAGGCTGTGCGATACGCTGTCCAGCAAGGTTATAATATTCACTTCTGCCATCAGCCATCTCACCTCTTACATCGGCTACGCCTGTACTCTCAGACTCGAAAGAGAGCTCGCGGGCAGCAATCGCCTCGTTGAATTCAAGGTAAGCCTTGCCGGCAGGAATCTCGCGTGCATCGGTAATCTTCTTGAAGCAGGCGACTCCACCCTCAACACTCAGGGCATACTTGGTCTTGCCACTCTCTGGGGATACTGAAGCTCCTGTACCAGCCTTCAGCAGATTGCTGGAAACATCGGTAGTACTGCTGTCAACGATGGGGATATTATATGGAGTAGATGCCGCACCCTTCAGCATCAGTCCTGTGCCTGCGGGGATAGTGCCTGTGACGGGTGAGAGAGTGACGACGCCAGCATCCTGACCAGTAATCGTGTAAGCCTCCAGACCCTCCTGAGCCTTCGAGAAGTCAAGTGCATAGTCGCTGCTGAACGTAGACCAGCCGTAGGCACTCATGATGGTGTTAATCTTTCCAATAGGGAAATTATAAGTGATGTGACTATGGTCAGTTGACAGATTAACTGAAATATTTTCCGTAGCAAAGTTGGGGAATGCAGCGGCATTGGGCTCTAACGTGTATTTCAAGGTAAACGGTGTACCATTGTCTGCTGGTGCATGAACTGCCGTAATTGTTACAACTCTTCCGCTACGTGCAATGGTCAGCGTGACATCTGCACCATCCATTTTGTTCAGGAAATCAGCACCATCAAAGGGATTATAGGACACCTCTTCGTTGGTTACCGGTGTCGTATCAGGATCAAGATCGGGGTTGTTCACCAGCAATGTTCCCCATCTGCCACCTCCAAGAACAATGTTAGCATAGTTGCCATTGTAAACCAATTCTATGCCGTAGTTATTGTAGCCATCTGACTTTGCGGAATAATTCGTAAAGTGCATGGTCAAAACGCTTTCAGGTTCAAGTGTCGTAACAGGTGAAGCAGCAAAGCCTCCAGTATTTCCAACCTCACCAATTGTTGCAGTTACAGCCTCAACATTTTCTGTGTCTGTTATGGCATCATCCGAAATAGTTATGACAGCATTATCAGCACAAAGGAAAGCCTTGACATCGCTGGTAGTACCAATCTCTGACACAAAATAGTGAGTATAAGAGGTGGCAGATTTCGTAACAGTTGTTTTTATGAACACCTGAGTGCCATAACGTTGGATGTCCATGACAGTAGTAGCATCTTTAATAAATGCCTGCCAATCAGTTTGTGACATGCTGCCTTTGGTATTCGTGTTGCTTACGACAGCACCTGCATTCCAATCGGTCTTAAACCAGGCAAAATCGGGAGAGCGGAACCACACATAGCTATTATTACCACCAAACTGTGGTACACTAACTTTGTTATCAGTAAGGCTAAACACATATCCAGCCCAATCACCAATATAGTCAGTCAATGTGAAAGTCAGCGTCAGCGTCTTGTTCGACGGAATTGTGTAAGCTGAAGTGTAGGAACCTGCATCAGCCCACCCCTTATCGGTGGCGCCAATCGTGGTGTCTGCCCATGCGGCAGCAGTCATGAAAAATCCTCCAAATAGGACGAGGAGTGATTTGAGTAAATAATGTTTCATAAATGTTTTATTTTTAGATGTTTGGTATTGTACAAGTAGTTTTGTTGCCGCAAAATTAGTGCATAAAACACTTGTCAAGGTGGATAAAAACATATAAATGGTGGACAAAAACGTGCCAATGCCCATCTATACTACATTTTCTAAATTTTGTCCACCACTTTGATTTAATTACCCGAAAACCAATAAAAAAGGTGTGCCCACACAGGGCACACCTTACACAAAAGGAACAGGACTTTTTGTATCTTTTGTTTGTCATAATCATTGTTAATATTTTGCCACAAAGGTAGCAACTATTCGTGATTTCCCTTATCTTTGCAAAGAAATTTTGTTAGAACAGAATATTATGAGACACATTATTTGTAATCTATTTGCTGTGGCATTGCTCCTGGCTTTGCCAATAGCCATTAATGCACAAAGCACAACGAAGGATACAACGACAATTCCGAAATGGCATAAAAAATTAAGTCCAGACTCAGTAGCAATTGAAGACGTCAGGAAGGCAGCAGAAAACGGTGATGTTGATGCCCAATACGAATTGGGCTTTCGATATAATATTGGTAGCAGAGTTCCACAAGACTTTGACCAATGTGCCTATTGGTTTGAGAAAGCGGCTAAGCAAGGAGATGCTGTCTCCCAAATGATGTATGGAGTCTGCCTCTTCAATGGCCAAGGAGTTAAACAAGACTATGAAAAGGCTTTCTATTGGACTCGGAAATCTGCAGAACAGGGATATCCTA
>JAEEGH010010525.1_pt1 | contig 21192 bp, 21 predicted proteins | sample 9134181 | NCBI WGS metagenome assembly JAEEGH01 (sample SAMN16246544, study PRJNA631951) | gut metagenome | biome: gut microbiome; feature: rumen; material: DP-attached | host: Bos | place: Iran: Karaj | collected 2018-10
TTAGGAGAAAATGCATTTTTTTGATTCGCCCGATGCGTTTAGCAATTTGTCCGATGCGTTTAACAAGCCGTCCGATGCGTTTAACAAGCCGTCCGATACGTTTAGCATTATCACTCGGAGCGTTTAGCATTATCACTCGGAGCGTTTAGTATGATCACTCGGAGCGTTTATAATATAAAAAAGAGGAAGAACATCTATCTCATCGATATGATTTCTTTCTCTCGTTTTAGAAAGTCGAGGTGACAGGACTCGAACCTGCGACAGCCTGGTCCCAAACCAGGAACGCTACCAACTGCGCTACACCTCGGTTTTGCGGCTGCAAAGGTAAGCAAAAAAAATGGAACTACGAATTTTGAATTTGAGAAATCAAGTTGATTTAACAATAATTCAAAATTCGCAGTTCGCGTTGTGCTTATTTTATGATACCTTGTTCTACGAAAATCTTCTTCAAGGCGTGTACCGAACGCTCCACCTGCTCCTCTGTATGAGTAGCCATCAGGGCATAGCGAACGAGCGTGTCCTGTGGTGCACATGCAGGAGGAATAACTGGATTGATGAACACGCCTGCATTGAACGCAAGTGCTGTCACCAAGAAGGTCTTCTCAGTATCACGCACATAAAGCGGAATAATCGGGCTCTCGGTCTCACCAATCTCGAATCCCTCTTCACGGAAGCGCTTCAAGGCATAGTTCGTAACCTTCCACAGCTTCTCTATGCGCTCAGGCTCCTGCTGAATGATGTGCAAAGCCTCGAGTGCAGCTGCGGTAGCAGCCGGAGTGTTTGATGCTGAGAAGATGTAGGTGCGACAGGAGTGACGAAGCCAGTTGATAGTATCTTTGTCAGAAGCGATGAAGCCACCGATACTTGCCAACGACTTCGAGAAGGTACCCATAATCAGGTCAACGTCATTCGTCAGACCGAAGTGATCGCACACGCCTCTACCCTGTCTTCCAAATACGCCTACGCCGTGAGCCTCGTCAACCATTATTGAGCAGTTGTACTTATGCTTCAGCTCAACGATTTCAGGCAGCTTGGCCAAGTCACCTTCCATAGAGAACACACCATCGACAACAATCAGCTTAATAGCATCTTGAGGCAACTTCTGAAGCACGCGCTCCAAGTCCTCCATGTCGTTGTGCTTGTAGTGCAACTGCTTGGCAAAAGCCAAACGGCGACCATCCACAATACTGGCGTGATCGCGGTCATCGCAGATGACGTAGTCGTCCTTGCTCAGCAAAGCCGGTATGACGCCCTGATTGACGCTGAAGCCAGTAGAGAAGCACAGACAGTCATCTTTTCCGATGAATTCTGCGATTTCCTTTTCTAACTGTACATGCAAATCGAGCGTACCATTGAGGAATCGGCTTCCGGCACATCCTGAACCGTAACGGTCAAGAGCTGCTTTAGCCTTGTCAATAATACGCTGATCGCCTGTAAGACCTGTGTAAGCATTGGATCCGAACATAAGGACTTTCTGTCCGCCCATATCAACTTCCGTACCTTGTTTACCCGTAATAGCTCGGAAATAGGGATAAACGCCCTTGGCCATAAAATCTTGAGGCACACGGTACGATTTGTATCTTTCTTGTAACTGTCCCATTAAAAATTTAGGTGTTTACTTAGTTTCAGTTTGCAAAGTTACTCAAATTTCTCAAATTAGTGCATTTTTTTCGTAATATTTGTGGAATGAAATTAAAAATAATGCTGATTTGGGGGAAAATTCATACATTTTACGTAATTTTGCAGCATTATGAAGGATAAAAAAATGCGAATCACGTTCATTGTGAATCCTATATCGGGTACACATAGCAAGGAAGGCATCGCAGAACTCATAGAAAAGGATCTGAGCAAAGATGGCTTCGAAAAGAATATTGTGTTTACCGAATATGCTGGACATGCAGCTGAAATTGCAAAGGCATGTGCCAACGACGGAAATGACATCTGCGTAGCCGTAGGTGGCGACGGAACAGTAAACGAGGTGGCACGCTCGCTCACTCACACGAATACAGCGCTGGGCATCATTCCCTGCGGAAGCGGAAACGGACTGGCTCGGCACTTGTGCATCCCTATGGATGTGAAGAAGGCGATTGACATTATCAATCGCGCCCAGATTGAGGCATTCGACTATGGCATCGTGAACGACCTGCCTTTCTTCTGCACTTGCGGTATGGGGTTCGATGCCTTCATCTCACTCAAATTTGCAGAATCGGGCAAGCGCGGCCCCATCACCTACGTTGAGAACGTGCTGAAAGAGGGACTTCAATACAAGCCAGAGACCTATGTCGTGGAAGACGAGACTGGCACTCATCACCACAAGGCTTTCCTCATAGCTTGCGCCAATGCCGCCCAGTACGGAAACAATGCGTATATCGCACCAGGCGCTTCGATGAAAGACGGATTGATGGACGTGATCATCATGGAGCCCTTCGACGTGATTGATGCACCGAAGATTGCAATGGACCTCTTTGCAAAGACACTCAGCAGCAACTCGCGCATCAAGACGTTCCAAGCACGGCATATTCACATCCACCGCTCTGCTGCCGGTGCCATCCATTACGACGGAGACCCCATCATGACTGGAGCCGACATAGACGTGAAGATGCAACCGCTGGGCATTAAAGTTGTAGTGAATCCAGATGCCATCGAGGACGAGGCGCAGCCCAATCCGGTGCTCAACGCATTCAGCGACTTCTTTAATAATATAAATAATGTACGCGAGGACATAGCAAGAGGCGGTCACCGCATACAAGTGCTCAACAAGCTCATGCTCCGCAAACTCTCACGGCGCTGACAGACATTGAACAAATGGAGCTTTTCCTCGTTCTATTCATTACAGCAGGCTGTTTGATATATGCTGGTTGGCTCATCCGGCAAGCATTTACAAGCAAGGCTGATCCTTGCACCACATGCACAGGATGCGCTCTAAAAGGAAAAATCAAGAATAAGAAGCAATGTCCTGCACCCAATGAAGCAAGAAGAGAAACAAAGTAGGAGCATAAAGAGAAAAACTAAAGAAAAAATTTGGAGAAACGAAAAAAACGTAGTATCTTTGCATCCGCAAAAAAGCAGAACAACATTGGTGCCTTGGATGAGTGGCTTAGTCAACGGTCTGCAAAACCGTCTACAGCAGTTCGAATCTGCTAGGCACCTCAAAGAAAATCGGAAGCCATTTCACAGGTTTCCGATTCTTTGTTATAAGAACCTTTTTCACAAGAGAGAAACGAATGAAACGCGGATTAGTATTGGAAGGCGGAGCCATGAGAGGACTATTCTCAGCTGGCATCTGTGATGTCATGATAGAACACGACATCTGGCCCGACGGTATCATAGGCGTGTCGGCAGGAGCGGCCTTCGGCTGCAACTACAAATCACGACAACCAGGAAGAGCCATCCGCTACAACATGCGTTTCGCCAAAGACCGACGCTACAGCGGCCTATGGTCACTACTCACGTCGGGCGATTACTTTAATGCTGAATTTGCCTACCATACCGTCCCCAATACCTACGACTTATTCGATAATGCAGCCTTCGAAGCCAATCCGATGGAGTTCGTCGTGGTATGCACAGACGTTACGACTGGCAAGCCCATCTATCAGAAACTAAGCGCTTCTGACCGAGAGGCCTATGACTGGATCAGGGCCTCGGCCTCTATGCCGTTAGTATCGCGCGTGGTAGAGCTCAGCGGTCACAAGCTGCTCGACGGAGGAGTGAGTGACTCCATTCCCCTCGACTATTTCGAGCAGAGAGGCTACGATCGAAATGTGGTGATTCTCACCCAGCCAGATGGCTATCAGAAAGAGCACAACCGATTGATGCTCCTCATGAGAATGGCCCTCAGCAAATATCCACAAATGATTGATGCATTGGACAAGCGCCACATCATGTACAATCAGCAACTGGATTTCGTTAGAAAGGCTGAAGCTGAGAAGCGTTGCCTCGTCATCCGACCAGAAGAAAAGATTCCCATCGGTCACATCTCACACAATCCTGAACAAATGCGCCGAGTTTATGAGATGGGCCGTAAGACGGGAGAACAGCATATCGAAAACATTATGAATTTTTATGCATGAGAATAGACATTATTACCGTTTTGCCCGAGATGCTGGAAGGCTTCGTTCACGAGTCGATACTGGCGCGGGCCGAAAAAAAGGGACTGGCAGAAATAAGACTTCACAACTTGCGCGACTACACACTTGACAAGTGGCGTCGCGTTGATGACTACCCTTATGGTGGCTCAGCCGGTATGGTGATGCAATGCGAGCCTATTGACCGTTGCATTACTGCCCTGAAGGCTGAACGCGACTACGATGAAGTAATCTTCACCTCGCCCGATGGCGAACGTTTCGACCAGCACATGGCCAACGAGCTTTCACTCAAAGGTAATCTCATCATACTCGCTGGCCATTACAAAGGAATAGACCAGCGAGTACGAGACCATTTAATTACAAAGGAGATTTCTATCGGCGACTTTGTCTTGACGGGTGGCGAACTGGTTGCGGCAATGATTGCCGACGCCATCGTTCGCGTAGTACCTGGTGTCATTGGCGATGAGCAAAGCGCCCTGTCCGACTGTTTCCAAGACGACCTCTTAGCTGCTCCCATCTATACTCGCCCTGCCGACTACAAAGGCTGGAAGGTGCCCGACATTCTGCTGAGCGGAAACGAGGCCAAGATTCGCGAGTGGGAACTCGACCAAGCGCTGGAGCGAACCAAGAGACTCCGTCCTGACTTGCTGAACAAATAGCGCCTTACTTCTGACGGAAGAGCTCGCTCTGCTGGCGAATCAGTTCTGTATCGTTGAAATAGTCTATCTGCATAGCCTTACGCACTTCGCTCATCGTCTGAGCTGCTACTTCACGTGCCTGTTCAGTACCCTTCTTCAGGATATTGTAAATCTCGGGAATGTCCTGCTCAAGCTCATGACGGCGCTGACGCATAGGCTCCAAGAACTGGTTAATCACCTGATTCAGGAACTTCTTGCACTTCATATCACCCAGACCGCCACGCGTATAATGCTCCTTCAATTCATCAAGATTTTGATATTCAGGCCAGAAGTTGGCAAAGTCGGCATCGGTTGAGAAAGCATCAAGATAAGTAAACACAGCATTGCCCTCTACATGACCGGGATCGCTCACGTTCAGATGAGTAGGATCGGTGTACATAGAACGAACCTTCTGCCACACCTCATCAGCTGAGTCGGAAAGATAGATGCAGTTGCCGAGTGACTTCGACATTTTCTCCTTACCGTCAGTACCAGGCAAGCGACGAGCCGTCATATTCTCAGGCAACATGATTTGTGGCTCAACGAGCACGGGAGCATAAATATTATTAAAACGGTTGACGAGTTCACGTGTCACCTCCAGCATGGGCTCCTGATCTTCTCCTGCAGGAACGGTTGTTGCCTTGAAAAGCGTAATATCGGCAGCCTGCGACACAGGATAGCAGAAAAAGCCTAAAGGAATGCTTTCACCTTCGAAGCCACGCATCTTAATCTCGGTCTTAACCGTAGGATTGCGCTGCACACGACTCACACTAATAAGATTCATCAGGTAAGTGGTCAGCTCAGCCAACTCGGCTATCTGACTCTGAATGAAAATTGTGCACTTGCTGGGGTCCAATCCTGCAGCCAGATAGTCGAGTGCCACATTAATGATATTCTGACGTATCTTTTCAGGATTATCTGCATTGTCGGTAAGTGCCTGCACGTCGGCCATGAATACGAACATCCTGTCGTAGTCGCCTGCATTCTGCAGTTCCACGCGACGACGGAGCGAACCCACGTAGTGACCAAGATGAAGTTTACCAGTAGGGCGATCGCCCGTAAGAATTACTTTTCCCATAATCTGTTGCTATATTTTGTTTCTTCTTTTAATTTTTCTGCTCTATAATGTGTATGTCTCGCTGAGGGAACGGAATCTCTATGCCATTCTTGTTGAGTGTCTCATAGATACATCTCAGCACATCACTCACCACATATGACTTCTTCACGGCATCAGCCCAGACGAAGAGCTTGAAATCTACACTTGAATCGTTCATGCAAGCCACAACTGACTTCACCTTCTTTGAAGGATCCATCCATTCATGATGAAGATTGTTTACAGCTTCTTCTACCACCTGTTGCACCTGACGCAGGTTAGAGCCATAAGCCACACCAAACAGTACTGGTGCCAGCACATAGCCATGATTACGTGTCAGGTTCTTATAGTTCTTGTCAAAAAGTTGTGAGTTCTGAAAGGTGATAACCTCTCCATAAAGTGATTCCACTATTGTAGAAGTGTAACTGATTTGCTGCACCTTGCCCATTGTGCCATCTACTTCAATCCAGTCACCCACTTTAAGGCGTCCCGCCATCAATGAGGCACCATAGAAGATATTCTCGATAATATTCTTCGATGCAAAACCGATACCAGTAGAAAGGCCACCAGAGATAGCCAATAGCCAAGCCAACGAAATATGGAGCAGGCCCATAGAGAGGAGCAACCAAATGCTCCAGATAATGACTTGCACCACATTGCGACTCATCACCGAGCGGGAAGAAGCTGTAGTAGGATCTTGATGCTGAAAATGTAATCCAATAAAAGCAAGAATCGTATTACCGATATATCGAAACATGAACCACATACAAACAACCATTGAAATTTTAATGATTGAGAGCTGAAGGTTCTCCATATTTACAAAATTGTCATTGAAAATTTGCCAGCACAAATCACTTAGATTAAATACATCTGCAGCCCAGTAGATGCTGACCATAATGGAAAGGACACCCATCACTGGCATGATTGCACTATAGACTAGTTGGTAGAACCAGGTTTTGGTAATAGGCATTTGCCTTATATTCTTTCGTTCCCCGTAAAGACTCATCCAGCGCGACAAACAGGTAATCGTAAGAATACAGGTCAACTGCATAATCCACCATATCAGTATCTGAACGGAAAGTAGCGTATAGCCCATCCACGAGAAGAGTAGTGAGCCAAGAAATACTGTCAGCGACACATACGTATAGAGCATGTCTTGCTGCGGTACATTCTGATTATGTCGCCTAATCACATTCCACTGCCAAAGAGTAGACAATAGCAATACTGGAGGAAACACAAGATTTACAAGTTCCTTGGGTATCAATATGATTCGGAAAGAAATGACAAGAAATCCCATCATAACCAAGGGAGTATAAATGCGAAATGCACTTGTAATCTGATCACCATTCACTCGCAACAGCAACGACACCAAAATAACTCCTAACAACCAAGAATACTCAATGAGCAAATCAGATGCCATGATAAAGAAGTTCTGTTGCCCCACATTTTTGAATATAAACAATATGAAAGCAAACGTGATAGTGGTTGTAGCCATTATGATGCAAGTCCGTTTCTTCTGAAATTCACCAGTATTGAATCGTCGGGGAATCAGGAAGCGAAAAGCAAACAAATTGATTAATGTAGCAACGGCGAAATAGATAAAGATCAGAGCAAAGAGGCCAAAGATGATGCGGCTGTCCCATTGAGACTTAGGTGATGGCTTATATTTTTCAGCAAACACCTGAGTCATCTCCTCAACCTTATCATAAAAATTACATAGCACTACAAAGTAATTATCACTACCATTCATGAAAATGCCACGCTGAATCTCGTTATAGCGTTGCTGAGCATAATCATCCAACATCTTCAGACGTTGCTCGCTCATCTCATAATACTTTATATAGTCAGCAGTTTGTGAGCGATTTTCCTCCAGCGTATTGCGAATATGTATAGCCAAAGTCAGACAAACGCTTCTGTCGGTCTTTGCTTTTTGACTAAGCAAGAAGACTGGCATTTGCCTCAGGCTACCAATTAAACTGTCATACTTTGCAATCTCGGCATCGTGGCTTTCCAGAAAATCTTTGAAAGGCTGTTGTTGTAACTTAAACTGATGATACTGCTTAGTCGCTTCATTGCAGGCATAGGTTAAGTCAAACACATAGTTCGAATTCTGAGAATAGAGCATCAGCGAGTTCTGATTTGAACGCTGCATAGTCTCCATCAATTCGTTCTGGATACTTTTGTTCTTCAGTCTTCGTTCCTGTGCTTTATCAGAGATTTCAACATATTGCTCAACGAGCTCCAGTCGGAGCACACTTAAAGTCTGCTCTAGGTCTTTCTCTTTCAATACAGCATGTGCTTGTGGAATAATAAAAGCAATTAAGACCCACAGTATCAACAATCTCCTCATCTTATATTTCCAGTTTTCTTTTGTTTTGGCTTTTGGGGAAAATTACCTTGTAAAATAAAAAAATCACTTGTTTTTCTGTGCCTCACGCAATCTAATACGTGTGAGCACCTGCTTTGTGTTATAAGTAAAATCTCCTGAGAGCACCCATGCATAATAGCCGGAATCAAAACGCAGCACCTCAGCTACAGTCTTACCTTTATACTTGCCAAAATTAAAATACTCTACCATTTTTGGATTACCATTCTCATCCAACACAACGTTACCAGCGCTATCCTTCTCTTCGCCCCAAATGATACGTCCAGCGAAATCAACGTTCTTATTGGTTTTCGAGAACTCGCTAAGAAACTCCATATCATTCTGCAGTATACGACCTTCGGGAGCTTCACCCAATTCACGCTGGTGCTCTTCAGTATAATAATCAAGTTCGGCTTTAAGAACATTGTAAGTTGCCTCTGTGTCCTGATCTGCGCGATGAGCTTCAAAGTCATCCTCCATTTTTCTTCCGCAATAAAACTTATACGCAGCAGCAAGATTGCGTCTTTCCATCTTGTGGAAAATAGTTTGGGCATCAATAAGTCTGCACTTGGAGAAGTCGAAGTCAATGCCAGCACGTAGGAACTCTTCAGCCAACAAAGGAACATCGAAATGATTAGAGTTAAAGCCAGCAAAATCACATCCTGTAAAGTGTTCGCTTAACTGCTTTGCTATCTGTTTGAACGTAGGTTTGTCCTTTACGTCTTCATCACTGATTCCTGTCAATTGGGTGATAACCGGAAGAATATGACATTCTGGATTTACCAGATAGTTGCCACGTTCCTCTTTTCCATTAGGATAGACCTTGATATAAGATATCTGTATAATACGGTCCTTCACTAAATCAAGACCGGTCGTCTCCAAATCGAAGACGACCAGTGGTTTTGTAAGATTAAGTTCCATTATTATTAATCATTTATCAACATGGGCATCATCAGCATCAATACATCCTGATTTTCAGGCTGTTCTGCGGGCAACACAAGACCAGCGCGGCTGGGATCAGCCAGTTGAATGATGACTTGATCGCACTCAAAATTGTTGAGGATATCAATGAAAGAAGAGCCCTTGAATCCAATACTCATCGGCATACCGTTGTAGTCGCATACCAGGCGCTCAGTAGCTGTCTTTGAGAAGTCATAGTCCTCAGCATCAAGCTGTAGCGTACCATTCTCTACGTGGAATCGAATCAGATTACTTGAGTCATTAGAGAAAGGTTGCACGCGGCGAAGCGCTGAAAGTAGTCCCATGCGATCGACAGTAAGCTGATTAGGATTACTCTGAGGTATTACAGAATTGTAATTGGGATAGCGTCCTTCAATGAGACGACAGATGATCTGACCATCCTCATAGTTGATTTCAGCATTACGTTCGTCAAAGCGAATAACTACATCACCACCATTCTTACCCAGCACATTCTTCAAAAGGGATGCTGGTTTCTTTGGCAGAATGAAAGCAGCAGGCTGATCGCTCTTAACGGCAAACACCTTGTTGCGCACTAATTTATGGCCATCGCTTGCAACCACAGCAAGACACTCGGGTGTCAGGTCGAAATAGATGCCGTTCATCACAGGACGAAGTTCATCCTGGGCAGTTGCAAAGAATGAGCGGTTGATATTATCATTTAGCAACTGTGTGCTCATGGTAATAGTATTAGCTCCCTCACCCACCTGTTGAGCCTGGGGGAACTCATCAGCACTTTCGACTGGCAGAGAGAACATACCGTTCTGATAGTTAATACGTGCGATATTATCACCCTGCCCTTGATTCACTTCAAAAATAATAGGCTGTTCCGAAATGCCTTTGACAGCCTCGAGCAGATCATGATTGCCTACGCAGAATCGACCATTACTATCCGAATCGTTCAGTTCCATGGAGGTCTTCATCACTACCTCACTATCCGAAGCCGTCAGATTCAGGCGACCATCGATCACTTCAAAAAGAAAATCGCCAAGAATAGGCAATGAGTTTTTGCTATTAATAACCTTGGAGAGAGCTAAAAGGCGACTGCCGAGTGCTGTACTTGAAACGGTAAATCTCATATATTAAATTGGTTTTATGTTTTCTAATCGGAGCACAAAAATACGAAAATAATATGTGAATAACAAAATTATCGCGAAAAATTTTCTTCTTTTCAAACAATTTTAGTAATTTCGCAATCGATTTTGAAAAACAAACAATCGTAAACAATAAAGTATTATGGATTTAACAGGAAAAGTAATTGCTATCATGCAGCCACGTAGCGGCACTTCTTCACGCACGGGCAACGCATGGATGACGCAAGAGTATGTAATTGAAGTACCAGGTCAATACCCACGCAAGATGCTGTTCAACATCTTTGGAGAGGACCGCATCAAGCAGTTCAACATACAGGCTGGTGAAGAGATTACCGTTCAGTTTGATATTGATGCTCGCGAGTACAACGGTCGTTGGTTCAATGACATTCGCGCCTATAACATCATCCGTGGTCAGATAGCCCAGACGGTTCCCCAAGCCACACCGTTTGTTCCCCAACAGGACGCAGCTCCTCAAAATGCCGCTACAGCTCCCTTCCCTCCCGCACAGGAGCCTGCTGGCGAAGGTGCAGCCGACGATCTGCCATTCTAAGACAGATTAGTTTTTCACCACATAATGGAAGGCGCTTTTTTGAGCGCCTTCTTTTTTTCGTTATCAGGTAAAGTGGTTCATACCGAGTTCACAAGTCCTGTAGCCCGTTGCTAAAAAAGAAATTGAAAAGGCGCTCCCGATAGCCGGAAGCGCCCTTTCCCTATGTTTTACAAAAATCTTTCTATTAGTTAGTTCTTGAAGAAGTCCTTAACGGCCTCATTGGGAACCATCTGCTCATCAAAAATGTAAGCACCAGTCTTTGGGCTACGAACCATCTTGATGACCTTTGAATATGCGCGACCATCCTTCGAACCTTCGTGGAGGGTAGCAACGGTTTTCTTTGCCATGCGTCAGATCCTTTCTTACTTAATCTCCTTGTGAAGTGTCATCTTCTTCAGGATGGGGTTATACTTCATGAGTTCCATGCGCTCAGGCGTGTTCTTACGATTCTTGGTCGTAATGTAACGGCTGGTGCCAGGAACGCCACTGGTTTTCATCTCGGTGCACTCCAGAATCACCTGGACGCGGTTACCCTTTGCTTTCTTGCTTGCCATGGTTATTTAGTCTCCTATATGATTAATTACCCCATGCAAAGACCTTCTTTTCAAGGTCGTTCCAAGTGAGGTAGCCCTTGTCCACTGCCTGACGAATGGCAGCATCAAGTCCAACTTTATTAATTAAACGCAAACCAGCAGCGCTGATTTTAAGATTAATCCAGCAATCCTGTTCTACCCAAAAGAACTTCTTGCTGAACAGGTTGACGTCAAAGCTCCTCTTTGTACGATGCTTTGAGTGAGACACATTATTACCAATCTGTGCCTTCTTTCCTGTGATTTGACAAACTTTCGACATTGCTATCTACTTTCTTTTGTTCCGTTAATTGATACTTACTCCAAACAGGGTGCAAAGGTACTAATTTTAATAAAAAATGAAGAATGAAGTATGAAGAATTCTCAAAAACTTAATATTTTTTAACTCTCTATTTCTATTTCTTCTATGTCTTCTTGCTTCAGATAGTCTGAAAACATCTGAATAGCCTTATTCGTGGCGATGGCAAGGTTGATGTCGCGTCCGTGGTCTTCTTCCACTTTGCAGGTCACGATCTTTTCGGGTGAACCGCAGGCCAGCCAGATTGTTCCCACGGGTATTTCCTTCGTGCCACCTCCAGGACCGGCAAAGCCTGTAGCAGCAATGGCGTAGTCGGTATTCAGCGTCTTACAGGCTCCTTTTACCATCTCTATGGCCACTTCTTCACAAACAGCTGTCTTTTCCTCTAACAGCTGGTGAGACACGCCTAACAGATTTTCCTTTATTTCATTGACGTAGCAGATTATACCACCCTTGAAATATTTCGAGGCACCGGGTACTGCGATAATTGCTTCCGCAATACGTCCGCCCGTGCAGCTTTCTGCAGTAGCTACAGTTCTCTCTTTTTCCCACAGCAGTTCGCTTATCTCCCTGCTGATTACTTTTGCTTCAAAATCCATCTGATTATTTCAATTATGACATTTCTACTTAAATGTAACTTTGCTGAATGCAGGTGCATCGATGGGACAGAACACTTTGTCCTTATACTTGAAGTGGCCCACGATGCCTATCATGGCAGCATTATCGGTTGTATAGCTAAACTTCGGGATGTAGATAGTCCAGCCGTAGCGCCGGGCGTGATCCTTAAAGGCATTGCGCAAACCGTTGTTGGCACTCACGCCTCCTGCTACGGCCACGTGCTTAATGCCCGTCTGCTTTACCGCCAGACGCAACTTCTTCATCAAAACGTCCACGATGGTCCATTCCAGCGAAGCAGCCAGGTCTTCCTTATGATGTTCCACAAAATCAGGGTCTTCTTTTTCCCAATCACGAAGATTGTAAAGAAAAGATGTTTTCAAACCGCTGAAACTGTAGTTTAACCCCGGAATGCTGGGCTCAGCAAAATGGAAAGCATGAGGGTTGCCCTGACGCGCCAACTTATCAATAATTGGTCCGCCAGGATAGCCCAGTCCCATCACTTTGGAACACTTGTCTATCGCCTCGCCTGCCGCATCGTCGATGGTCTGTCCCAGCACCTCCATATCGTTATAGGCATTCACCTTCACAATCTGCGAATTGCCGCCACTCACCAATAGACACAAGAACGGCAACGGTGGTATCTTATTCCCCTCCTGAGTAGGAGGGGTGCCCGTCAGGGCGGGGTGGTCTGATCCGCCTCTATCCCCCTCTGGCTCCCTAATAAAGTGCGCCATCACATGCCCCTGCAGATGATTCACGTCTATCAAAGGAATCCCCAAGCTCCTTGCAAATCCCTTGGCAAAGCTGACGCCCACCAACAGCGATCCCATCAGTCCTGGCCCTCTGGTGAACGCCACAGCCGAGAGCTGTTCCTTCCTGATGCCGGCCTTCTTGATGGCCTGATCCACCACAGGCACGACATTCTGCTGATGCGCCCTTGAAGCCAATTCCGGCACCACACCACCATACGCCTCATGCACAGCCTGCGAGGCCGTCACGTTCGACAGCAGCACCCCATCCTTGAGCACCGCCGCAGACGTATCGTCGCAACTCGACTCTATACCTAATATATATATATCACCCTCCTGAGTAATCATCTGTAAACTGTATACTGTAAACAAAAAACTAATACGTCAGCACTTCCACTCCGTGCTCCGTCATCAGCAGCGTATGCTCCCACTGGGCACTGGGCTTCTCGTCTTCCGTAATCACCTCCCAGCCATACGGGTCGTCGGCATCGATGAACACCTTCCACGTGCCCATATTGATCATCGGCTCAATCGTGAACACCATACCCGGCACGAGCAACATGCCCGTTCCCCGATGGCCATAGTGGTTCACGTCGGGGTCCTCATGGAAGGCATTCCCCACCCCATGACCAGCCAGATCTCTCACGATGCCATAGCCATATTTCTTGCAATGCTTCTCAATCGCGTGGCCGATGTCGCCCGTGAATCCATAAGGCTTGGCGGCCTCCATACCGATCTCCAGGCATTCCTTGGCCACACGCACCAGCTGTTCCTTCTCGGGCGATGTCTTGCCGATGATGAACATACGGCTGGCGTCGGCATAATAGCCATCGAGGATGGTGGTGAAGTCCACGTTGATGATGTCGCCCTCTTCGAGCACATCCTCCTCCTTGGGCACGCCGTGACACACCACCTCGTTGATCGAGGTGCAGACCGACATCGGGAACGGAGGCGTATCCTCATCGCCGCCATAGTTCAGACAGGCAGGAATGGCGTTGTGCTCCTCGCAGTACTTACGGCATATTTGGTCGATCTCCAGCGTGTTCATACCCTCATGGATGGCAGCAGCCACAGCGTCGAGCACACCTGTATTCACCACACCCGCCCTGCGGATGCCTTCTATCTGTTCGGGCGTCTTGATCAGTTCACGCGTCGGAACCAACTTGCCCTTGTTCTCCCAATACATGATGGTCTTGTCCATCTCCGTAGGCTCCTGCCCACTCAGGCAATGCCATCTTCTCTTTCTCTTAAAAGCGTTCATACACCTTATTAATATATTACTTCTCTTCCTTGGGGACAAGGTATTTGTTGCCGGTTTGGTTCAAGAGTTCACGGGCGTAGGCATCGGGGAAACCTGGACGCACGACCTTCGCGCCACCACCAAACTTGTTGCGGATGAAACGGCCCTGCTCGTCTGTGGGCTTCACGACGATGTCGTTGTATTTCACGATGAGGAAGAAGGCAAGCTGCTGCCAGCGGCGAATCATCTCATCGCCTTTCTTGCAGCTGTAGTCCGTCAGACAGGCGATACGTTCCTCTGGAGTAGAGAGTGCCAGCGCCTTGGCCTCAATCTCCGGCTGGAGCTGGGCGTAAGAGGCATCGAGCGAGTCGCGCACCTCTTTTAATGACGGGAACATCATGGAGTAACGCGGATAGACCATATTGCTGACCCAGTTGCACACCCAATAGGCATTGTCCATCGAGAAGGTCACATCGTCAGCACCCTCACCTGAGAAGCACTTCGGCACACGGGTGATACAGCTATACATCGGCGTATAGGCCACCATATTGCCGTCGTCGTTGCCAAACCAGAAGCAGGCTCCCACCTCACGGGGCATCGACGAACGCATCTGGGATATAAACGACCAGGCCGTCTGCTGAGTGGAGATGGGACGCTCGTTGAAGTACTCCACGTCGTCAACCTTGAAGGACAGCGGCGACGGACGGTAAGGCATCTGGAAGATACCTCCGCCGATGTCGCCCTTCTGGTCGAGGGCAAACGGCGTTCCCTCATAGTGGTCGCGCATGGCAGCACGCAGATCCTCTAAAGTGACCTTCTTATTGGGGATGATCCAGAGCGGCATCTCCTTGGCGTCCTTCTCGATGCCGGCAACGTAGGGCACATACTCAGAGAAGTCGTCTGCAAAGCGGTTGAAGAAGCTCCACACACGGGCCTCACAATAGCGGCGGCCGGAGAAGTCGGGTTTGGCATAAGCGGCATTATAAGAGAAATCGGCATCCTTGCCCTCAAACCAACCCATCGTGCGGGCATAGCTCACGACATTATCCGAGAAGACGACGAAGCTTTGGGCATTGAGCTTCTGAGCGTTGCGCTCAGCCTTTGCCATCGCTTTGGGATTCAACAGGTCCTTCATCTTCACCTGCACATAGCGGCCGTCGAGGAACTGCGTGATGCGGCTCTGGTTGGCGTGGGCAGCGATGGCATCGTCAGGAATACGGACAGCCACCCAGACGGCGCGTCCCTGTTCCTTCGTGCGGTCAGGGCCACAACCCATCATCTCCAGCATCCACGCCTCGTCCTTATCAGCGACGGAGAACGTCTCACCCTCAGAGCAATAGCCGTACTCAGCCACGAGCGAGGTCATCACCTGCAGGGCCTCACGGGCCGTCTTGGAACGCTGGAGGGCGATATAGATGAGTGAGCCGTAGTCGATGATGCCCGTAGAATCAACCATCTCCTCACGGCCTCCAAAGGTTGTCTCGCCGATGGTCACCTGCCACTCGTTGGAGTTGCCGATGACATTCCACGTCTCTGCGGCCTCAGGGATCTCACCCAGATACTTGTTGGTGTCCCACTCAAAGACCTTGCGCATCTCACCAACCTCGTGCTTCGCAGCCGGATAGTGATACAGGGGCATGAAGGCACCATAACTATCGGCATTATAGGTCACAAACACAGAACCGTCGGCACTGGCCTTCTTGCCCACGATGAAGTTCGTACAGGCGAAAGAAGTGAGAAGTGAGAAATGAAAAGTGAAAAGTATAAGCAGAATCTTCTTCATATCATTTTTTACTTTCTTATTCATTAATTCATTAATCGCAGGCTTTGAATGACATGTCGAGACCTTTCACGGAGTGCGTCAGGGCTCCGACGCTGACAAAGTCGACACCCTGCTCGGCATAGTCGCGGATGGTGTCGAAGGTGATACCCCCACTCGACTCCGTTTCATAACGGTGGGCAATGAGATCGACGGCCTTCTTCGTATCGGGCACGCTGAAGTTATCCAGCATGATACGGTCCACGCCGCCGTGCTCCAGCACCTGGTTCAGTTCGTCGAACGAGCGCACCTCAATCTCTATCTTCAGCTTCAGGCCCTTCTCGTCCAGATACTTGTGGCAGCGGTCGATGGCGTTCACGATACCGCCGGCGAAATCCACATGGTTGTCCTTCAGCAGGATCATGTCGAAGAGTCCGATGCGATGGTTACAGCCTCCGCCGATCTTCACGGCCTGCTTCTCCAGCATACGCATGCCAGGAGTGGTCTTACGGGTGTCGAGCACCCGTGTGCCAGTACCTTTCAGCCGCTGCACATACTTATCGGTCATCGTGGCAATGCCGCTCATGCGCTGCATGATGTTCAGCATCAGGCGCTCCGTCTGCAACAGCGAGCGCACACGGCCTGTGACGATCATGGCGATGTCGCCCTTCTTCACACGGCTGCCGTCGCCCATCAGCACCTCCACTTGCATCTCAGGATCGAAACGGCGGAACACCTCCTTGGCGATCTCCACGCCGGCCAGGATACCGTCTTCCTTGATGAGCAGATGCGACTTGCCCATCGCGTCCTCAGGGATACAACACAAGGTGGTATGGTCGCCGTCACCTATATCTTCTGCAAACGACAGATCAATCAGTCTGTCAACGAGTTCTTCAACGCTTAACATAACATTATCTTTTTAATCTGTGTAATCTGTGGCTAAAAGTAGACGCCGAGACCGATACGGACACCTAAGCCAGAGTAGTCGCTGTCCTTGAAGCTGTGCTCATAGTAAACCTCAGGATCCAAAGTTAGATGTTCTCCCAGGAAGAAGCAGTATCCCGCATGGATCTCAGGACGGAAGTCGCTGAAGCTGACATCAGACGACTTGACATGGGCATACTTGGCAATGGCACCCAGATAGATACCGCAGCTATCAAAATAGTAACGTGCACCAGCACCGATCTGCGTCGTGAGGATGTCAAAATTGTTCTGGCCGACAAACTCAAAAACACCCAGAGCCATCACGTTGTCCAGGAACAGATAACCGGCCCTGGCGTTGAGACCAAGCTTGAAGTCGGTGTTCTTGCTATAGGAAAACGATGCACTTGAGGCCGAGGCACTCACATAGAACTTACCTTCGGTGAACGGTGTCTCTGGATCATTCAGATACTGGGCGTTCACACTCACCGTCGCCATCATCAGGCCGATGGCTGCCATCATCAGTTTTTTCATATTATCTCTGTTAATTCTAAATTCTCAATTATTAACTCTTACTTCCCTACGGTACCAGATGCAGAACCACACGACGGGCACCGAAGATGGGCCCCGTACCTGCAATGTTCAGGAACTGGATCATGAAGATCTTCCAACTCGGGAGTACGACATAGTCCATACCGTCGGCCTTGGCCAAGGCTGGTGTCGCACGGTTGTCAGGCGCAAACACACGCTCCACAAAACGGCCGTAGAGCAGGTAGCCAATAACGAGCGCAATAAGGCTCAAACTAAATGAAATCATGTTCTAAACTACAATTAATTAATTTTTGCATGCAAAAGTACAAATAAATTGTGAATTATTTAGTAACTTTGCACCAAAATTTAAGATTTAAGGAATATTTTGAAAACAATTATAAGAATTTTTATCCTATTTACGCTGGCTCTGAACGTCTCTGCCCAGTCGCCGAAGCATGAGGTGAGGGCCGTCTGGCTCACCACTCTCTATGGTTTGGACTGGCCGAAGACCACCTCACCTGAAAAGCAGCGGTGCGACCTCATCCGCATCCTCGACCAGTATCAGCAGGCCAATATCAACACCGTTCTCTTCCAGGCCCGTGTCCGTGGCACCACCGTCTATCCCTCCGCCATCGAGCCTTGGGAGCCCTGTCTCACCAACACCCCAGGCGCGTCGCCAAGCTACGATCCCATGCAGTTCTGCATCGACGAGTGCCACAAGCGCGGCATGGAGTGTCACGCCTGGATCGTCACCATCCCCATCGGCAAGGCCAACAACTACGGCTGTCAGCAGCTCCGCAAGAAATATCCCAAGCGCATCGTCAAGATCGACGAGGAATACTATATGAACCCTGAGCTGCCGGAGACGGGCGACTACATCGCCGACATCTGCCGTGAGGTGACCCACCGCTACGACATCGACGGCGTCCACCTCGACTATATCCGCTACCCTGAGACGTGGAAGTTCAAGTACTCCCGCGAGGAGGCACGGCGCAACATCACCAGCATCGTCCGCAAGATACACCACGCCGTGAAGGCTGAGAAGCCCTGGGTGAAGATATCTTGTTCGCCCGTGGGCAAGTTCGACGACCTGAGCCGGTTCAAGAGCAACGGCTGGAACGCCTATACCGCCGTCTGCCAGGATGCCCAGGGCTGGCTGCGCGAGGGACTCATGGATGAGCTCTACCCCATGATGTACTTCCAGGGCAACCAGTTCTTTCCCTTCTTGGCCGACTGGAAGGAGCACAGCTACGGCAAGATCATCGCACCCGGATTGTCCATCTATATGCTCCACCCCTGCGAGCGCGACTGGGACCTCGGCATCATCCGCCGCGAGATGAACGTGCTCCGCCAGGAGGGCCTCGGCTACACCTTCTTCCGCTCGAAGTTCCTGACAGACAACGTCAAGGGCATCTTCACCTTCACCAAGGACTTCAACCGCACGCCGGCCCTCATCCCCCCGATGACGTGGATGGGCAAGCACGCCCCTACCCCTGTCACCCTCCTGCAGATAGAACGCGGCAAGACCGAAGACCGGCTTGTCTGGTATGGTGCCAGAGACCTCTCAGGTGCTAACTACCTATTATATAATATATATGCCTCCAACACGTGGCCCGTCGACACCGACGATCCCCGCAACCTCGTGGCGTCTCGCTACCGCTATCAGTCGCTCACCGTGCCCCACAAGGGCCGCGCCCTCTACTACGCCGTTACGGCCGCAGACCGCTATGGCAACGAGAGCGCTGCCAAGCAGGAACCGGGAGTCAGGCGACAGAAGCCTACCAGGCATATCGACATCCGCAGCCTGATAGTCGGCCAATCAAAGAAATCAAAGAAATCAAAGAAGAAAACTAAAAAACAATCTCATTTTAAATAAAAAAAGTCTATATGGAAAGAACATGGAGATGGTTTGGCAAGAAAGACAAGATCACCCTTGCCCAGCTGAGACAAATCGGAGTTGAAGGCATCGTAACAGCCCTTCACGACGTACCTTTAGGCGAGGTCTGGACCCGTGAGAAGATCCGCGACCTGCGCGAGTACATTGAGAGCTATGGCATGCGATGGAGCGTCGTTGAGTCGCTGCCCGTCGTAGAGACCATCAAGTATGGCGGCCCTGACCGCGACCATCAGATCGAGGTCTACAAGGAGTCGCTGCGCAACCTCGCGGCAGAGGGCATCCATTGCATCTGCTACAATTTCATGCCCGTGCTCGACTGGGCCCGCACGGACCTGTTCCACGACAACCCCAACGGCGCGACGAACCTCTATTTCAACTATGCCGAGTTCGCCTATTTCGACATCTACATCCTCAAGCGCCAGGGAGCCCGCGAGGAGTGGGCCAAGTTCCAGTTCCCTGAGGGCTGGGGCGAGGGCCGCAACGTGCTGGCAGAGGCCGACGAGCTGGCCAAGACGATGACGCCCGAGAAGGACCACCAGCTCGTGGAGACCATCATCATCAAGACGCAGGGCTTCGTCTCCGGCAACTTCAGCGAGAACGACGAGGCACCCGTACAGAAGTTCCGTGAGTTCCTCGAGCTCTACAAGGGCATCGACAAGGCACAGCTGCGTGCCAACATGAAGTACTTCCTCGAGGCCATCATGCCCACGTGTGAGGAATACGGCATGAACATGTGCGTCCACCCCGACGATCCCCCCATTGAGATCCTCGGCCTGCCGCGCATCGTCCGCACCGAGGAGGATATCCAGTGGTTCCTCGATGCCGTGCCCAACAAGCACAACGGCCTCACCTTCTGCGCCGGCTCGCTCTCAGCAGGTGCCTACAACAACGTGGTGGACCTTGCCCGTAAATTCGCTTCGCGCACCCACTTCGTCCATCTGCGCTCCTGCCACATCTTCCCCAACGGCGACTTCACGGAGGCCTCCCACCTCGGCGGCCGTGCAGACCTCATCGAGCTCTGCCGCATCTTCGAGAAGGAGAACCCCGCTCTGCCCATGCGTGTCGACCACGGCATGACGCTCACCGACCAGCCAGGCGGTGTCTTCGACGAGTCATCCCACGGCCATAACGCCGGATACACACTCCTCGGCCGTATGTTCGCCCTCGGCCAGGTGCAGGGCATCCTCGCCACCGTCGACCGCGAGTTAGGAATCGAATACAAGCAACCCGGATTCTTCGATTAAAGTTTAATGAAACGAATGTGAATAATATGAATAATTTATCTCACGAATATGCATAATTATTATTTTAATTCGTGGCCAGAATTATTCACATTATTCACATTCGTTTCCAAATAAAAATATAGCTATGAGATTAAACGATATTATTTCCGGCAATTTCAACGCCGCAGAATGGGAAGCCAAAGGCTATGAGCTTCCCAAGTTCGACATCAAGGCCATCCGCGAGAAGACCGCCAAGGAGCCGACATGGGTACACTTCGGCGGCGGCAACATCTTCCGCGCCTACCCGGCTGCCATCCTCAACGACGCCCTGAACACGGGCCGTTACGACCGTGGCGTCATCGTCGCCGAGACCTTCGACTTCGAGGTCATCGACAAGGCCTACGCCCCCTACAACAACCTCTCGCTCTGTGTGAACCTCTGCTCCGACGGCTCCATCGAGAAGAAAGTCATCGCCAGCGTCACCGAGGCCCTCAAGGCCGATCCGCAGTTCCCCGACTGGCAGC
>JAEEGH010010527.1_pt1 | contig 21190 bp, 23 predicted proteins | sample 9134181 | NCBI WGS metagenome assembly JAEEGH01 (sample SAMN16246544, study PRJNA631951) | gut metagenome | biome: gut microbiome; feature: rumen; material: DP-attached | host: Bos | place: Iran: Karaj | collected 2018-10
ATATTCACTGCATATTCGAGAAACGCTCGAGGGCCTTCGTGAAGTTTTCAAGCCTCTCATCGTCGCCCTCTTCGATGGCATCTTTGATGCAGTGTTTGATGTGGCCTTCGAGGACGACCTGTCCCGCCTTGTTCAGAGCGGATTTCGCTGCGCTGATCTGCGAGAGGATGTCCTCGCAGGGGATGTCCTCGTCGATCATACGGTCGATGGCCTGTATCTGTCCGATGATCTTCTTGAGTCTCCTGTGGAGATTCTCCGAATCCATACAATCGTGCATTCTTCCCCTTCCTTGTAGAAATGATACGGGGGATGTCCCCCGTTATTGTTTCACCAGTTCGATGCCTTCAGCTCGAAGTACGACTTGGGGTGGTTGCAGGCGGGACAGACCTCGGGAGCCTCCTCGCCGACATGGATGTGACCGCAGTTGCGGCATTTCCAAATTGCGACCTTGTCCTTCTTGAAGACCACACCGTCCTCGATGTTCTTGAGAAGTGCCAGATATCTCTCTTCGTGCTCCTTCTCGATCTTGCCAACGCCCTCGAAGAGGTCGGCGATCTCGTTGAATCCCTCCTCCCTCGCGGTCTTGGCGAACTCGGCGTACATGGTGGTCCACTCGAAGTTCTCCCCGGACGCGGCGTCCTTGAGGTTGGTGATGGTGTCGGGCACCTTGCCGCCGTTGAGGGCCTTGAACCACATCTTGGCGTGCTCCTTCTCGTTGTCCGCCGTCTCCAGGAAGATGGCCGCAATCTGCTCGTAGCCGTCCTTCTTCGCCTGGGATGCGTAGTAAGTGTACTTGTTCCTTGCCTGACTCTCCCCGCTGAACGCAGCCAGGAGATTCGCTTCCGTCTTGGATCCCTTGAACTCGGTCATATGACTCTCCGGGATGCGGATTCAGTTGTAGATATTTAAGAAGTCATTTGGTCCCTGTGGCATCTTGGGAGATATCGTTATCGTCATCTTTCCTCGAGAAGAATGCCGCAAGAAGGGATCCCGATAGATTGTGCCAGACACTGAAAATCGCACCAGGTACGGTTGCCATGGAAAGGTCCGGGAAGGACGTCGTCGCCAGGGATGTCGCCAATCCCGAGTTCTGCATCCCCACCTCTATGGACACCGTCCTCGACCTCTTGGAGGTCATCCTGCATGCCCTGGCGATCAGGAACCCGAACAGGAATCCCAACGCGTTGTGGAGTATCACCGCAGCGAACAGTTCGGCACCGCAGTCTTTGATGTTATCAACGTTGTGCGATATGATGCACATGATGATCAGCGATATCGCGATTATCGAGAACAACGGCAGTACGGACGAGGCCTTCTCCGTCGCCTTGGGGAGGAAGTGCGAGATCAGGAATCCCAGGGCTATCGGGACTATCACCACTTGGATTATCGACAGGAACATCGAGAACGCGTCCACGTCGATGGACTCGTTCATTATTAAAAACACGATAGCGGGCGTCAGCACCGGCGCCAGCAGGGTGCTGACCGCCGTCATGCCAACCGACAGTGCAACATCCCCCTTCGCGAAGTACGATATCACATTGCTGGCCGTGCCTCCGGGACACGCTCCGACGAGGATCATCCCCATCATCAGCCCCTCCTTCAACCCGAAGATCAGACAGAGGACATATGCCGCCAGCGGCATGATCGTGAACTGCGCGGCACACCCTATCAGAACATCCCTCGGGCGGGTGAACACCACCCTGAAGTCCTCAGGCTTAATCGTCAGTCCCATGCCGAACATCACGGCCATCAGCATGTAGTTGATCCATCCCGTGGATATCCACAATCCCGTATCCGGAACTATGAACGAGAGAATCGCCGCCCCGAGGATGATGAACGGCATCGCCCTTCCGATGATGTTGCTTCCCATGTGAGATCACTTGGTGAGCCTGCCGATGATCCCGCCCCTGCGGCCCTTGTCGTTGCGGTACTTGCGCTTCTGCAGCCTCTCCAGCGCCTTCTGCGTCTTCACGTTGGAGGGATTGATCTCCAGCGCCTTGGCCAGCTGGACCCTGGCCTCGTTGTACTCCCTGAGGTCGTTGACCAGCAGGCTCGCGTAACTCAGACGGTAGGATTCGTCGTTCGGCTTCATGGCGACGCATTTGGCGAACATCTCCTTCGCCATCGTGAAGTTCAACAATTGTTCACGGCAGAATATGCCGTAGCTGTGTATGAGGTCGGCGTCCTTCGGGTACTTCTCCAGAAGGATCTTGAAGTGCATGTCGGTCTCGTCGTTGTAGCGCTTGTTCCGCTTGAGTATCGTAACAAGCGCCTTCCTGGCGTCGTCGAAGTCCGGATCCAGGTCCAGTATCGCATCCAGCTGCATCAGCCCGAAGTCTACCTTCTTGGCGTCGTAGATGTACAGCTTGGCGAGGTCCATCCTCACGCGGTTGTTGTGGGGATCGTTGATGAGGTAGTCCTCCAGCGTCTTGATGGCACCGTCTATGTTGCCGCTGGACCTCTGGTTCTCCGCCTTCTGCCTCGCCTTGAACGCCTCGTCGGCCATGCACCTCTAACGATACCCTCACTTATAAACTAGTAAGACGATGCGCCCGCATGGCCAAGATCTATCTCGCGGCGCCGCTGTTCTGCAAGGCGGAGCTGGATTTCAATGCGCACGTTGCCGAGGTGCTCAGGAAGAACGGACACGACGTGTTCCTTCCGCAGGAGTGCTCGTCCGAGGACAAGTCCACAGGGGAACTGTTCAGAGGGGACATAGAGGCGATAGACGCATGCGAGGTGCTGGTCCTGGTGATGGACGGCCGCGTCCCCGATGAGGGAGCGACCTTCGAACTTGGTTACGCTTACGCCAAGGGTAAGACGTGCATCGGCCTGAAGACCGATGTCAGGGTTTCCGAGAGGGGCGGTGACAACATCATGCTGACGCATTCGCTGGAATACGGTATCGCGAGGTCCGTGGCGGAGCTCGTGGAGATGACGGAGGGACTGTGATGGCCATAGAGGATCTCAAGAACAGGGGCATGGAGCGTGCCGACGTCGACAGGAGGAGGAAGGCGGTCGAGGAGATCACCGGCTCCAAGCTGGATAACGTATCGTCATATCCGTTCGAGCCCCAGGCCGCAGCGGCGAACATAGAGAACATGATCGGGGTCGTCCAGATCCCTATGGGATTCGCAGGTCCCGTCAAGGTGAACGGGGACGAGGCCGAAGGCGAGTTCATCATCCCCTTGGCAACAACCGAAGGCGCTCTGATAGCGTCGATAGCGAGGGGTATGAGCGTCATCTCCGCCGCGGGCGGAGCGAGGGTGAAGGTCTTCAAGGACGGCATGACCCGCGCACCCGTCTTCCGCGTGAAGGGCATAGACCATGCCGCTGAAGTGATGGCATGGGTGAACGACAACCCCGACAGGATCATCGAAGCGGTGAAGGGGACCACGTCCCACGGTCAATTGACCCAGATAGAGTTCTTCCCCAACGGAAGGAGCCTGCACATGAGGTTCACGTTCGACACCGGCGACGCCATGGGAATGAACATGGCCACCATAGCATCCGAAGCGGTATGCAGGCTTATAGCCGAGAACACCGGAGCGGAGATGGTCTCCGTCTCGGGCAATATGTGTACGGACAAGAAGCCCGCCGCCATCAACATGATCGAAGGCCGCGGGAAGACGGTCATAGCGGAGGCGACGATCCCCAAGCAGCTCGCCGAGGAGAAGCTGCACGCTCCGGTCCACGCAATAGTGGAGACGAACACCCGCAAGAACCTCATCGGGAGCGCCATGGCCGGAGGGCTCGGATTCAACGCCCACGCGGCCAACATGGTCGCCGCTCTGTATCTGGCAACGGGACAGGATCCCGCGCAGGTGGTCGAGGCATCCTCGACAATGACGGTATGCGAGGAAGTCGACGGTGATCTGTACATCTCGGTACGCATGCCCGCTGTAGAAATCGGAACCGTGGGCGGAGGAACGAAACTCCCCGCGCAGTCCGAAGCGTTATCCATGATAGACTGCAAGGGAGCAGGCAAGGCCAGGAAGTTCGCGGAACTAGTGGCCGTTACGGTTCTGGCGGGAGAGCTCTCCACCCTGGGAGCACAGGCTGCGGGACATCTGGGGAAGGCCCACGCCGACCTCGGACGCGTCAAGAAGTGATTCCGCATACCCGACGCGCGCATGCCTGCGCGGAAACCATTAATAAGTAAGGCACAATCGCGGACGCATGCCTGTAATCAACTTCAGCTACAAGGACCTCTGTTCCGTCATCGGAGAGGACGTCCCCATCGAGGAGCTCTACGAGAGGATCCCCATGATGGGAGCCGTCATGGAATCCACCGACATGACATCCGACGAGATGTCCGTGGAACTCTTCCCCGACCGCGCCGACCTCTACTGCGTCGAGGGTATGGGAAGGGGACTCCGCGCGTTCCTGGACATAGAGCCCGGCATGGCTGAGTACGACGTCGAGGAGACCGATATAGAGTTCACCGTCGATCCCTCCGTCAAGTCCGTGAGACCCGTGTTCCTGGGAGCTGCTGTCTTCGATGTGCAGATAGACGACACCTTCCTCAGGAGCATCATGGAGATGCAGGAGAAGCTCCACGTCACCATCGGGAGGAAGAGGTCCAAGGTCGCCATAGGCATACACGACCTTGACAAGGTCACCCCGCCGTTCACATACAAGGCGGTCGGACCCCACGACATCAGGTTCGTACCCCTCGCAAAGACCGAGGAGTGGGATCTTGAAGAGATTTTACAGAAGCACGAGAAGGGAGTGGGATACAGGCACCTGCTCGATGGCAAGGAGAAATACCCGATCATCCTCGATGCCAACAACAACGTCCTCTCGTTCCCGCCGATCATCAACGGAACTCTCACCACGGTAACCACAAACACCACCAATCTCCTGATCGACGTGACCGGGACCGATTTCAAGGCGGTCAAGGGAGCATTGGACATCATATGCACCGCGCTCGCAGAGCGCGGGGGATCCATCGGATCCGTCACCATCCACGACGGAAAAGAGGATATCATCATGCCCGACCTCTCATCTACAAGCTGGGAGTTCAGCGCGAAGGAATGTGCCAGCTTCCTCGGATTGGACATCTCCCCCGAGGAGCAGGTAGCCGCCCTCAGGCGCATGGGACTGGATTCCATGTGCGAAGGAGACACAATCTTCGTGGAGTCTCCGTCCGTCAGGCTGGACATAATGCACGTCAAGGACCTGTTCGAGGACGTGGCGAAGGGATACGGTTACGAGAAGTTCGGACAGGGGAAGATCAACGTCTCCCAGACCACCGGCGGACTGATGCCCATAACCAACATCTCCGAGGACCTGCGCGATGTTATGGTCGGTCTCGGATTCACCGAGGTCACCACCCTCACCCTCAGCTCCGACAAGGACGAGTTCGACAACTCCGGACTCCCCAAGCTGGACAACGTGAGGGTCCTGAATCCCATCACCGAGGACCACACCTGCCTCCGCTCGTATCTCATGCCCAGCCTCATGAGGATCTTCAGGCGCAACAAGCACCGCGACCTCCCCCAGAAGATATTCGAGGTCAGCGACGTCGTCGTGGACGAGAAGAGGCGCAAGCACATCTGCGGCATGATCATGAACTCCAAGGTCTCCTTCACCGAGATAAAGTCCTACACCGAATCCGTGCTCCGCGAGATGGGCATGGAGTATACAATCAAAGCATCGGAGTACAGGACCTTCGTTCCCGGAAGGGGAGCGGAGATCGTCGTCGGCGGAAAGGTCATCGGATGCTTCGGAGAGGTGTCCCCCCAGGTCATCACAGACTATGAGATCACCCACCCCGTGGCGATGTTCGAGATCGACCTCGTCGATTACGCCCAGTCGCATTCATCGGCGCTGTTCTGATACCATGCGCTTCCCGGACTTCGATCTGAAGGATGACACCGGTCAGGTGCTCCCCTCGTCGCTGCTGACGAACATGCACTTCATAGCGGTGTTCGCCCCGGACCTCTCCGACGACACGCTGGACCTGGCGGACCAGTTCGACGTCTACTACCAGAAGCTGATCATCAGGAACATCATCACCATGGTCATAACCCCATGTTCCCAGGAGGACATCAGGGAGAAGGTCCTGGAGAGGGATATCAAGGTCAAGATGATGTCCGACCCCGGCAACGAGCTTCTGAAGAAGTGCGGCGCATCCGGCAGGACCACGTACTTCGTAGGCAAGGACATGGAGATACTGGCACAGTGGAACGACGACCCCATAAAGGGTCATGCGGACAGGGTCTACGAGCGTCTCAAGACTTTCTTCAAGCCTGCCTGAGCATACTCTCGAGGATCGCGTCGGCGTCACCTATTATCGCCTTATCGGCGACGGAATTGATGGGCGCGTTCCTGTCCCTGTTGACCGATATGATCCTTTTAGCTCTGAGTCCTGCGAGGTGCTGCACCGCACCGGAGATACCGAACGCTATGTACAGGTCCGGGGACACGGTCTTACCGGACTGCCCCACCTGTGCCGACCTGGGCATCCAGCCCTTGTCCGCCAGCGCCCTCGAGCATGACACCGATGCACCAATCTTCTCCGCAAGCCTGTAGGCGTTCTCTACGGACGATCTCTTCCTGATGCCGTTGCCCAGTGATATCAGGATCTTGGCAGAGCCTATATCAGTTCCGGGCGAGGGGACATCCGCCGAGAGGATCTCCTTCGGGGACACTATCTGATAGGGCCTGCTTATCGCCGTCCCTTTCCTTCCGACCTCCGGCTCCGGATCGGGGAACGTCCCCGGCCTTACGGTTGCCATCTGCGGGAACCTGTCCGTTTCGATCGTGGCCTCGATGTTCCCTCCCAGAGCGGGACGGGACATGATCAGTCTTCTCCCCTCCGCTTCGAGGCGGGTGCAGTCCGCGGTGAGTCCGGTGTCCAGCTTCGCCGCTATGAGGGGAGCAAGCTCCCTACCGTACGGCGTGGCCGATATCAGGATGGATGCGGGTGTTATGCGCTTGGAGAGGTCCGCTATCGCTTCCGCGAACGTGAGGGGCTGGAAGTCCTTCACCGACGGGTTCCTCATGTGGTAGAGGGTGTCGATGCCGTAGGAGAACAGCATATCGTACTGCGTCCTTCCTTCAGCACCTGCGAACACGACTCCGAACACCCTTCCGCTGGAGATCTCCCTAGCCTTACCGAGGAGACCTATCACCGAGGGATGGACGTTACCGTCGCTGTCGGATTCGATGAACACGAGGATGTCGTCGGACACGTCCTGCTCCAGATCGTATTGTGCCAGCATCCCCGGGGGAAGCCTGCTGGAGCAGTTTCCATCCTCGCATGTTGAGCAGGAACCGGAACAGTTGCTCATCCCTTCACCTCCTTCATAATGGCCGAGGCGGCGGATACGGTATCGGCGCCGTCGATGAACTCCGTGGATTTCTTCTTCGGGATTATGGTGGAGACCGATTTCACCTTGGTCCTGGATCCCTTGGCCCCGGTGTCGCACATCCTTATCCCGAGATCCGCGAATCCGATGACCTTTATCTCTTTCTTGAGAGCGGATACGTAATCGGTCATCGAGGGTATCTGGACGCATCCCTGCGGGGGACGCATGAATGTGATCACGGCGGGCAATGACAGTTTCGAGACCACGTCCGCCCTCTCGTAGCTCTGGGTGACGGTCATGTTCTCCAGGTCGATGGAAGTAGCATAGGAGTAGATGTTGAATCCCAGGAACACCGCCAATTCCGAAGGCACCTGTGCCGTGTCACCGTCGGTGGCCTGCATACCGCAGAACACGAGGTCGTAATCTCTCTTTGACAGGAACGCAGCCATGGTCCTGGCGGTGGCGATGGTATCCGCTCCGGCGAACTCCCTTCCCGATATGAGGTAGGCGTCGTCCGCTCCGAATTCCAACGATTTGCGTAATACATCCTGTGCCTGCATGGGCCCCATCGATACTGCATCCACATGATGCTGGCACTTGTTCGTTATGGCATGCTGCAGCGCCATCTTCCCGAAGGGGTCGATCATCGACGGGACGTTCTCCCTCATCAGTCTCCCGTCCTCGGAAATCTCCACGAGGTTCGGGTCGGGGACCTGTTTCACCATGACAGCGATGCGAAGATCACTCAATCATATCCCCCCTGTTCAGTATCATCTCGGGATCGAAGTATCTCTTCAATGAGCGTATCTCCTCTATGCCCTTCTCGCCGTACATCATCCTGATGTAGTCCCTCTTGAGCTTCCCGATGCCGTGCTCGGCGCTGGGCGAACCTCCCAGGTCCACTGCCTTCTGCGCCAGTATGGCGTAAGCCTCCCTGGCCTTCCTGAGGTCCTCAAGGTCCTTCAGTATGATCTCCACATGGGGATGGAAGTTCCCGAGGTGTCCGAATATCACGTACTCGAGACCGAAGGAATCCAGCGTCTCCTTGTAGAAGGCCATCATCTCATCCGACCTATCCTCGGGTACGGACATGTCAGTACCCATCTTGTTCAGGGCGGGCATCTCCTCCTTGAGGGATGCCACGTACTCGAATATCGATTTGGGGACGGAATGGCGGAACTCGAACATCCTTCCCCTGTCGTCCTGGTCGTGGCCTGCCCAGCTCTTTGACGGGTCGCCTCCGTTCTTCTTTATGAGATCGAAGAGCCGGTCGTACCTGTCAGCGATGGTATCGTCCAGGGCCATGTCCAGGAACACCGCCGAGCATCTCTCCTCCGGCGGGCGGAGTATCGTCGGGTCGGAGTCTGATACCCTCCTGATGAGATCTATGGAGCCGGAATCGAAGTACTCCAGGAACTCCGGCGCTATTATCGGATCGTGCCTCACGTCCTTTATCAGCGACAATGCCGAAGTATCATCGGGCATGAATGCTATGTTGGAGATCAGCGGGTGCCATTCCGCCAGGAGGACATCGGCCTCGCATATCACACCCAATATCCCCTCGGAGCCGATGAACACATCGATCAGATCCATCCCGTCCTTGGAGTAGAGTCCTCCCGCGTTCTTCACGTTCGTGTTGAAATCGTACGACGGCATGTCGAATTCTAAGTGTATGCCATCCACGTCGGCGGAGAAATGCTTCCCCGACGCGAAGTGCTTTCCCCTGTCTATGCGGACGGTCCTGCCGTCCGCGAATATGATCTTTATTGAAATGACCCAGTCCCTCGTGGGACCGTACTTGAACGTCCTCGGTCCTGAGGAATTGGCGGCGATGTTCCCGCCGATGGAGCTGTCCATCTCCGTCGGGTCCACGGGGTAGAAGAACTTCCTCTGGTCCTTCAGGAAGGAATCGCATGCCCCATCGGTGACATCCTTCAGGCCGTCGATGTGCTTCATCAGCATGGTGTCCCTGAGGGTCCTGACGGTCACGCAGGGCTGCACCCTCACGAAGTACCCGTCTTCCCTCCTGCCCATGCCTATGATGCGGTCGAGCCTCTCCAGCGAGATGACCTCTCCCCCGTCGGGGACGCCGCCTCCGCACAGTCCCGTGCGCATGGCGTTTATCGTCACCGGTGTCTTCGTGGAGAAGCACCTCTCTATCTCTGAACGGAGTTCCTCCTCGTTATCGGGAACGGATACGGAATCCGCCTTTCCCCTGATCTTGCACTCGTCAATGGTGTACGGCGAATCCGGATCGGGGGTGAATCTCTGCATCTCTCACAACCTCGGGATCATGGCCGCCAGCACGGATTGTTTCGTAAGTTCCTTGCGGTCCATAATCCCCTTGCTAAGGAGTCCGATCGCCCCTTCGGAGTGACCGGTCGCGTTCTTGTCATACAATTTATCTACAGCCTGGCCGACGGTCAGCCCGCCCCTCACGAGGTCGGCGATCTCCTTGGGATAGGCGAAGCCCGATCCCATGCCTATCGTTATCTTCCCTTTCTGGTCTACGATGGCGCAGTGCTGGATGTCCATGAGCTCCCCGTACATCTCGAACACTCCCGCCTCGATCCCGACGGACAGGTCCCTGTCGCCCAGGGCCTCCTTGGCGCGGTTGACCGCGCCGCGATGCGTCTCGTCCTCGAAGGGCTGGTCGGGGACGCCGCTCTTCGCATCCACGGAATATATCCTCACGGAGCCGTAGATGGTCTCCATCACCTCTCTGACAGCCTCGACCTTAACGCGGTTTGATGATCCCACCGCTACGCGTATGACGTCCCTCTGGCCGTCGCGCGACATCGAACCGTTCATCACGTCGGTGGCGTTCAGCTTCTCGCCGTCGCAGTTCCTGTAGAGACTGACCACATCCAGCTTCAGGGGCTTCAGTCCCCTCTTCTCCCTCATCCTCGAGACCAGCTTCCCGTTCTCGGCGGTCTCCTCCGACACCACGAGAATGTCGATGTCGTCCATGATCCCGGGAGGTCCGTAGATGTCGTCTATGGGGAAGATCGTGGCGATCTCCCCTTTCGATATGATGTAGTCCTCGATGGCCTTCCTTCTCAGATAATACGGGATCACTTCCTTCCTGTGGGACGAGGCCATCTCGTCCGATGTTATTCCAATGTATAACTCATCGGCCATCCATATGGCGCGGTCCAGAAGGGCCTTGTGGCCCTCGTGTAGGACGTTGAAAGTTCCCGCAACGGCTACCTTGGTCACCATGGTATCACGACATGAAGATGATGGCGTATATCATCATGAGAACGGCCAGCACCCAGATGATGATCAGTCCGTTCTTCTTCCTCTTGATCTCGCTCTTCCTGCCGTCCTCGCATTCCTTGCTGCAGTAATCGCCTTCGCCGGTGAATGCCTTCCCGCAGTTTTTACAGTGCCTGTGCTGGGGGATCCTCTCCGCATCGCTCATGCCGCTCTCCTCCTGTCCATCTCATTGTGTACAACGACCATGCAGTGGTTGGCGTGCAGGCTCACAGGCCCTAGACTGATCTTATCGTAGGGGTACTGGGACATTATCGCTTCCTCCTCTTCGGTGGGATCCCTGTCGTCCCCCAATATGAAGCACGGGTTTTCCGGGAACTCGTATTCCCTGACATCCGTTCCTCCTTCCCTCAGGTAGATGAAGTCCGAATCCTTCGACAGCATGTCCATCACTTCCTTCAGGTCCTTCCTGCTGACGAATATGCCGGGTGACGACCTGACCTCCCTGTCCGGTTCCAGCTTCTTCATGAGCGCGTTCCTTATCAGCGATGCTGTGGAACGCTCGTCGGGATTCAGGTACCTTATCTCCGCCCCCGAGAATCTTATCAGCTTGGGAGCGTCCTCGCCCCCGAGCATTAAAAGGTATAACTCAACGTCCTTCCTCAGATCGTGGCTCAGGAAGAACGCGGAGTTCACGCATCTCGTCAGGATGTCCAGTCTCCCGGCCCCGCCGCAGATGTCCTCCAATTTGAAGTCAGCAGTGGTGTGCGCCCTGTGGCCGAGGATCACGAATCTGATCATTCCTCATCATCCTGCATGTTGTTGAGGTCCGCCTCGGAGATGCCCATCTGCTTCATCAGCTGTTTGCGCATCTTGCGGTTGCCCATCATTCCCTTGACGGCCTTCTTGCTCTGGTTGAACTGCTTGATGAGGTCCTTGACGTCATGGGCGGTGGTCCCGGATCCCATGGCGATCCTGTTGACCCTCGATGCCTTGATGATCGAGGGGTCCTCCTGCTCCTCGTCGGTCATGGAGTCCATGATGCACTTGAACTTCGCCAGCTTCTTCTGGGATTCCTCGAAGTTGATCTGGTCCTCCATCTTGGCCATACCGGGGATCATGGACATGATCTTCTTCAGGGGACCCATCTTGTTCATGGCCTCCATCTGGGAGTACATGTCCTTGAGGGTGAACTTTCCGGAGACCATCTTGCTCGCGGTCTCCTCCATCTCCTTCTCCTTGCCCTCGTATCCTTCCTTGGCCATCTCCATCAGGGACGACAGGTCTCCCATTCCCAGGAGACGCGAGATGAACTTGTTGGCATCGAATGCCTCGAAGTCGCGGATGTGCTCTCCCACTCCCAGGCAGACGATCCTCGCATGGGTCTTGGCGACGGCGGAGATGGCGCCTCCTCCCTTCGCGGTACCGTCCATCTTTGTAAGTACGACACCAGTCACCCCGACGGCGTTGTGGAACGCCTCGGCCTGGGGTCCGGCCTGCTGACCGACCTGCGAATCCAGCACCAGGAACCTCTCGTCGGGCTTCGCCACGGTGGCGATGTCCTTGATCTCCTGGATGAGGTCGTCCTCCAGGGCGTGCCTTCCCGAGGTATCGATGATGACGACCTTCTTGTCCTTGAACTGGGCCATCCCTCTCTTGACGATGCCGGGTGCGTCGGTCTGTCCGGGTTCCCCGTAGACGTCGACGCCCACCTTGTCGCCCAGCTGCTTCAGCTGGTCGTATGCCGCCGGCCTGTAAACGTCCGCGGCGATGAGTCCTACGCTGAATCCCTTCTTCTTGAACAGGTTGGCCAGTTTACCGGTGGTCGTGGTCTTACCCTGACCGTACAGTCCCACCATCATGATGGTCTGGGGCTGCATCTTGAGGCCCTCGCCGTTGTCCAGCAGGTTGACCAGTTCCTCGTAGATGATGCGGGCGACGTGGTCCTTCGGGCTCTTTCCCGAGGGGGCCTTCTCCTCCAGCGCCCTCTGTTCGATCTTTTTCGTGAGTGCGAGCACAAGCTGAACGTTGACATCCGCCTGCAGGAGTGCGCGCTGCAGGTCCTTGACGACATCCTTGATGAGCTGTTCGTCGATGGATGTTGCTCCCGTGATGCGTCCGAGCGCGTTCCTGAGCGATTTTCCCAATCCTTCCAAAACCATGTGCTATCGGGGGCTGATTGCCTCCCTATAAATAAAACCTATCGGGCGTGCGGGCGCGAAAGGGCACGCAAACTTATTAGGCGGCTATGAGGTTATTACGGTCATGAGGCTGTTGGTCCCGGTGGTCGCCGTCGTCGCAGCGGCCTGCTTTTTCATCATAGCCGGAGCGGAGGATTCGTCCGCCGAGCCGGGGTGGAGCTACGATCCCGTGGCGCATTCCCTCACCGTGACAACGGATGTGCCAGACTATGCGGATTCCTCGGAGGCTCCGTGGGCCTCGCACATCGCGCAGATGGAGATGCTGAAGGTAACCGAAGGAGTGGAGAGGATCGGGAGCCATGCGTTCGAGGGCGCCGACAGACTCGACTCCGTCATGTACCCGTCCACCCTCATATCTATCGGGAATAGGGCGTTCGGGGACTGCACAGTGCTGAAGAAGGCAGACCTCCCGTCCTCGCTGGAGACGCTGGGTGACGGCGCATTCGCGGGATGCGGCGGCTTCGGAGAACTGTACGTGAGATCGGTGATCTCCGCGGGGAGCGGCGTGTTCGACGATGCGGGATCCTCCGTCGACGGGATGACAGTGGTATATCTGGCATGGAAGGTGCCCGCGAATCTGTTCGTACCATCCGCCGGACATTCGGTCACGATCCACTCCATCTCGCTGGCGGCGGTGTCCGAGGTGGATACGGAGGCGTTCCGCGGTACGACGGTATCCGAAATCGCGATTCCGGTGGGTGTCACCTCGGTAGGGGACCGCGCCTTCATGGGCTCCGGGCTGGAGAAGGTGAAGGTCGAAGGCATCACCCAGTTGGGCACAGGTGTGTTCTCTGGATGTCTGCAACTGAAGACGGCGGAGATCACCATGATCAAATCGATCCCCGCATCCTCGTTCGAGGGATGTTCCCTGCTGTCCTCCGTCTCACTCTCCGACAGGATATCGGAGATAGGCGACCGCGCCTTCATGGGCACGGGATTGACGGAGATCGTGTTCCCGGGCACCCTCAGGTCCGTCGGTGCCGAGGCGTTCTCGTCATGTGCGGGATTGCAGCACGTTGGTTTCACGGGTGACCTTCATTCGATCGGGGACAATGCGTTCCATGGATGCGCATCCCTGAGGACCGTGGAAATACAGAACATAGAGCACCTCGGGACGGACATCTTCGGAGGATGCACGGGCATCGAGAGGTCATACTGCCCGGTGACGGGTCTGGACGTACCGGCAACGAGGGTCTATACGGCATTCACCGCCGGCACGGCCGGTGCGGATGTGCTCATAAGATACGACTTCGGAGACAACGGCGGTCACTGTGTACTCTTCAGGGAGACGGATATGTCGTCCGCTTACATCGACGCATCGGACGGGAGAAGGTTCGACTGCTGGACCGACGATGCCGGGAACAGGGTGACAGATGTCACTGGTATCGCCGAGAATACGGTACTCACAGCCCAATGGGTTCAGGCGGACGGTGCCGACGTGACCTTGGATGTGGCGGTCTGTGCGCTGTCGGTGATCTGCGCCGTCATTGCCTGCGCGGTCTGCTTGAGAAGGCTCTGAACCTTCTTGGGAACGTATTGGATCATCGCGATCGCCTTGTCGGGGTTGCCGACGAGCTTGGATTCGACGAGATCGTACTTGGAGCGGCAAGCCGGACAATCGAGGCTCCACACCGTGTCGTAATTCCCATTACCGTCCGTCAGGTGTATGGACTTAAGGCATCCCATCCCACATCTGCACGGCCCCACTATTGTGTTTATAGTGTGCCAATTTGCCATCGGATTAGTGATGCATTTCTAAGTATTTTAACCCCCCATATTCATCAATTATAACAATCATTATGTTATGCAGGAGAATGATCGAATCGGTTGTGCCAGCATATCGAACGCGGACATGTGCCAGTGTTGAAAACACCCGGGTGTTATGCGAAATCTGCAGTGGAAATAGGGGGGTTCGAAGAGGGTATTAAAACATGCCTATCATCCAACTCCCATGCTGGGATATCTAGAAGCCCCGAAAATGGCTATCCAACCGCATCCATGCTCCATACGGCGGAGCGTGTTATCGATACCTTATTTACAGGGCATCTTCATACCCTCCGCCATGAAGGTACTCGCCCTGAACGGAAGCCCCCGCCTCGTAGGCAACACGTCCAACGCACTGACGTCCCTCCTCGATTCTTTGGAGAAGGAGGGCTTCGAGACGGACCAGATACAGGTGTACGAGGCCAACCTCCTTCCGTGCAACTTCTGCGGCTCCTGCGAGCTCCGCGGCGACGGACGCTGCGTCATGGAGGAGGACCAGATGAACGGGTACCTCGACAGGATGAGGGCGGCCGACATCATCATCCTCGCATCCCCATCCTATTACGGGTCCTGCAGCGGACAGCTGAAGATATTCCTGGAGCGCGCAGGACTCTGCCTTCAGGGCGGGGACAGGGGACTGAAGGGTAAGATCGGGGCGGCGTTCGTCACCCAGGAGAGGGACGGGGGCATGCCCGTCTACAGCGAGCTGGTCAACTGGATGCTCAGGAACCAGATGATAGTGGTCGGTTCCGATCCGTTATCGATAATGATGGGGAAGGACTTCAACAGGTGGGAGGAGGACGACAGGGGACTCAGGGCCCTGAAGAGCCTCGCCGAGAACATCACCGAGACGTTCATCCGCCTCAACGAGTGATCCTCCCGTTCAGGACCGCGTCCGTCATTCCTCGTCGCCCCACTTCCATTCGGTCCTTTTCACCGGTTTCTTCCTGGCGCGCTGTTTCGGTTTCGATCCCGGTAGGAATGCATGGGGGCGTATCGACTGATCGGCTATCAGGACCTCGAGATGCCTATGGAGATCCAGGGCCTCAAGCAGTCTGATGAATTTGGCGAGGCTTATGTCCTCTCCGTTCTCGAATCTCTTCACGGTGCTCAGCGACACCATCGATTTATCCGCCAGGTCGGCCTGTGTGAGGGGGCATTCGATCCTGTACAATTTGAACCTCCTTGCCAGTTCCTTTAGGATGTCCCCCGCGTCCGTCATCTCGTCGATCCTCATGTTACCGCCGTTTATGTGTTGAAGTTAATAGTCTATATTTGAGATATTAGATGCATTTTTCTTAGATAATAGTTCATATTTGGCATTTTAAATGTGATGGGACCCAAGGTCCTGATAGACCTCGCCGAACCCTCATCCGCCTCAGCGAGCGATCCTTCGTCCTCTTCGTGCCGTCGTAGAAAAACCCGACAAACGTCATTAACCCGTAACGCCATGCGGGTACCATGTCCACCTACCACTGCGGTATCTGTTTCCACAAGTTCGACGAAGATAAGGAAGGCAAGAGGTTCAGCGACGTCCCCGAGAGCTGGAGATGCCCCCTGTGCATGGCGCCGAAGAGCGCGTTCGTCGCCGACGGCCCCGTGTCGAGGAAGGTGGAGGGGATCACCACGGAGGAGGAGCCGAAGGAGCTGGACCTCTCTTACCAGTCCGATCTTGTCATAGAGGACGGCGGGAAGATGGACTACATCCACGAGCTGGCACTATCGGGTAAGTCACCCGGGGAGGCGATGGAGACCCTCATGCCGGTGAAGGCCTTCGACGACATCCTCGTCCTGGGAGCGCAGCTGGCCAGGTTCCCCAAGGACGATTCGTTCAAGGCGGACATGACCACCGTGATAGGCAAGGGCGCGAGGGTGCCGATGGTATTGGAGACGCCGATATATGTGTCGCACATGAGCTTCGGAGCACTGTCCAAGGAGGCGAAGGTGGCGTTAGCCAAGGGATCCGCCAAGGCGGGAGCTGCCATGTGCAGCGGCGAAGGGGGAGTGCTGCCGGAGGAGATGGAAGCGTCCCATTGCTACATATTCGAGTACATCCCCAACAGGTACAGCTGCACCGACGAGGTCTTCGAGGGCTGCGACGCCGTGGAGATCAAGGTGGGGCAGGGAACGAAGCCCGGCATGGGAGGGCACCTCCCCGGAGCGAAGGTCACCCCGGAGATAGCGAAGATCAGAGGCAAACCGGAGGGGCAGGACATCCTCAGTCCGTCCAGGTATCCGGATATCAATTCCCCCGAGGACATGAGGAAGCTCGTCGACGAGCTGAGGGAGAGGTCCGGCGGGAAACCCATAGGCATAAAGATCGCCGCGGGGAACATCGAGGGCGATCTCGAATTCATATCGAAGACGGGATGCGACTTCATCACCATCGACGGAAGGGGCGGAGCGACGGGATCATCGCCCGGATTCCTCAAGGCGAACACCACCGTCCCGACGGTCTACGCATTGGCCCGCGCACGCAGGTACATGGACGAGCATCAGATGACCCAGGACCTCGTGATTACGGGAGGGTTCAGGACCTCCGGCGACGTGATCAAGGCATTGGCGATGGGTGCCGACGCGGTCGCGATGGCTTCTGCTCCCCTTATGGCGCTGGGCTGTCAGAGGTACAGGATCTGCGAGAGCGGGAAGTGCCCGATGGGGATCGCCACGCACGATCCCTTCCTGACCAAGAGGCTGGATGTGGACGTGGGGGCGCAGAGGGTGGCCAACTTCATGACCGCCCTGACCAAGGAGCTTGCCACCTTCGTGAGGATCACCGGGCACGTGTCCGTCCACGACCTGACGAAGGACGACCTCTGCACAACGGACGAGGACATCTCCAGGTACTGCGGCATAAGGCACGCGTGACCGGATCCCCTCAAGACGACGGCGGAAGGTCCCGTCAAAGCCACGGAATCCCGTAAACCGCACAAGTCCATATACCATGTACGCAATGTCGCACCCATGCCAAAGAAAGAGACCAAAGGACAGCAGCTCGAGAAGGAGCTGCTGAACAAGCCCAAGAACGTCGGCGAGATCGACAACAACCTTCTCAACGAGGCGCAGAAGTTCTGCGAGGGATACAAGGAGTTCCTCCGCAACAAGACCGAGCGCGAGGTCGTCGATTACGCCATCCCCATACTCAAGGCCCACAAGTACACCGAATTCCAGATGGGGAAGAAGTACAAGGCCGGCGACAAGTTCTACTACAACAACCGCGGGAAGGCCCTGATCATGGTCACCGTCGGTAAGAGACCCGTATCCGACGGACTGAGGCTGGGGGTCAGCCACATCGACAGCCCCAGGCTCGACTTCAAGCCCAACCCCCTGTTCGAGGACATCGACATGGCGTTCTTCAAGACCCACTACTACGGCGGCATCAAGAAGTACCAGTGGACCACCGTCCCCATGTCCCTCCACGGGGTGATCAGGCTCACCGACGGCAAGACCGTCAAGGTCCGCATCGGAGAGGAGGAGGGCGACCCCCTGTTCTGCATCACCGACCTCCTCCCGCACCTCGCCCGCAACCAGATGAAGAAGCCCGCCAACGAGATCGTCGAGGGGGAGCAGCTGAACGTGCTCATCGGAAGCTGGCCCTACGGCGACGAGAAGGTTTCCGGGAAGGTCAAGCTGAACATACTGAACATGCTCCACGAGAAGTACGGCATCACCGAGAAGGACTTCCTGTCGGCCGAGCTGTGCGCCACTCCGGCATACGAGCCCCGCGACTACGGACTCGACAGGTCGATGATCGGAGCGTACGGACAGGACGACAGCGTCTGCGCGTACGCTTCGTTCATGGCGGAGCTCGACACCAAGAAGCCCGACTTCACCACCGTTACCGTCTTTACCGACAAGGAGGAGACCGGTTCCGACGGCAACACCGGTATGAGGTCCCTGTTCCTCAAGGACTTCCTGGAGGACTTCGTGTCCGCCTACGGCCTAAGTGCCAGACATGTACTGATGAGGTCTGTGTGCATGTCCTGCGATGTCAACGCCGCCGTGGATCCCGCGTTCGCTGAGAACTACGAGAGGAACAACGCGTCATACCTCAACTACGGTCCGGTCGTCTCCAAGTACACCGGCGGCGGAGGCAAGTACTCCACCAACGACGCCTCGGCGGAGACCATGGGATACATAAGGTCCATCCTCGAGGAGGCCAAGATCCCGTGGCAGGTCGGCGAGCTCGGGAAGATCGACAACGGCGGCGGAGGCACCATCGCCTCGGAGATCTCCGTCCACAACCTCGACACCGTCGACGTCGGAGTGCCCGTGCTATCCATGCACGCGCCCCTGGAGATCACCGCGAAGGCGGACGTGTACCTTCTGTACAAGGCCGTCCTGGCCTTCTACAACTGCACCAGGCCTAAGGACTGAAACCGCGGGGGAATGCCCCCGCATCCTCAGTTTATCAGGTGCAGCTTTTGCTTCGGGCTGTTCAGCGAACTGTCCGTGTAGCGGATGGTCCTGTTGGAGATCAGCACCTGAATCTCCGCCCTCAGGTTGGAGGGTGGCATCTTGTATCCGAGCCTGTCGGATATCTCCCGTACGGACATGTCGCCCTCGGCGAGCAGCGCGATTATCGATGCCCTGAGCTCCCCGGATGTACTGTTGCTCCGAACATCTGGCACATCTTTGAGGAACGACTTGTGGATCGGGATTATTATCTTGAAGAACGTCCTGTCCTCGTCCGTCTCCAGCCTCACCTTGTCCGACCCGTTGTTGATCATGGACTGATGGATCAGCGGGATCCCAGTGTTCCTCGCCTCGGCCAATCCCAGCTCTTTGAGGATGTTGCCGACCCTGGCGTTCCTGACGTTGTCGGAGATCATGATCCCGTTCCTCAAGTCCTCGTCGGTGATGTCCCTGTAGGGCCCCGGATGGCTGCGGATCGTAATCCTGTCGTAATCGATGATCAGCGATATGGGGCGCCTCAGCGAGTAGTCCTTGTGGAGAACGGCGTTGGTGATGGCCTCCTCCACGCACTCCGGGGGGTAGCTGTACGGACGGTCGGCCACCGGTGTGTCCCTGTGCTTGATGGTCCTCTGCTCTATCGCGTACTTCCTCACGAACTCGACCGCCTGCACAATCTGGCTGTCCAGAGGGCCGGAGCATCTCTTCTCCACCATGTCCTTCCCCGTTGGGTCGGGACGGTATGTGGCCTCGATATACGCGCCCTCGAAGAACCTGTCCGGTTCCCTGCAGAAGAACAGCAATGCCACGTTCCTATAGCAGATCTCCTCATACATCCTGTCCGTCATGTGCATCCTTTCGAGTATGCCGTTGATATCCATCTTGCCCGACGGCAGGAGCTTTGAATCCACCTTCCTGAGATACCCCTCCAGCAGGGCCGGGTCGATGTCCGATTCCACCGCCTTCCTGTTCGGACGGTCGTCGAAGGGGACGTCGGATGCCATGGATATGAGTTCTCTGATCTCGGACTGCGTGGCCATGGTCGTGCTGGCGAGTCTGCGGACGTATACGCACCTCTCCCTGCATTTCTCCGACAGGGATCTGGGGCAGTCGTACGGCTTGTCCTTTCCGGAGGGCACCCAAACCACGAACAGGCGTTTCCCGTCGATCTCGAAGGGCTGCGATTCCACGTCGCATTCCGGTTCGACCTTCTTGGTAAGTTTGAGGAGTTCGCGGTTCATGAAATCGGTACTCTGATCGGCACCGATCACCGTCCCCCTGTCCTCCATGCCCACTATGATGTATCCTCCTCCGAGGTTGCGTATGTCGTTGGTGAATGCGCATATCGCATGGAGTATGGGTTCGGGATTCCAGCCTCCCTTGAATTCGATCCTCTCATCCTCCACGATATTGGGATTCAGTATCTTCTCTATGCTGACGGGCACGGGCATCTTATCACCGATACGATATACTGTTACTGTTACTTTAACTTTCACTTTAACTTCTACTCTAACTTCCTTCTGCCAGCGACATCCCCTCAGGATTCGGTTCCACCCATAACAATTTATTAACCATCACCAATCCAGCGTCCGATGGCAGCGCAGATTCCCGAACAGGTATCGAACGTGGGATTGCAGGATTGGTACGCATCCCTCTCCGAAATGGACCGCATAAAGATCAACAAGTACATCGATAAGGCGGACCCCTCGTCCGGATTCTCGCTCATAGTGACGCTGATCCGCGCGGCCATAGCCGACGAGAACTACAGGTTCGGATTGTCATTATGCGTATCCACCAGCCAGATGCCCTTCGACGCCTATCAGAGGTTCCTCATCAACGAGGAGTTCATAGACGTCCTCATCGGAAGAGAGATGTACGAGGACGCCAAGAACGTCTGCAACATCAACCTCCAGCTCTTCGACAGGGTCAAGGACCGGATCCTGGCCGACAACGGCGGGAAGTACCCCAGCAGGCTGGCCTTCAGGAACAGGTACCTTGACATCATTGTCGGTGTCGAGGCGCAGTACGAGGAGGGCTACAGGATGCTGGACAAGTACCACGAGATGGGCCTCCTCGACGACGAGGATCTGGAGTACAGGCGCAACAGCCTGAAGGTCCACAGGCTCCAGAGGACCTTCGACGGAGTATACACCTACAGGCCCAAGGGAGAGAATTAAAGATAGGATCTCCACGCCCTGCAGGGTATGACGTCCACGCCGGGTTCCTCGTAGGGATGGTACTCGTCTATAACCATGAGCACCTTCCTGAGATTCTCTTCTT